>OQVT01000399.1_pt1 | contig 23682 bp, 17 predicted proteins | sample 1691561 | NCBI WGS metagenome assembly OQVT01 (sample SAMN03418260, study PRJEB22391) | human gut metagenome | biome: human-gut; feature: organic feature; material: feces | host: Homo sapiens | place: Tanzania | collected 2013-01 | reverse complement strand
TTTGCTTTTTAAATCTGTAAAACAATCATTTGTTTATTAAAACGTTGCAAAGGTAAGTATTTTTTCAATACGGCGATAATGTTTTAAGACTTTTTTTTGCGTGTTTTTGTAACTTTTTTGTAAAGTATTGAAAATCAATAGTATACAAAAGTATAATAAATGTTAACGCACACAACGCTCTTTCTCCTTTGTCTTAAATTAACTCAATTCTCTTGTTTCTTAAATATGTGAAACAGTTTGACAAGCGTACAATTGACGAGCTGGCAAGGAGATCAGAGCCTCTGTTTCGCATGTTTTTTCATGTTTTTCTTGTGTGTACGCCCAATTTCTATTACCTTTGTAGCAAGCTTTGAGTTCTTAGAACCTGCGTTGACGTGATGTATCTGTGTGGTTGGCGGTCTCAAGCGGTAAACATTTTTATACCTATTTATATATAATAATGATAGACAGTTCTGTTTTTCAAGGAAAGAAAGCAAGTTATTATACCCTCGGATGCAAGCTCAACTTCTCCGAAACCTCAACCTTTGGTCAAATGCTCCAACAGCTTGGCGTCAGCACGGCAGATGAAGACGAGAAAGCCGATATATGTCTTATAAACACCTGCTCCGTGACCGATGTGGCAGACCACAAATGCCGTCAGGCCATACACAAAATGGTGCGCAACAACCCCGGTGCGCTCATGGTCGTCACAGGTTGTTACGCCCAGCTTGAGCCCGCAAAGGTGAGCGCCATTGAAGGGGTTGACCTTGTGCTGGGGTCTAACGAGAAGGCCAACCTCATACAGTTTCTTAACGACGCATGGATGGAGAAACAGGCTGCCGGCAAGGATAGCAGCGACGGCTTGCATCGCCATTTTTCCGTGAAGACCAAGGACATTCGCTCGTTCGCAAAATCGTGCTCCAGGGGCAACCGCACACGCTTCTTTTTGAAGGTGCAAGACGGCTGCGACCATTTCTGCACTTATTGCACCATTCCCTTTGCCCGTGGCTTCTCGCGCAATGCTCCCATAAGCGAGCTTGTGGAGCAGGCGCGTCAGGCTGCCGCTGAAGGTGGTAAGGAGATTGTGCTCACGGGTGTCAACATTGGCGACTTCGGCAAAACCACAGGCGAGAGCTTTCTTGACCTTGTCAAGGCGCTCGATGCCGTGGAGGGCGTGAAGCGTTACCGCATAAGCAGCATGGAGCCTGAGCTCCTGACCGATGAGGTCATAAACTATTGCGCTTCAAGCCGAGCCTTCATGCCCCATTTCCACATCCCTCTTCAAAGCGGTTCCGACGAGGTGTTGCGCCTCATGCACAGACGTTACGACAAGGCGCTCTTCGCCCACAAGATACAGCTTATAAAGGAGAAGATGCCCAATGCCTTTATCGGGGTAGACGTGATGGTGGGGTGCAGGGGCGAGAAGCCGGAGCTCTTTGACGAGTGTTACAGGTTTCTCGACGGGCTCGACGTCACACAGCTTCATGTCTTCCCCTATAGCGAGCGACCGGGCACGGCGGCCTTGCGCATACCCTATGCTGTTGACGAGCAGGAGAAGAAGCGCCGCAGCAAGCTTCTGCTCGACATGAGCGACCGGAAGCTTCATGCTTTCTACGAGGCTCACATTGGTCACGACACGGAGGTGCTGTTCGAAAAGGCGACGAGGGGAAAAGCCATGCACGGTTTCACACCCGACTATGTGCGGGTGGAGCTTCCTGCCCGTCTGGCCGACGAGCGTCTTGACAACATGATCGTCAAGGTAAGGCTCGCAGGCTTCAACGCCAAGCACGATGCGCTCATGGTAGATGACAATGTGGCAATGGACGTTGTGGAATAAAAACTGCTGCATGAAAAAAAACAACAAGTGAAAAAAGCATAAGAACAGACAATATGGATTGTAAAACCTCCATCGTTATTCTCAATTGGAACGGCAGCAACATGCTCAAGAAATTTTTGCCGTCGGTTCTCGCATGCTCTGCCAACGCCGAGGTGGTGGTGGCAGACAACGCATCTACGGACGGCTCGCTCGACTTGCTGCGTAGCAGCTTTCCAGAGGTACGTCTCATCGTGCTCGACCGCAACTATGGCTTTGCTGAGGGCTACAACAAGGCGCTCGAACAGGTTAAAGCACAATATTATGTGCTGCTCAACAGCGACGTGGAGGTGGGAGAGGGATGGCTGCAACCCCTTGTGGCTTTCCTCGATAACCATGCCGATTACTGTGCTTGCCAGCCTAAGCTTCGGGCTTATCATGCGCCCGACAGCTTCGAATATGCCGGTGCCTCAGGCGGTTTCTTAGACCGTTACGGCTATCCGTTCTGCCGCGGACGGCTGTTCTCAACGGTTGAGAAAGACGAGGGACAGTATGACACCATAACCGATGTGTTGTGGGCCACGGGTGCCTGTCTGGTGATACGCAGCGATGACTACTGGCGTGCTGGCGGTCTCGATGCGCGGTTCTTCGCTCACAACGAGGAGATAGACCTGTGCTGGCGCCTTAGGCTTGCCGGGCGACGCATAGCCTGTGTGCCTGAGAGCACCGTGTGGCATGTGGGCGGCGGCACGTTGCCAAAGAGCAACCCCATGAAGACCTATCTCAACTTCCGCAACAACCTCACCATGCTCTATAAAAACCTGTCTGAGCAGGAGCTGAAAAAGGTCATGCGTGTAAGGCGTGTGCTCGATTATGTGGCTGCTCTTCAGATGCTTCTTACGGGAAAGCCGGGGGAAATGAAGGCGGTGATAAGGGCTCGCCGCGATTTTGCCAAGTGGAAGCCTCTTTTCCGTCAAGACCGACTGCTCATTCAGAACTCGCGGAAGGTTGACCGCATAGAAGAAATATATCCCCGAAGCCTTCTTGCCTGCTATTATCTGAGGGGCAAAAAGCTGTTCTCACAGCTCAAATGGGGGTAGCCGGCTATATTTGCTTTCTGTTGAAGAATCAAGATATTTTTTATACAAAACGGTTATTGTAAACATGTTAACGCTTTTTATACATACGAACTATTTCAGTTATTGGTCATAAAGATATTCTTAAATCATATTCACATCCACATAGCCGTGCATCACGGCGTAGATGGTGAGGGCTGAGAGGTTGTGGATGTTGAGCTTGTCCATGATGTGTTTGCGGTGAGACACGACCGTGGAGAGGCTGATACAGAGGGTGTTGGCTATCTCCTTGTTGGTCTTGCCGTAGGCTATGTGGGAGAGGACCTCTATCTCGCGTGAGCTCAGCAGGGCGGGGCTGTTGGCGGCTGACGGCTGCAGGCTTTGTGGCGGCAGGTTGCGGCCGTGGGCGTGAGCGTGCTGCTCAAGGAGGAGAAGGTCTTTTATGAACCTTTCCTCGCTCTGGCTGGTGCAGAGGCTGTGGAAGCCGGTAAGCTGGGTGGCATCGGAGGTGGAGGTGGTGAGCACGATGGTCTTGTGGCGATGTGTTGAGAAGAACGCCATGTCTTGAAGTACGATGGTGGTGTTGACGAAGAAATGGAAATAGGTGTCGGGGGTGTTGGCATGAAGCTCTGCCATGGTGCCGAAGGTGTCGATGTGCATCATGGGCATGACCGTCGAGAGGATCTGCTTTAGACCTATGGCGGCAAGAATGTTGCCGTCGACGACGGCTACTTTCATTAACGGCTGTTTTCCTGTGGGTTGCAAAACGTGGAGAGTATTGGGTGAGAGTTTCTTAAAGCTTTACCATCGAGATGTCGACCAGGTTGTTGACGATGGCGTAGATGGTGAGGCCTGCTGCGCTGTGGATCTGCAGCTTGCGGGCTATGTTGCGGCGGTGGGTTATGACCGTGTTGGTCGATATGCAGAGGTGGTCGGCAATCTGCTTGTTTGACATGCCCTGCACGAGCGCCACGATGACCTCTTTCTCGCGTTCGCCAAGGAGCTCGCTGCCCTCGGCCGACTTCTGCAACATGCCCGATATCTTCATGCCTATGCCGCCTTTCCTGTTTCTCTCTTCTATCTGCCGTATGGCGGGTATGAAGAAATATTCTTCTACCTCGGCGTGCAGACGGAGCCAGTCTTCGTTGTTGTAGATGTCGTAGAGCGTGGCTGAGAGCTTGTTGTTGTGCAGACCGTCGGCGGGGAGATACTTGATGATGATGCTCTTGAGCTCGTAGAGCTTGTCGGTTTCCTGGCCGTGGTGCTTCGAGTAGGTGTCGATGTCGTAGGCAGGGTCGGGTGTGCCGTTCATGAGCTGCTCCACATAGGGGAAGACGTTTTTCTCCTCATATTTCATGTGGGTGGTTATGGAGTGGGAGTATTGGTCGTAGAGCTTCATGATGAGCTTTCCGAGGTTGTTGGTGGGGTCTATGGCGTCGCTGAGCTCTTTGCGTATGAAGGGCAGCTGAAAGCCGGTATAATAGTCGTGGCTTGCCTTGAGATAGCGCAGAAGGGTTGGCAGGGAGAGGTTCAGGGACGCGATGTCGGGCCGCTCGCCGTTTATGGTGTAGTTGACCACGGCAAGAAAGGTTGTGGTGTCGACCTGCTGTTCTTCGCACACCTGGCTGACGGTCTTGTCGCCGAAGCCGAGGCTTATGCCGAAGCATCCCAGGCTCTGCAACACGTTATAGTTGTCCTTGATGAGGGTTATCATCTTGTCGTCGGCCTCATAAATTTTCTGCTGTCTCATGTGTCGTGATGTTTTGTTTGACGTTCGAAAAAATATGCTCAAGTTTCCGCAGGTGAAAGACTTGCGGAAACTTGAGATTAATTGAAAAACTGTTCTTATTTCTTTGTTCTGTCAACATGCTGCGGCAGGTGGAACTCGTAAGAACGGTCGAACACCTGTTGCACCTTGTTGATCTCAAGGAAGGTTGTGCCGCCGCTCTCGCCGAAGCTGCCGCTGAGGTAGGCAATCTTGTCGTCGAGCTTGATGTAGCGCTTCATGTGGAGCATGCGGAGGGCTGCCATGAACATGTGCTCGGCTGTGGTGTGCTCCTTCTGGTAGATGGGTATGACGCCGAAGCTGAGGTTGAGCCAGCGCTGGGTCTTCTCGCGGTAGCAGATGGCGAGCACGGGGTTGGGACCTCTGAACGAGGCGAGGTTGCGTGCTGTCTCGCCCGTCTCGCTGTCGGTAATGATGCCTGCCACGCCGAGCTTGCGTGTGGCCTCGATGGCTGCGTGGGCGAGAAACTCTTTCTGCGTGCAGCGCTCGTTCATGGGTATGTCCATGTTGAAGAGCTTGGCGCGGTCTTTCTCTGCCTGCTCGGCTATGGCTGCCATGGTCTGCACGGCTTCGAGCGGATATTTGCCCGATGCTGTCTCGCCGCTGAGCATGATGGCGTCGGTATAAGAGTAGATGGCGTTGGCAATGTCGGTAACCTCGGCGCGTGTGGGGCGCGGGTTCTTGATCATGGTGTGGAGCATCTGCGTTGCCACGATCACGGGCTTGTGTTTCATGACACACTTGCGTATGATCTGTCGCTGTATGCCGGGAATCTGCTCTATGGGCACCTCTATGCCGAGGTCGCCACGGGCAATCATGATGCCGTAAGAGGCGTCTATGATCTCGTCGATGTTGTCGACGCCCTCCTGGTTCTCAATCTTTGAGATGATCTTGATGTCGCTATGGTGCTCGTCGAGGATGTCTTGCACGGCCTTTACGTCGGCTGCTGAGCGCACGAACGAGTGGGCAATGAAGTCGATGTCTTGCTCTATGGCGAGCAGAATGTTGTCGTGGTCTTTCTTCGTGATGGCCGGCAGGTCGATGTGCTCACCAGGCACGTTCACGCTCTTGTGGGCGCCGAGCACGCCGTCGTTCTGCACCTCGGCTATGACCATCGGTCCGTCGCAGCCTGTTACCTTCATGTCGATCTCGCCGTCGTCGAACAAGATGTCGTCGCCCACCTTCACGTCCTTGGCAAAGTCGGGGTACGACACGTTCAGAATGTCGTGTGTAGAGTTGATCTCGGGACGGCCGAAAATGCGCACGGTGTCGCCGGCCTTATATTCGATGGGTTCTTCCACGCCTGTTGTTCTCACCTCGGGACCCTTGGTGTCTATCATGAGGGCGAGGTGTGGCGACACCTCACGCACGTTCTTTATGATGGTCTTTATGCCGTCGGGTGTGGCGTGGGCTGTGTTCATGCGCACCACGTTCACTCCGGCAAAGAACAACTTGCGGATGAACTCTTTCTCACATCTTCTATCGCTAATTGAAGCAACAATCTTGGTTTGTTTCATAGTTTTTATATCCTGACGCTAATTTTATTGTCTTTTTTGCGGTTTAAACTGCGGTTTAAATTGCGGTTTAAATAGCGGCTTAATTTGCAGTTTAAACAAAACTTACGTTTTCCTATGCAAAGTTATAGCTTTTATCCGAATTATGCAAAATTTTTTCGCAATGTTCGTTATAGTTGTTGTTTACATCGTGCGTAAGCGTCAGTCGACAATCATGGAAAGCGAGATGCGGTTGCGCTTGCGGTCCACGCCCGTTACCTTGACCATGACCTGCTGATGGAGCTTCACGGCGTCGAGAGGCGATGCCACGAAGCGCTTGCTGAGCTGCGAGACGTGTACAAGGCCGTCTTGGTGGATGCCAATGTTGACGAAGGCTCCAAAGTTGGTAATGTTGGTCACGATGCCCGGCAGGACCATTCCCTCGGCAAGGTCGTCGACGGTAGACACGCGCTCGTCGAAACGGAAGGCCTCGAGCTGCTTGCGCGGGTCGCGTCCGGGCTTGTTGAGCTCCTGCATGATGTCGAGCAGGGTTGGTGCTCCCACCTCGGCTGTGGCGTAACGCTTTATGTCGATGGTCTTCTGCTTGTCCTTGTCGGCTATGAGCTGCGCTACGGAACAATTGAGGTCGGCAGCCATCTGCTTGACGATGGCGTAGCGCTCGGGGTGCACGGCCGTGTTGTCGAGCGGGTTGGCGGCTCCGGGAATGCGCAGGAAGCCCGCACATTGGGTGAAGGCGTTGGCGCCAAGACGCTTCACCTTCTTCAGTTCGGCTCTCGACTTGAACGCTCCATGCTCGTTGCGGTAGTCGACGATGTTGGCAGCCAGGGCCGGTCCGATGCCGCTGACGTAGCTCAGCAGCATGGCGCTTGCCGTGTTGAGGTTCACGCCCACGGTGTTGACGCAGCTCTCGACGGTCTGCTTCAGGCGTGTGCGGAGCTTTGTCTGGTCAACGTCGTGCTGATACTGTCCCACGCCTATGCTCTTGGGGTCTATCTTTACCAGTTCTGCGAGCGGATCCATCAGTCGGCGGGCAATGCTTATGGCTCCTCTTACCGTGATGTCGAGGTCTGGAAACTCTTTTCGTGCCACGTCGGAAGCCGAGTAGACCGATGCTCCGTCCTCGCTCACCACGAAGATGTCGATGTCGCGCCCGAAACTGATGCCTCTCACAAACGCCTCTGTCTCGCGGCTTGCCGTTCCGTTGCCTATGGCTATGGCTTGCGGGCGGAAGCGGTCAGCCATCCTTTTCAGCTGTTCGGCGGCGCGGTTGGCCTCTCTGAACGGGAAGATTGCCTCGTAATGGAGGTATGCTCCTTCGGCATTTATGCACGCCACCTTGCAGCCTGTCCTGAAGCCAGGGTCTATGCCCATGACGGCCTTCTGTCCCAAGGGTGCCGAGAGGAGGAGCTGTCGCAGGTTGGTGCTGAACACGTTTATGGCTTCGTCCTCGGCTCTCTCGCGGCCCTCCTTCACAAACTCGTTCTCTATGGACGGGCGTATGAGGCGCTTGTAGGCGTCTTCAGAAGCTTCGCGCGTTAGTTTAGAACAGTCAGTATAACCCTTTGAGTAGTATCTTGATATACGTTCCATAGCGTTGCCGTCGGTCGCGATGTTTATCTTCACCACGCCCTCTTTCTCGGCCCGAAGCATGGCCATGACACGATGCGAGGGACAACGCTTTAGAGGCTCTGAAAACTCGAAATAGTCGGCATATTTTGCACTCTCTTCCTCGTCTTTCTTGCTCTTTACCACCTTCGAGGTTATCATGGCCGTGCGTCTGAACTCGGCTCTTACGGTCTTGCGCGACTCCTCGTTGTTGGCAATGTCTTCGGCCATGATGTCCTGTGCTCCCTTTATGGCGTCGTCTGCCGTGGTCACGTCTTTGTTGCAGAACTGGCGTGCGTAGGAGTAGGGGTCGCGGCACGCGCCCAGCATGATGGCTTGGGCAAGAGGCTCCAGGCCGTGCTCGCGTGCCATTTGCGCCCTTGTGCGCTTCTTGGGCTTGTAGGGCAGGTATAGGTCTTCCAGTGTGGCAGCGTCCCAACAACTGACAATCTTTGCTTCGAGCTCGGGTGTTAGCTTGCCTTGAGCTTCGATTGTTGAGAGAATGGTTGCGCGGCGTTTGTTTATGTCTGTAAGCTTGTCGTTGAGATCTTTGATATTTATGATGCTCACCTCGTCGAGAGCCCCCGTGCGCTCCTTTCGGTAGCGTGCTATGAAGGGCACGGTACAGCCTTCAGAGAGCAACGTGAGGGTGTTCTCCACGCCTCGCAGGGGGAGCTGAAGCTCTTTGCTTATGAGGGTTGCTATGGTTGAAAGGTCTGTTGTTTTGCTTTCTGGTGCTTGGGTCGGTTTTTGCTGGGCGGTTTGGGGCGTCTTGTTGTCTGAAATCATTTTGAAAAATAGGTTGTTTACATTAAATGCTTAAAGCAATACTTTAACCGTGAAAGTATTGCTTTAGATGTTGTAAATAAGTTTGGTAAGCCCTCTCGCTTGCGCTTTGCGGGTGCCTATTCGAGCACACGCAGAGCCGAGAGCAACTCGTTGTTTTCCGATTTTGCTCCTACCGTTATGCGCAGGCAGTCGCGGCAGAGCGTCACCTTTGACCTGTTTCTCACAATTATGCCCTCGTTCACGAGATAGCGGTAAATGCGGTCGGCATCGGTCATTTTGGCAAGGAAGAAGTTGGCGTCAGAATGGAAGACCTGCTTACACGACGGCAGCATCTTGAACGCCTCCATCATGCGGTTGCGCTCAAGGATGATAGTGCTCACCCATTTGCTCACCTCCATGGCATTTTCGAAAGCTTTGAACGCCTCTTTCTGCGTTAGGATGTTGATGTTGTAAGGATATTTTACCTTATTGAACACATCGATAATCTCCTTGCTTGCAAACGCCATTCCGAGGCGCACGCCAGCCAGCGCCCATGCCTTGCTCATGGTGTTGAGCACAATCATGTTGGGATGGTCTGAAAGCTCGTAGCGGAAGGCGCGACGATGGGTGAAGTCGGAGTAAGCCTCGTCAACCACCACTATGCCTTGGAATGTGTCCAATATTTTTTCAATCTCATCATGGTTCAGGTCGTTTCCCGTGGGGTTGTTGGGCGTGCAGATCCAGATGAGCTTGGTGTGCTCGTCGCACGTCTCCAAAATGCGGTCGGCTTCGATGTCGAAACGGTTGTTGAGCGTAACAGGACGATACTCGATGTCGTTGATGGCAGCACACACCTTATACATGCCATATGTGGGTTCTATGGCCACCACGTTGTCGACGCCAGACTGGCAGAAGCAACGATAGGCAAGGTCTATGGTCTCGTCGCTGCCGTTGCCGAGGCAGATCTGCTCTTCTTTCACGCCTTTAATGCGTGCTATGACCTTCTTCAGGTCAACCTGCAGAGGGTCTGGATAGCGGTTTAGCGGGGCGTTGTATGGGTTTTCGTTTGCATCGAGAAACACACGCGCAGCGCGTCCGCTATAGTCGTTACGGGCACAGCTGTAAGGCTCTAATTGCCGGATGTTGGGGCGCAGAAGTTCTGTTAATGGTTTCATATAAAAAATAAAGGGTTGGTGAATGAGGGATATGTCTATTGGTTGTTGGCAACATCGTTGCAACGCAAGGTCATGGCGTTCTTGTGGGCGAAGAGTTGCTCGTTCTCAGCCATCACCTCCACGGCATGGCCAATGGAGCGAATGCCCTGCTCGTCAAGATGCTGGAAAGTTATCTTGCGCATGAAGCTGTCGAGGTTTACGCCGCTGTAGGCATCGGCATAGCCGTGTGTTGGAAGCGTGTGGTTGGTGCCGCTGGCATAGTCGCCCGCACTCTCACAGGCATACTTGCCGAGGAATACGCTACCCGCATTCACAACCTTTGGCTCAAGAGCTTCATAATGGTCTGTAGCTATGATGAGATGTTCTGGGGCATAGGCGTTGCTAAGATCCATGGCTTCATCGGCATCGCGGACGAGCACAAGCTTGCTGTTTTCCAAGGTTTTGGCTGCAATCTCTTTGCGTGGAAGCGCCTGAAGCTGCGTCTCGACCTCTTTCTGCACGGCGTAGAGCATGGGTTCAGATGTGGAGATGAGGAGCACCTGCGAGTCGACCCCATGCTCGGCTTGAGACAGAAGGTCGGCGGCAACGTAGCGGGGGTTGCTTGTGTCGTCGGCTATGACGCACACCTCAGACGGTCCGGCAGGCATGTCTATGGCCACGTTGCCGAGACTCACATGCTGCTTGGCAGCCATGACATATTGGTTGCCGGGACCGAAGATCTTGCTCACCTTGGGCACGCTCTCTGTGCCGTAGGCCATAGCTCCGATGGCTTGCACGCCACCAATCTTGTAGATGCGGTTTACGCCTGCTATGTGGGCTGCCACGAGGATAGCGGGGTTGACGTGTCCTGTGCTGTCGGGTGGGGTGCAGAGCACAATCTCCTTGCATCCCGCAATCTTGGCTGGCGTGGCGAGCATGAGAACGGTAGAAAAGAGGGGGGCCGTGCCTCCGGGTATGTAGAGACCAACCTTCTCTATGGGCACGCTCTTCTGCCAACACTCTACGCCCGGCGCCGTCTGAACACGGATGGGCCGAAAGGCTTGTGCTTCATGAAACTTGCGTATGTTGTCGTGGGCAAGCATTAAAGCTTGTCTTAAATCGTCGCTTACAAGGTGTTGAGCTTCATGCAGTTCGCTCTCGCTAACCTGTAGCTCATGTAGCTCTACATGGTCAAACTTCTGTTCGTAGCGTTTAACGGCTTCGTCACCGTTCGCCCGTATGTCGTTGAGCACCTCGCTCACCGTGGCGTTGAGCTTTGACATGTCGATGTGCGGACGCACAGTTATGGCTTTCCAGTCGGCACGGGCTGGATATTTTATAATGTTCATATTCCTTTTTACGACTTTGTTTACGACTTAAATTAATTTCTAAACTGAGTTTTCGCAAATGCTTGATAAAAGAGATACAAGCAGTTTCCTTCTCTATAAGGCTGCGAATCTCAAGCAAGCGCGACAACGCTTACCTCTTTGGGAGAGGTTTCTACCTTGGAGGTTCCCTTTATCATGACGGTTTTCTCTTTTGTAGGGGCTCTATTCTCCCTTTTGTCTTCGTCTGACAAGAAGAGAAGCGGCGGCTTATAGAATCATTTTCTCAATGGGTGTCACGAGAATGCCCTGTGCCCCCAGCTCCTTCAGCTTGCCTATTATCTCCCAGAAGCGCTTCTCGTCAAGCACGGTATGGATAGAACACCAGTCTTTGTCGGCCAATGGAATGATGGTAGGACTCTTGATGCCGGGAAGCACCTCTATGATGTTGTCAATCTGTGCCTTGGGGGCGTTCATCATGACATATTTCTTGTCTGTGGCCGACTGAACAGCCTCAAAACGGAACAGCATCTCGTCAAGCACCTTGCGCTTCTCCTCGCTCAGGTTGCGGTTGGCTATGAGCAAAGCCTCGCTCTTCATGACAACCTCAACCTCGCGCAAGTTGTTGCTTATGAGAGTGCTGCCTGAACTTACAATGTCGAAGATGCCGTCTGCCAAACCTATGCCCGGGCTGATCTCAACGCTTCCCGTGATGACGTGGATGTCGGCTTTTATGTTGTGCTGCTCAAGAAAATGGCGTAAGATGCCAGGATAAGATGTGGCGATGCGGCGGCCGTTGAACCATTCAAGACCTGGATAATTGGTCTCCTTGGGAATGGCAAGTGACAGACGACACTTGCTGAAGCCAAGGCGCCAGATGATCTCGGCGTCCTCGCCACGTTCCATAAACTCGTTTTCACCCACGATGCCAAGGTCGGCTACGCCTGTGGCTACGCTCTGCGGAATATCGTCATCGCGAAGATACAACACTTCAAGGGGGAAACTGCTTGACTGCACGAGCAATGTGCGCTTGCTGGTGCTCACTTTGATGTCGGCTTCGGCTAAAAGATTCATCGAATCTTCAAAGAGTCGGCCTTTCGATTGTACTGCTATCCGTAACATAATCTCTCTTTTTTGTGTAAAATCGTAGCAAAAGTAATTATTTTTGATGATATTTCCAAAAAAATGTCGTAATTTTGTGTCTTGAACTTATGTATTTAAGAAATTTACTCATATTATCCGCATTATTATTTGTTACGGCCTGTGCGCGCAAGCAACAAGCTGTGACCACGCCGTGGGGAGAAACCATCGGCGATGAAGAAGGCGACACGGCGGTTGTGGCGCAAAACTTTTCGTATAACGACATCCTCGATGCAGGAGAGATAATCATGCTCACGATGTCGGGGCCTGACAGCTATTTCGACTATCATGGTAGAGCGATGGGAACACAATATCTTTTGTGTGAACGGTTCGCACAGAAAATAGGTGTGAGCGTGCGCGTGGAGGTGTGCAAGGACACGGCAGACATGATAAAGAAACTGCAGAACGGCGATGGCGACATCATAGTGTGGCAGCTCGCGCGCAAGCAAACGAAAGGGTTGCTTGCATGTGGAGCCTCGACCGACAGCACGTCGTGGGTGGTGAGACGCGACAGCAAGCAACTTGCCGACTCGTTGAGAGGATGGTACAGGCCCGCGCTCCTGGCTCAAGTGAAAAAGGAGGAACGCTACGCTTTCTCTACAGCCAATGTGCGCAGACATGTTTATGCTCCTATGCTGAACGCCGCGAAGGGCGAGATCTCATCTTATGACCATTATTTTAAGATGTATGCTGCCGCTTGTCGATGGGACTGGCGACTGATGGCTGCACAATGTTATCAGGAGTCGACCTTCGACCCGAAAGCCTACTCGTGGGCTGGAGCACGCGGACTGATGCAGATTATGCCTTCTACCGCCGCCAGCTTGGGGCTGTCAGAGGGCGAGATGTATAACCCCGAGGCCAATATTGCGGCGGCGGCACGTTACATCGTGAAGCTGAACGGGCTGTTTGGCGATGTGCGCAGCTATGATGAGCGCATAAACTTTGTGTTGGCAAGCTATAATGGCGGCCACTTTCATGTGCGTGACGCTATGGCCCTGGCGCGAAAGAATGGACGTAACCCTTACAGATGGGCTGACGTGGCCGACTATGTGTTGAAGCTTACGCAGCCTGCTTATTATAACGATTCTGTGGTTAAGTATGGCTACATGCGTGGAACGGAGACGGTCGATTATGTGGCACGCATACGTTCACGTTGGGGGCAATACTGTGGCAAGGTCAAAGGCGGAGGAGGCATTGGCACACATTTTAATATGGGTGGCGGTAACTATGAGCCGCGTAAGGCACAACGCAAAAACAGGTTCAAGATAAAAGAATGATTGCGCGGTTCGCGGTTGGGTAGAGGCAAGGCAAATTTTGTTCAACGTTAAAGATGCAAATTGTTCAACGTTAAAATAGTTAAACTGTGATTGCGTGTCAGAATATATTTGTATCTTTGCCTTTACCATAACGTCTATTAAGAACAACAATTCTATTAATATAAACATCATTCAATCTAAAGAAAATATGCTATCAGAACAGGATTTGAAGCAGATATCACAGCGTGGTATCTCGAAAGAGCAAGTGGAGCATCAGTTGGAGCAGATAAAGAACGGTTTCCCGTTCCTTCGAATAGAGGCTGCTGCCGCTGTGGGTAAAGGCATTATGAAACCCACGGAGGAGGAGAGCAAGGCTTATGCTGAGGAGTGGGGACAGTATCTTGCCGATGGCCATGAGGTCGTTAAGTTTGTGCCTGCCAGCGGAGCCGCCAGTCGCATGTTCAAGAACCTTTTTGCGTTCCTTGACGCACCCTATGACGTGCCGACAACCGATTTTGAGAAGAAATTCTTCGACGACATCAAACATTTTGCCTTCCGTAAGGCTCTATGCGAGAAATGCAAGGCCAACGAGGGCATGAGCGTTTGTAAGCTCATCGAGGCAGGACGTTATAAGGATGTTGTGGCAAACCTGCTGTTGCCAAAGGGGCTTAACTATGGTCAGTTGCCAAAGGGTCTGTTGCTCTTCCACGAATATGAGGAAGGTATGCGCACACCCGTTGAGGAGCATCTGGTGGAGGCTGCTCTCTATGCACAGTCGGACGGCAAGGCAAACGTACATTTTACCGTGTCTCATGAACATCTTGAGTTTTTCGAGAAGACGGTTGAGGAGAAATTGCCGTTGTATGAGAAAATGTTTGGCGTGAAATATAATGTTAGCTTCTCTGAACAGAAGCCCAGTACCGACACAATAGCTGCCAATACAGACAACACGCCGTTCCGCAACGAGGATGGGTCGCTGCTGTTCCGTCCGGGCGGTCATGGTGCGCTCATTGAGAACCTTAACGACATCAAGGCTGATGTGGTGTTCATAAAGAATATCGACAACGTGGTGCCAGACCGTCTGAAACCCGTAACTACCGACAACAAGAAACTGCTGGCCGGTATATTGGTTCATTTGCAGAAGCAGGCTTTTGCGTATCTTGAGAAGCTTGAGAGTGGCGAGTACACACATGAGGATCTTGAAGAGATCATTCGTTTCGTGCAACGCGACCTCTGCTGCCGCAAGGCTGACATTAAGGAACTTGAGGATGCAGACCTCGTGATCTATCTTAAGAAGAAGCTTAACCGTCCGATGCGCGTGTGTGGCGTGGTTAAGAACGTGGGTGAGCCTGGTGGCGGCCCGTTCCTCTGCTACAACGCTGACGGAACCGTTTCGCTCCAGATCTTGGAGTCGAGCCAGATAGATACGACTAACGAGGAGTATGTTGCAATGTTCAAGAACGGAACCCACTTTAATCCCGTTGACCTTGTTTGCGGCACACGCAACTATAAGGGTGAGCAGTTTGACCTGCCCGCTTTCGTGGACAAGTCGACAGGTTTCATCAGCTCGAAGAGCAAGAGCGGCCGTGAGCTGAAGGCTCTTGAACTTCCCGGTCTTTGGAACGGAGCGATGAGCGATTGGAGTACCGTGTTTGTAGAGGTTCCCATTGAAACATTCAACCCCGTGAAGACCGTTAACGATCTGCTTCGCCCGCAGCATCAGCCTGCTGAGTAAGGTTTACATCGCGCTTCGCGCTCGTTGTTTTTTAAACATTAATTTCCATTAATGGCCCATTAATTGTCATTAATACGCGCTTCGCGCGGAAAAATTGATGTCTCATTAATGTTCAATTGATGGAAATTAATGTTTTTAAAAGCGCGAAGCGCAATAATAATTTTACTCAAGTTTTGTCCATTAACTCCACTCGCGAAGCGAGTTAACTTCCTTTTAACTTCCTTTTAACTTCTATACTTGCGAAAGCTTGTTTCGTTTAACAAACATCCGCAGCATTAAAACCATTTCAGTCGCAACGAGTTGAGCACCACGCTCACGCTTGAGAAAGCCATTAACGCGCTTGCCCACATGGGCGTAATTTGGAAGTTGATGCCAAAGAGATAGAGCGCTCCAGCTGCTAACGGAATGCACACGAGGTTATAGATAAACGCCCAAAAGAGGTTCTGCCAGATCATGCGAACCGTGCGTCGGCTCATGTTTACAGCTTCGGGAAGAGCCATGAGGTCGTTGCCCATGAGCGTAACCTGTGCCACGTCCATGGCCACGTCTGTGCCTCGGCCAATCGCAATGCCCACATCGGCTGTGGCAAGCGCCTGGGTGTCGTTTATGCCGTCTCCAACCATTGCCACAATCTTGCCTTCCTGCTGCAGTTGGCTAACAAGCCTTTGCTTGTCGTCAGGCCGTACCTCGCTTTTGTAATGTTCTATTCCTGCTTTCACGGCCCAATAGTGTGCCGCGGCTTCCTTGTCGCCGCTCATCATGAACACATCTATCCCTTCCTCCTTAAGACGCGCCATGGCTTTGGTGGCATTAGGCTTAAGCTGCTCACGCTCCTCAAACGGCATGTTGTCGGCCTTGGTAAAATCGATGTTGGGGTTGGGGATGGTCAGCGTGCCGGTCTTGTCTATGATAAGGGCGCTGACCTTACGCATGTTTTCAAGGGCAGAAGCGTCCTTGATAAGAATCTGTTTCTGGGCGGCCTTGCCCATGCCCACCATCAAGGCTGTTGGCGTGGCGAGACCCATGGCGCAGGGACAGGCTACAACAAGAACCGAAACGGCAGACAAGATGGCGTGGGGTAGGGCGGCGTTGCCTCCAATGGCCCACCAAGCGAGGAACGTAATGAGAGCTATCGTGGCCACGACAGGCACAAACACCATGGCGGCTTTGTCGACGATACGTTGAACGGGGGCCTTACTGCCCTGAGCTTCTTGCACCATGCGTATGATAGTTGCCAAGGCCGTGTCTTCGCCAATCTGTTGCGCTCGCATGCACAGTTTGCCTTGGCTGAGAATGGTGCCTGCAAGAACCTTCGAGCCTGCACGCTTCTCGGCAGGTGTGGGCTCGCCGCTAATCATCGACTCGTCCACATAAGCTGCATCGGGGGTCATGAAACTCTCAGCCTTGGTCACGATGCCGTCGACAGGAATTTTCTCGCCAGCTCTCACCTCTATAATGTCGCCTCTCGAGATTGTGGACAATGGCACCTCTTCCGTTGATGTGCCGTTGACAAGACGTGCGGTCTTTGGCTGCAAGCCCATTAGTTGGCGTATGCTGCTCGCCGTGCCGTCCTTGGCGCGTTCCTCAAGACAACGGCCTGTGAGAACGAAGGTTATGATCATGGCGGAGGCGTCAAAATAAGTGTGCCACTCTATGCCGCGGGCCCCCCACGCCTCGTCTCCCCAAAAGGTGTTGAATGTGCTGAAGAGAAAAGCTATGAGGGTGCTAAAAGCAACAAGCGTGTCCATGTTGGCAGAACCGTGGAGCAACTGCCGCCATGCCGACACATAGAATTGTCGACCGCACCAATAGATGTTTATAAAAGCTATAATAAGACAAATCTGGTTGGTGAAGGCTATGTTGCTGCTTGTTAGATTTATCCACCCCATGCTTATAGACATGACCAATATAGAGAAAGCCCATGATATGATGGTCTTGCGTTTGAGGATGGTAAACTCGCGGCGGTTGATCTCGTCGGCGCTTCGTCCTGTTTCTATGACAAGGTCATAGCCTGCCTTGCTTATCTCGCGTTTCATGTCGTCAAGGGAGATCTCCTTTGGGTCGTAGTCTACTAATGCTGTGCGTGTGGCCAAAGACACGCTGGCTTCATTTACGCCTTTTAGCGAATTGAGCTTTCGCTCTACATGAGCCGAACAGGCTGAGCAAGCCATGCCTATGACCGGTATTGTTTTCTTCATAATAATGATCTTGTAAAAAACTGTTTTTTATAGCGATATTGTTGTTTGGGGCGTTGTTGTTCGAGATATTGTTGACAATCTGTTGTTGTTGATTGACCTGTTTCTTTGTTATCCTTTTCTCTTCTTGCTGCATTTCTCACATTGTCCTTTGATAACGAAAGACATGGAGTGGGCAACGAAACCAGAGGGTAGAGAAAACTGAGGAATGTGGATGTCGTCAAGACAGAACGACTGGTGGCATGTCTCACAATAAAAATGGATGTGCCCGTCGTTATGGTGGCAGGCACCATCGTTGGCACAAAGCTCATAGTTGAGGAGGCCTCGGCCGTCTTCAAACGCATGAACAACATCGTGTTCGAGGAAGAGCGTGAGGACACGAAAAATGCTCGACTTGTCCATGTTCGGCATTGCCGCCTCTAAGGAGGAAAGGCTCATGGGGCGCTGTTCTTCCTCGAGCTTTTTCAGCACAAGAATTCGGTTGGCTGTTGCACCAACACCTTTATGTTTTAATCGTAAAATTGCTTCTTCTTGCTTCATCATCTTCACTTTTTTGTAAAACATGCCTTTGACGCTTGTTTGTGGCCGCAAAATTAATCATTTTTTCCTTTATTTTTCACATCGTTCCAATAATTATTGCTAACTTTGCAAACTGAAAATTGCAATTCACATATTTAAAGAATATTCTACGCGAAGACAAAAAATTATTGTTTTAATATTTTATGAACTTTTCTATTTTATTTATCACAGTCATCTTGACGGCTGTTGTATTGGTAGTGGGTGCATACGTAGTTGCAAAACTCGTAGGTCCGCGTTCGTACAACCCGGTAAAGGGTCAACCGTTTGAGTGTGGTATCCCGACACGTGGAACATCTTGGATTCCTGTGCATGTGGGCTACTATCTCTTCGCCATCCTTTTCCTGATGTTCGACATCGAGACCCTGTTCCTCTATCCATGGGCAGTTGTAGTCAAGCAGTTTGGAGTCATGGCGCTTGCGAGCGTTGGCTTCTTTATGCTGGTATTGGTATTTGGCCTTGCTTACGCATGGCGGAAAGGAGCGTTGGAATGGAAGTAAGAAAACCTGTAATCAAGAGTATTCCTTACGATGAGTTCAAGGACAATGCAAGCCTTGAGAAAATCGTAGACGAGCTCCATGAGGGAGGCGTCAATGTGATTGTTGGATCGCTTGACCAGGCTATCAACTGGGGCCGTTCCAACTCTCTGTGGTCTTTAACATTCGGTACATCATGCTGCGGTATTGAGTTTATGGCTGTGGGCTGCGCCCGCTACGACTTCTCGCGCTTCGGCTTCGAGGTAACCCGTAACTCTCCACGTCAGGCAGACCTTATAATGTGTGCCGGTACCATCACCAACAAGATGGCTCCTGTCTTCAAGCGTCTCTATGACGAGATGGCAGAACCTAAGTATGTTGTGGCTGTTGGCGGTTGCGCTATTAGCGGCGGTCCGTTCAAAAACTCATACAACGTGGTGCGCGGAATCTCTGAGATCGTGCCTGTCGACGTGTATGTGCCTGGCTGCCCTCCACGCCCAGAGGCTATCCTCTATGGCATGATGCAGCTCCAGCGCAAGGTGAAAGTAGAGAAATTCTTCGGTGGCGCAAACCACAAGATGAACAGCGAGGAGAAGGCTCTCTCTATGTCGAAGGGCGGTCTCCACGGTTTGAGCAACGAGGCGCTCGCTAGCGAGAAGAAGCATGAGACCATTGTTGTGAACAATGTGCCCGAGGACTTCGACGCGAAGAAAGATCTACTAACTGACTAATATAATAAGGTGTAAAATATGAAACTTGAAAATATTGAACTCTCATTTGACAATTTCTCAAGTGAGATGTCGAAACTGAAGAACCAGAAACATTTCGACTACCTTGTTACTATCATCGGTGAAGATTTTGGTGAAGAAGGTTTGGGATGTATTTACATCCTTGAGAATACTGACAACAACGAGCGTTGCTCGGTTAAGACAATAGCAAAGAAGGTTGATGGTAGCGACGTGATCCCAACGGTCATTAACCTGTGGAAGAGTGCTGACCTCCTGGAACGTGAGGTTTACGATTTCGTAGGCATCAAGTTCCTTGGCCATCCCGACATGCGCCGCCTGTTCCTGCGTACCGATTTTAACGGATATCCCCTGCGTAAAGACTTTGACATGAGTCCTGAGGCAAACCAGTTCCCCTTGACTGATGAGCCTGAGAGCGACTTTACCGTAGAGTATTCGCTTAACGGGGACGGACATCTGGTGGCAACAAAGAAGCGCCTCTTCGATGACGACGACTTCGTTGTGAACATCGGTCCTAACCACCCATCTACACACGGTGTGCTCCGTTTGCAGACTGTGCTTAACGGCGAGAAGGTGAAGCGCATTTATCCGCACCTCGGCTACATTCATCGTGGCATAGAGAAGATGTGGGAGGGTATGACCTATCCGCAGACACTTGCTCTGACAGACCGTCTCAACTATCTGTCGGCTATGATGCACCGCCACGCGCTCGTGGGCGTTATCGAGGAAGCTATGGGTGTGGAACTTTCTGACCGCATTCATTATATCCGTACAATCATGGACGAGCTCCAGCGTATCGACTCTCACTTGCTCTACCTCGGATGTACAGCTCAGGACCTCGGCGCTCTTACCGCCTTCCTCTACTGCATGCGCGACCGTGAGCATGTGCTTAACGTTATGGAGGAGACAACAGGTGGACGCCTTATCCAGAACTACTATCGCATAGGCGGTCTCCAGGCTGATATCGATCCTAAGTTTGTTGAGAACACAAAGAAGCTCTGCGCTTATCTTCGTCCGAAGATTCAGGAATATCTCGATGTGTTTGGAGATAACGTTATTACTCATAACCGTCTTGTGGGTGTAGGACCTATGGGTCTTGAAGATTGTATCAACTATGGCGTGACAGGTCCTGCCGGACGTGCTGCCGGATGGAAGAACGACACTCGTAAGCGTCATCCTTATGACCTCTACGACAAGGTAGAGTGGAATGAGATTACGATGACAGGTTGTGACTCTATGGATCGTTACTACTGCCACATCAAGGAGCTTTACGAGAGTCTTGACATCATTGAGCAGCTCATCGACAACATTCCTGAAGGCGAATTCTACATCAAGCAGAAGCCTATCATCAAGGTGCCTGAAGGACAATGGTATTTCTCTGTTGAGGGTGCCAGCGGCGAGTTTGGTGTCTACCTCGATTCAAAGGGCGACAAGAGTCCGTACCGCATGAAGATGCGTCCTATGGGTCTCACTCTCACAGGTGCTCTCGACCCGATGCTTCGTGGACAGAAGATTGCCGACCTTATCACAACAGGTGCTGCTATCGACTTCGTAATTCCTGACATCGACCGTTAATAGGAAAGTTGAATTTTGAATTTTGTAATCGGCTTTGCCGCTTGCCAGAGCAAGAATGTTGAATTGTCGGCTTCGCCGATGAAGAGTTAGGATTTTTGAATGATGAATTAGAATGTTGAATTTTGAATGTTGAATTCATAATTCACAACTCACAATTCAAAATTGTGGCTTGCCACAATAATTCAAAACTCAAAACTCACAATTCAAAACTCGAAATTCAAAACTCACAACTCAAAAATCAAAATTTAAACAAAATGTTTGACTTTAGTATAGTAACAAACTGGATTGACTCTCTCCTCCGAGTGACTCTCGGTCTTGGAGACTTTTGGTCAATACTGATCGAGTGTATCCTGGTGGGTGTCTGCATTCTTGCAGGCTACGCCATCCTCGCTATCATCTTGATCTTCATGGAGCGTAAGGTCTGCGCCTACTTCCAGTGCCGTCTCGGCCCGATGCGTGTAGGTCCTTGGGGCGTGTTCCAGGTGTTCGCCGACGTGCTGAAGATGCTCATCAAAGAGATCTTCTCTGTCGACGGTGCCGACAAACTGCTCTATTATGTCGCTCCCTTCCTTGTGATTATCGCATCTGTAGGCACATTCGCGTTCCTGCCTTGGAACAATGGTGCTGAGGTGCTCGACTTCAATGTGGGCCTCTTCCTCATGTCTGCCATCTCAAGCATCGGCATCGTGGGCATCTTTATGGCCGGTTGGGGCTCTAACAACAAGTATTCGGTGGTTTCTGCCATGCGTGGTGCCGTGCAGCTCATCTCTTACGAGATGTCGCTCGCGCTCTGCCTTATCACAGCTGTTGTGCTCACAGGCACAATGCAGGTAAGCGGCATCGTTGAGGCACAGACAGGTGCGTTCGGATGGCTTATCTTCAAAGGCCACATTCCGGCAATCATCGCGTTCCTTGTGTTCCTCGTAGCTGGTAACGCCGAGGCTAACCGTGGACCGTTCGACCTTGCTGAGGCTGAGAGTGAGCTTACTGCCGGTTACCATACCGAGTATTCGGGCATGGGCTTCGGCTTCTACTACCTCGCCGAGTATCTTAACCTGTTCGTGGTTTCAGGAATTGCTTCTACCGTGTTCCTCGGTGGATGGGCTCCCTTCAACATCGGCGTGGCTGGCGTTGACAGCGTGCTCAACATGATTCCTGGCATCGTTTGGTTCCTGGGCAAAACATTTGCTGTCGTTTGGCTGCTTATGTGGGTACGCTGGACATTCCCTCGTCTGCGTATCGACCAGATACTTAAACTTGAATGGAAGTATCTTATGCCGCTGTCGCTCATCAACTTAATTCTTATGACAGTAGTAGTGGCATTTGGCTTGCACTTCTAAAAAACACATTATTTATAACAATGGAAGATAACAAAAAATCATATTTCGGAGAAATCGGGGCTGCCATGAAAACTCTCGCTGTGGGTATGAAAACCACTCTGCAAGAGTATTTCACTCCTAAGAGCACAGAGCAGTATCCTGAGAACCGCAAGACCACGCTGCATGTGGCTGCACGCCATCGTGGACGTCTCGTCATGAACCGTGACGAAAACGGAAACGTTCTGTGTACAGCTTGTACGCTGTGTGAGAAGTCTTGCCCGAACGGCACAATCAAGATCCTCTCAAAGATGGTAGAGAATCCTGAGACAGGACGCAAGAAGAAGCAGCTTGTCGACTATCAGTATGACCTCGGCGACTGTATGTTCTGCGAGTTGTGTGTCAACGCATGCAACTTCGGTGCCATTAAGTTTGTAAACGATTTCGAAAACTCGGTGTTTGAGCGTGATCAGCTTGTTCTGCACCTTGACAAGGAACACTACGAGGGTGGCTCGCTGCCTAACATTATTGATGGTGGTGCCGATTTCGAGATTGGAACGTTTAACACCAAAACCAAATAAGGAGTAAGATTACAGATATGGCAAGTTTAGTAATGTTTTGCATTCTGGCAGTTGTGATCCTTGGGTCGGCTGTCATGTGCGTGATGACAAAGCGCATCATGCGCTCTATCACGTTCCTGCTTTTCGTGCTCCTCGGAGTGGCAGGCCTTTATTTCCTGCTCGACTATACCTACCTTGGTGCTGCTCAGATCAGCGTCTATGCTGGTGGCATGGTTATGATGTATATCTTTGCCGTGCAGCTTGTGAGCAAGCGTACACTTCAAGGTTTGGTAGAGCGTGTCAAGGGTAGCCGTGCGCTTTCTGGCGCTCTGCTCTGCATTGTGGGTCTTGTTACCGTGGCTGGCATACAGCTCAAGAACGGTTTCCTTAACCTCGCCACAACAGGTCATGAGGTTTCAATGGAGACCATCGGCAATGCGTTGCTCGGTTCTGAAAAGTATCAGTATGTGTTGCCCTTCGAGTTCATTTCAGTATTCCTGCTGGCTTGTATCGTTGGCGCAATTGCACAGAATTATGATCTTCGCTATTACAATCAGGAAACGATCTTAGGTGGGGATGATCTTGGGATTCATGGATATCCTAGATTTAATGGTCCTCAATCCTGGGGTGATTATATGCTTTCTTTGGGCTTTAATCTTGTATCAACAGCGAATAATCATTGTCTGGATATGAATACGTATGGATTAGAGAATTCCGTGAATTACTGGAAGAGTAAAGAAGGTATCTTGATGAATGGTACATATACTTCACAAGAGGATTATGATGCAATTCCTGTTGGTGAAATCAATGGAATTCGTTATGCGTTCTTATCGTTCTGTCATGATATGAATGGACTGCAGCCAGAACAGCCTTATTATGTGAGTTGTTATGATGGTCATGAAGAAGAGATGCTGAATAAAGTGGCACAAGCAAAAACAATGGCAGATGTTGTACTTGTGGCAATGCATTGGGGTGATGAATATCAGACATCTCCAAATGAACATCAGACAACACTTGCCCAGCAGTTAGCAGATGCTGGTGCAGAAGTATTCCTGTATCTGACGGTTGATGGATTTGATGTCACATG
>OQVT01000398.1_pt1 | contig 23689 bp, 22 predicted proteins | sample 1691561 | NCBI WGS metagenome assembly OQVT01 (sample SAMN03418260, study PRJEB22391) | human gut metagenome | biome: human-gut; feature: organic feature; material: feces | host: Homo sapiens | place: Tanzania | collected 2013-01 | reverse complement strand
TATCAATAAAGACAAGGGTGGCGTAGCGCGCAAGGCTTGTACGGTTGCATGTATCGGATGTGGAAAATGTGCCAGGGTGTGCAAGTTCGACGCTATCACCATTGAGAACAATCTTTCTTATATAGATTATACGAAGTGCAAGGCCTGCGGTCAGTGCTACTTCGAGTGCCCTACAGGCGCGATTCACGTGGTGAACTTCACCCCAAAGAAAGTGGAACCGAAGCCTTCTGTGGCTCCGGTAGAAAAAAAGGAGGCTTCCAATGAGTAAACTTACATTTTCAATCGGAGGTATTCATCCGAATGACAACAAGATATCCAGGGGTTGCAAAATAGAAGTTCTGCCGCTGCCTAAGACCATGTATGTTTCCATGGCACAGCATCTTGGCGCTCCTGCCAAGCCGATAGTAACCGTGGGTGACGTGGTCAAGACCGGTCAGGTGATTGCCGAACCGGGAGGATTCATATCCGCCTATGTGCATTCACCGGCCAGCGGAACCGTAAAGAGCATTGCTCCGCGAAAAGATCTTGCAGGCAACAATGTCATGCACATAGAAATTGCCGTTGAGGGACATGAATGGGCCGAAGGTATTGACTTGAGCGATACTTTGGTTACCAAGATTCCGGAAGACAGAAATTTCATTCTTGACAGAATCAAGTCCAATGGTGTAGTCGGTCTTGGTGGTGCGACATTCCCTGCTCACGTCAAGCTTAATCCTGCTCCGGGCAAGGTTGCAGAATGTCTTATTCTCAATGGTGCCGAGTGCGAACCGTTCCTTACGAGCGATTTCCGCATCATGGTGGAGCGTCCTAAAGAGATTGTGATAGGGGCTGCCATAATGCAGAAAGTGCTGGGTTGCAGGTGTGTTATAGGTATAGAAGAGAACAAGCCGGAAGCGATAGAGGCTATGCGTAATGCGGTATCGGAACTGGGATATGCCGATATGGAAGTGGCTGTTCTGAAGAAGCGCTACCCTCAGGGAGGGGAAAAGCAGCTTATTGACGCCGTGAAGAAGAACCCTTCACGGTAGCCGCATCAAGATTACAGATGGCCTTACCCATCATCGGACCGCCGCTAATCATCTTCGCAGCTCCCTCCGGTGCAATTCCAATAAATTTTACCAGACCATCCGATGCCTTTAAAAACCGCTCGCAAACTTCCACATCACATGGAATAATATTTCTTTCATCCTGTGCACCTTTTTTTGCAGGACTGATAAATGGTCCTTCCATATTAATGCCAAGTAAATCAGCTCTGCGCTTGTCTGTATTTTCTTTTTTGTATTCTGCAGCCACCTCTAAAATATGCTCTAATTCTTCCACCGGAAGTGTCATAGTTGCAGGTGCAATCGCAGTTACCCCAATAGAAGCCTCATACTCTGCGATTCTTCCAATCGCCTCTTTTGTTCCGTCACAGAAATCATCGCCCTTACATCCATGAAAATGTAAATCAATTAAACCTGGAATCGCATAAGCACCGTTTCCATCAAACACTTCTTCCTCAAACTTGGGTGTATCCTTTGCTTCATAAACAGCTTGAATTTGTTCCCCTTTTAAAATAATTCCACCTTTTACAAACTTTTTGTCCGGTGTATATACATATACATTATCAATAATCATTGCGTTTTCTCTCCTAAGCTAAATTTTTTTTAATCAATAACCTTCTTATTTCTCTTTTCTCGTTCTTCCAGTGCACGAAGCGTGCTATCATGCATCCCCTCTCTGATATATTTATTTTGTTCCACATAATAAGCGTAAATAATATCCAACATTACTAAAATTGGAAACTGTGGCGAAATCAGATTTCCATGATTCAAATGCTTCAAAGATGGCAATAATACAACCTCTGAACAGTACTCATCAAATTCTGCCCGGCTTTTGCTGGTAAAAAGCACTGTCTTTGCACCTTTATTATAAGACTCTTTTAATAAATAGAGCACTTCTTCTCGTTCTCCGCTAATACTAAAGCCTAATACCAGACTGTTTTTATTCTGAAATACCGATGACATTCGCATCATATCAGAGTCCGATAAAGAATCCACATTGACTCCGATTCGCATGAAACGAATTTCCATCTCTTTTGCCGAAAGTCCAGAGCTTCCCAAACCACATACTAACACTCGCTCTGCTTTATTTAAATAGCCTGTTATTTTCGCAATCTGAACTTCATCTACAAGACTATACGCTTTGTTTAAAAGCTCCTGATATGCATTTAATACCATTCTTGTATTTCCGGTAATCTTTTCTGACCTCTCAATAAAGGTTTCTTCATATTGATAGATAAATTCTTTATAGCCATGATATCCACATTTTTGAGCGAACCGAACCAACGTGGATTTCGAAGTAAATAACAATTCTGAGATATTTTTAATCGAAAAATCCATCTTCTTTTGATTGTGAATAAAAAAATCTGCAACTACTTTTTCAACCGCTGTAAATTTATCATAATTCGATTCTATGATCGGAACGACTGATTTTACATAATATTCCATAGCTTATTATCCCTGTTCTGATTACTGGTGTCTTCCCTGGAAATGATAGAATGCTCCAAGCATACCGGCATTGTTCTGGATGGAGAAAATGTAGGCGGAGTGATACTTCGCATCGACAAAAACACCCACCATAATGAACTGGAAATATTGTTTGTTAAACCCGAAGCTCACAGCAAAGGCATTGGGTGTGGCGCATGGCAGGCGGTAGAAGCACTCCATCCCGAAACAGTTGTCTGGCATACCTGTACACCATATTTTGAGAAGCGCAATATTCATTTCTATGTAAACAAATGCGGATTTCAAATCGATCAGTTCTGGTGTGAGTATTTTGATCCGGGACATGAAATGCCTGGAACAGATAATCATGATCCCGATGAAGGGCCGGATGAAATGTTTCGGTTTGTAAAAGTGATGAAATAATTACCCAACAAAAAACGATGCGAGTTCAATGTCATTAAGTTAAGAGTAGGCAGCTATCAAGGCATACAAACAAAATGTATGCCTTTTTTACAATTGTTTATAGATGTCGTCGGAAGTATACATTATGGATAACTGTGAACGACTTGAGAAAACATTAAATCACATTATCAAGAAATGAACGATTATACAGTAGAGGCGAAGTGGACACGCAATAAGAATAAGGATTGCCTAACAACAGGTGGAGACTTAAATATCATACTTCTCAAACAGATGCGCAAGCATCCTAGAAACTACGATTTCAAATACGAAGTATTAAGTCGTAGTAGTTCACAAACCTTTTTTACTGAAATAGAATATTTTTAAAAATCGTGAAAACGATACTTTTTTGGGCGCAATAAAATAAAAGTCAGAATAATATATCTGCTGATATATCATCTGACTTAGATTCTATCATTATTAACTTAATGACATTGAGCGCATGCTGCTCTTTTCCTTACATGTCTTCTAAAATCTGTTTTACAAGCTTTACAAGTCTTTCTTCTGCACTATTAGCTGCTTCCATAACTTCTATATGATTTAATTCATTATTTGATAATCCTGCAGCTTTATTAGTCACTAATGAAATACCTAAAATCTTCATATCAGAATGTCTTGCAACAATCGCTTCAGGAACTGTAGACATACCTACCATATCTGCACCAAGTGTCTTGAATGCACGAATTTCTGCAGGTGTTTCAAACTGTGGTCCTTTAAAGAAACAATACACACCTTCTTTAACATCTACATTCACTTTCTTTGCGGATTCAAACGCAAGTTTACGTAATGTTGATGTATAAACATCAGTCATATCTTTAAAACGTGGACCAAAATCATCTAAGTTAGGCCCTCTTAAAGGTGATGGCATCATAAATGATAAATGATCAGAAATAATTACAATCTGTCCTGGATTTAAATCTTCTCTTACACCACCACAGGCATTTGTCACAATAAGATTCTTAATACCTAAAGCACTAAATACACGAATAGGCATTGTGACTTTCTGCATATCATAGCCTTCATAAAAATGGAAACGTCCTTTCATACAGGCAACAGTCTTACCACCAATTTCACCAATAATTAATTTACCAGCATGTCCTGGTACAGTAGAAACAGGGAAATAAGGGATATCCTTATAATCAATTTCTACAGGTTCATTAATCACATCAGCAAGTGGTCCTAAACCTGAACCTAATACAATCGCAACATCAATAGGATTTTTATAACGTGACTGAATATAATCACGTGCAGCGTAAATTTCATCAATATACATAAATATACCTCCACGTCTATTATAACCTATATCATTCGCAAATAACTCCTAAAAATGATAAAATAACCCTAATAAGGAAGGTGATACCATGCATTTAGAAGACTACCGTTTATTTGATACTAAAGTATTTAGAGATGTCGTCCATGATTATATACGTGTTGAATATATGCCTATCTGGAAACTTATTAATACAAAAGAGTTCCAGCGTTTAAGACGTATTAAACAGCTAGGGGGTACATCCATGGTATTTCCTAGTGCAGAACATTCACGTTTTGTACATTCCTTAGGTGTTTATGAAATAACACGTCAAATGACAGAACTAGATGAAGTTAAGAAACACTTAACAGACTATGAACGTCTCACTGTATTATGTGCCGCATTATTACATGATTTAGGACATGGTCCTTTCTCTCATTCATTTGAAGGAATCTTCCAATATAATCATGAAGAAATGACTACAGCACTTATTAGAGGACATACAGAAGTTCATGAAGTCCTCACGCAAATAGATCCTCATTTACCTGAAGATGTAGCGAATATTATTGAAAAGAAAGCTGATAAACCGATGTTAGTGCAGATGATTTCTAGTCAGGTAGATGCTGATCGTATGGATTATCTCCTACGTGATTCTTATAACTGCGGTGTGACTTATGGACAATTTGATTTATCAAGAATACTACGTACGATGCGTATTGTGGATAACCGTATTGTCTTTAAATCATCCGGTGTCCAGGCAATAGAAGACTATATTCTAGCTCGTTATTATATGTACTGGCAGGTTTATTATCATCCTGTATCTAAAAGCTATGAACAGGTTCTAGGGAGTGTCATGAAACGTGTAAAGGATCTTTATAAAGAAAACTATACCTTTAAATCTTCATTTCCTCTTCTTATTCCTTTTTTAGAAGAGAACTTTACACCTGAACAATTTGTGAAGCTGGATGAAACATCATTACTCTATTATATAAGATGCTTTATGGATGAAGAGGATCCAATCCTTAAGGATTTATCCACTCGTTTATTAGAAAGAAAATTGTTTAAATATCGTACTCTTAAGGGTGATGAAGATGATGAAAATACACGAAAGATATGCATAGAAGAAGGATTAGATCCTCGCTATTATGTCACAAGTGATGCGATTATGAATCAGGTGCCTTATAAGCGTATGAAAGTAAAACATGTAGAAGAAGTAGAAATACTTAAGGAAGATGGAACAATCAGTTCTTTACCAGAAGAATCAGAAATTGTACAAGCTATATTATTAGGTAAAGCAAAACAGGATCAGAAGATCTTCTCTACAAGACAAGTAATCCGCCGTTCTTCTTTTAAGTATCAGGCATTTGATAATTATAAGGATGCACAAGGCACTCATTATATTCTTGAACAGACTTTAAAAGAATGGACACAGGAAGGCATATTCTTAGAATTCTATCAGGAAGATCATGTCATTGGATGCGCACATATTATTGAAGACTGTGTGAAGGAAATTGCGTTATTACCTGATGATCGTAGAGAATTCTATGAAAAAGAAGTATTAGCTGCAATAGAGGATTTCTTCAAGAAACAACATATACATGTAGTGAAGATAATCCCTTATTCACAATCTCTTGATTTTTATTTTGAAAATGGGTATCGTACAGAGGGTAACTATATCATTAAGGAGGTACAGTGATGAAAAAAAGGATTTCTTATGAATGTTTATTGGTCAATGGTCCAGTAAAAGAAAAAGTGAAATATAAAGAGATAGGGGACCATTATGAAGCCAAAGGGATTCATTATATCTCTTTTGAAGTAGATGGAAAACCTATGCGTATTCAATATGATGATACACATGTACATCTTGTGAATGATCAATCAGTCTTACATTTTAATAAGGATATGCGTGTACCTAATAAATATACATTGCCTTATGGTGTTGTAGAACTTCATACAAATGTGATTTCTTTAGAATATAGAGAAGGTACAATGAAATTCATCTATGAACTTTATGATCAGGAACATCTTGTGACAAAAGCCTATATGATGGTACGTTATTCTGATATAGATGAAGAAGGAATGCCTTCATGAAGTATATAAAACGTTTTACAGCATTGTTTTTTGAATATCTTTATCGTTTTATTCAGTTCTTATTGAGTCCGATTGTAATCTATATTGCGCTTATCTGTATCCAGGCTATTTATCTTGTTTACTTTGCATCATTACTCACAGATTTTAACGGTGTGGTCCGTTTCTTATTTATCTCACTTTCCGCATTTATGATTTTCTATCTGATAAGTAAAGATGAGAATTCTAACTATAAGATGACATGGATCTTCTTTATTATGTTATTGCCTAATGCAGGAGGATTACTCTATCTCTTATTAGGTAATAAAAGACCATCACGCTGGTTAAAAAGAAAGATTCAGCCAGAAGTCCAATATTTCAACCAAACAAGACAACAGGATCCAGTTATTAGAAATCAGATTATTAATAAGAAGATTATTTCTTTAGATTATCTCAATAGACAATCATTTCCTATCTATAATCATACAGAATGTAAGTATTACTCATTAAGTGATTATAACTATCAGGATATGATTAAAGATCTACTACATGCCAAACATTTTATCTTCATGGAATACTTTATTGTATCCAAAGGTCTTATGTTTGATACAATCATGGGTATTTTAAAACAGAAGGTCAAAGAAGGCGTTGATGTTCGTTTTATCTTTGATGACTTCGGTTCCTTTACAACTGTACCTCTTCACTTTGCGAAGAAGCTAGAAGAAGCCGGTATTAAAACAGTGATGTTTAATCGTTTTATCCCAGTTTTCTCTTTAAGTCAGAACCATAGAGACCATCGTAAGATCTGCGTCATTGATGGTTATATTGGTTATTCTGGAGGTTTTAACTTAGCTGATGAATATATCAATTGTAAAATGCGTTTTGGACATTGGAAAGATACTGGTATTCGATTAGAAGGAGAAGCTGTCTGGTCACTCACATCCATGTTCCTTTCTACATTCTATGCCTATCATAAGGAATACCATGGAGAAGATATAGAACAGTTTAAACCTCATACCTACCATCTTGAACCATTTAAGAATACAGGCTATGTATTACCTTATGGAGATGATCCACTCGATGATGAAGGGGTAGGAGAATCTGTTTATTTAAATATGATTACACATGCTTCTAGAAGTATTGATATTATGACACCTTACTTTATTATTGATGATGTCATGTTGAAGGCATTATGCCTAGCTTCTAAGAATGGCGTTAAGATTAGATTATATGTCCCTCATGTACCAGATAAGAAGCTTGTCTTTAGAGTCACACGTTCTTATTATTATGATCTTATTCGTGCAGGTATTGAGGTGTATGAATACTTACCAGGCTTCTTACATGCAAAGGTCATGTTAGTAGATGGTAAAGCAGCCACAGTAGGAACAATCAATTTTGATTATCGTTCTCTTTATCTTCATTTTGAATGTAATGTCTTATTATATGAAGCAGAATGCTTATCTGCGATTAAGAGAGACTTTAGAGAAATGAATGAAATCTGTGCACCTGTAAAAATAGATGACAGCCGTCATTTTAAAGGACTCGTAGAAGGATTATTGAGATTATTCTCACCTCTACTATAAAATTCTTGACAGTCCAACATTTTGTGATACATTATTTAGAGTATGAAATAAAAAAGGAGGAATACAAGATGGCTGAAAATAAGCTTGAAAACTCACTAAAAATCGCCATTGGTCAGTCTGTTAATAAGTGCTTTGAAGCAGTAGATATCACCCCTGAAAATATCATGATTGAGATTCCTAAGGATTCTACTCATGGTGATTATTCTACTAACATTGCCATGCAGCTGACAAGAACACTCCATAAGAATCCTCGTGAAATTGCGACAGCCATTGTTGATTCATTTGATCAGGAAGCAGCACATGTAGAAAAAGTAGAAATTGCTGGGCCTGGTTTTATTAACTTCTTTATGAAAAATGATGCGCTTACTTCAGTAATTTCTGAAGTACTTTCAGAAAAGGACAATTATGGACAGACTCACTTCGGTGAAGGAAAGAAATATAACGTAGAATTCGTTTCTGCAAATCCAACAGGAGACTTACACTTAGGTCATGCAAAGGGTGCTGCAGTAGGTGATTCTATCTGTCGTATCATGACTAAAGCAGGTTATGATGTAACAAGAGAATATTATATTAATGATGCAGGTAAACAGATCACTAACCTTGCATTATCTCTATACAGCCGTTATCTCGCATTATTTGATATCGAACGTCCAATTCCTGAAGATGGATATATGGGACAGGATGTCATTGATATTGCAAAGAGTATCAAGGAAAAAGAAGGAGATGCTTTAACTCAGTTAACTGAAGAAGAAGCTATCGCTTATTTCCGTAAGGTGGGTACTGAACACGAATTACAGAAGATCAAAGATATCTTAAAAGAATTCCGTGTATCATTTGATGTATGGTTCTCTGAAACTTCTTTATATGAAGGTAATAAGATTGAACCTGCACTTAATAAACTAAAAGAAAAAGGCTATACATATGAACAGGATGGAGCCTTATGGTTTAGAACAACTGACTTTGGTGATGATAAGGACCGTGTTCTTATTAAAACTGATGGAAGTTATACATACTTCACACCAGATATCGCATATCACTTAAGTAAGATGAATAGAGGCTATGATTACTTAGTTGACTTACTTGGTGCTGACCACCATGGTTATATCAACCGTATGAAAGCAGCTATCCAGGCATTAGGTTATAATGCAGATCAGTTGAATATCGATATTTTACAGATGGTAAGAATGGTTGAAAACGGTGAAGTTGTTAAAATGAGTAAACGTACTGGTAACGCTGTTACTATTCGTGATCTTATTGATGATATTGGTGTAGATGCAACTCGTTATTTCTTTGTAGCGAAAGCAGCCAATACACCATTTGATTTTGATTTAGGACTTGCTAAATCACAGTCGAATGAAAACCCTGTATACTATGCACAGTATGCACATGCAAGAATGTGTTCAATCATGAGATCAGCAGCAGAAAAGAACATTGAACCTGCCAATCACTTTGAATTGATTGATAATCCAAAAGAAATTGAATTATTAAAACACATTAATGAATTCAAGAACACAATCAATGATGCCGCTCGTACAAGAGCACCTCATAAGATTGCAAACTATATTCAGAAATTAGCTCAGTTATTCCATTCATTCTATGGTGACTGTCATGTAATTGATGAAGAAAACAAAGAATTATCATCTCAGCGTTTAGCACTTGTAGAAGCAACACGTATTACACTTGCGAACGCATTAAACTTAATTGGTGTCCATGCACCAGAAAAGATGTAGGAGGCTACTATGGATTACAGACAAGAGTCAATGGTTAATATCGCATTCGAAATTCTTACTAAATCAGCAGGAGCAATGAGCTTCTATGATATCTGGAAAGAAGTTGCTGAAAAGAAAGAATTCGATGAAGAACAGAAAGAAGATAACGAATCATTATTCTATACAAATATGATCTTAGATGGTCGTATGATTACTATTGGTGAAAACAAATGGGATCTTAGAACAAGACATAGATTCGAAGAAGTGCATATCGATATGAATGATATCTACAATGAAGATGAATCAGAAGATAGCACTGAAGAAGAAGACGAAGGTTTAGTTGAAGATAACTATGGTGAAGAAGAATAAGGAGAAATCCTTATTCTTTTTTTTGGGATTTTTTAAAGGGGATGCATTAATGGGTGAGGAGGGATGAAAATGAAATATTTTCTATATTATGGTCTTATTGGAGATTGGATAGCAGGCCTATTTATGACTGAAGAAACGATTAAGTGTCTGATTGCATTTGCTGTACTGATTGGAGGCACAATTGTTCGTGAAATGATCTTCACATCCTTGAAGAAGAAAAAACAATATCTTTTATGCCTAGGGGTCTTAGTGGCTTATATTCTCATTTATGGCTTTGTGATGATTGCTGTAATATTGATCCTATATGTTATTGCTCTTATGATGGAATCCCAGGATCATGCACCTAAAACAAAAAGAACATCAGATGTGGAAAATAGAGAACGTAGAAATTTATTATTAGTAGAATCATATAGTTCAGATAGAGTGATGCGTAGTCTTGATAGTTATAATCAGCAGGTGTATAAGAACGAATTAGAAAATCTATTCTACGATGATTCTTATACAGAACAAGAAGCTGAAATGCGTATCAGAAGATGGGATTTCTATATAGATCATCCAATGGTAGGGACGGAAAGATGGAAAGAATTGCATCCTGATGATTAATGCATAGAATACATTTGATTGAGAATAAGGAGAAATCCTTATTCTTTTTTTTGGGAATTCTTTATGGTGATGCATTAATAGGTGAGGAGGGATTAAAATGAAATATTTAGTATTATATGGTCTCGTAGGAGATTGGATCATATCACAGGTTAAAACAGGTAATGTGCTTGGAATCCTTATTGCCTTTTGTATCATTGTGGTAGGCGAAGTTGTTTATGATTTGGTAATTTCTGATTTGAAGAAGAAAGGAGAAAGCTTACTCTATATTGGGGCAGTATGTGGATATGTCCTTATCTATGGGTTAATTACGTTGGCGGTATTATGTGTTTACTTTTTCATTATTTCTATTATAGAAAAATTGGATGATTCAGAAAATAAAAGACTTCGTAGAGAATTACTATGGAACAAATTTTTCGGTTTAGATGACGAAAATACAAAAAATCGTAGAAAATTATTATGGGATGAATTATTCGATTCGGAAGATCTAATGCGTTGTCTGGATCATCATAACCAGCAGGCTTTTAGGGATGAGTTAAATAATCTGTTCTATGATGAACTATCTACGTATGATGAGACAGAAAAACAAATAAGAAAATGGTATATTTATAGAGATAATCCAATGGAGGATAGTGAAAGATGGAAAGAATTGCATCCTGGTGATTAAGATGCATTCGATTATAACTACGGTGATGAATAAGGAGAAATCCTTATTCTTTTTTTTGGGAATTATTTAAGGTGATGCATTATTAAGTGAGGAGGGATTAAAATGAAATATTTTCTTTATTATGGTTTCATAGGAGATTGGATCGTAGCACAGTTTAAAGCACATAATGTGTTTGGAATCCTGATTGCCTTTTGTATCATTGTGCTAGGTGCCATTGCTTGTGATTTGGTAATTTCTGATTTGAAGAAGCAAGGAGAAAGTTTACTCTATATTGGGGCGGTATGTGGATATGTTCTTACCTATGGATTGATTACGTTGGCAGTATCATCTGTTTTCTGTTTCTTAGTTCTTGTGCTAGCAAGAATTAATGGTTTAAACAAATTTGAGGAATTAGAGATGATAGAAGAAACAGATGAGGTGCGTAGAGAATTTCTATGGGAGGAATTATTATTTTCAGATAAGGTGTTAGGTAGTCTAGATCATTATCACCAGCATCTTTATAAATATGAGTTAGATAGTCTGTTTAATGATGATTCGTATACAGTAGAAGAAGCCAAAGAACAAATAAAGAAATGGGATATCTATCTAGACAATCCAATGGAAGGCAGTGAAAGATGGAAAGAACAGCATCAGGATGATTAAGTATTTTTTTCACTATATCTACGTTAAATTAACATACTTTTTACATGCTTATGCTTCATTTTTGTATTTTATTCAGCAGTATAAAAAAAGTTGAGATGAAAGGGTTTACCTTTACATAAATACTTGTGAAATAGTTGATTTTAGTTAAGTGCTGGATTATAATACAAATAGAAATTATTTAAGGAGGAATGTCATATTATGGCAGTAAAAGTTGCAATTAATGGATTTGGCCGTATCGGTCGTTTAGCATTCAGACAGATGTTTGATGCAGAAGGTTATGAAGTAGTAGCTATCAACGATTTAACTTCACCTAAAATGTTAGCTTACTTATTAAAGTATGATTCTTCACAGGGTAAATATGCTCATGCTGATACAGTAGAAGCAGGAGAAGATTTCATCACTGTTAACGGTAAGAAGATCACTATCTACAAAGAACCAGATGCTTCTAAATTACCTTGGGGTGAATTAGACGTAGACGTAGTACTTGAATGTACTGGTTTCTATTGCTCAAAAGCAAAAGCTGAAGCTCATGTAGCTGCAGGTGCTAAGAAGGTTGTTATTTCAGCTCCAGCTGGAAGCGATCTTAAGACTATCGTATTCAACGTAAACAATGAAACATTAACAGCAGAAGATAAGGTTATCTCTGCAGCTTCTTGTACTACAAACTGCTTAGCTCCAATGGCTAATGCATTAAACAAGTTAGCAGAAATCCAGGGCGGTATCATGTTAACAGTTCATGGTTACACTGGTGACCAGATGCTTCTTGATGGACCACAGAGAAAAGGTAACTTAAGAAGATCTAGAGCTGCTGCAGTTAACATCGTACCAACATCTACAGGTGCTGCAAAAGCTATCGGTTTAGTTATCCCAGAATTAAATGGTAAATTAATCGGTTCTGCAGTTCGTGTACCAGTTCCAACTGGATCAACTACAGTTTTAACAGCTGTTGTTAAGGGTACTGTTACTGTTGATGAAGTTAACGCTGCTATGAAGGCTGCTGCAACTGATTCATTCGGTTACAATGAAGACGAAATCGTATCTTCTGACATCGTTGGAATGACTTACGGTTCATTATTTGACGCAACTCAGACTATGGTTAACGCTTTACCTGATGGAAATAGTGAAGTTCAGGTTGTATCTTGGTACGACAATGAAAACTCATTCACTTCTAACATGGTTAAGACAATCAAGTATTTCTCAGAATTAGCTTAATCAGATCTGAATTAAATAATGGAAGATCCCTGTATAGGGATCTTTTCTTTTTGGTCAAGTTTCTACTCAAAACATCAATGTTATGATAAAATAATGAAACGAGGTGACTTGAACGTGGAATTAAATAAGAGAAAGAAAAGTTTATTAATCAAATATATAGTAATAGGGGTATTATGTTTAGCTCTTGGTTTTGGGAGTGGTTATTTAGTATTTCATAATAGTAATGCAAGTGCGAATGAGAAAACAAATCTTACGTTAGTAGATGAAGTCGTAGATTTATTAAATAATAACTGGTTAGATACTACAGATTCTAAAACATCTATTCAGGATCGTATGATTCAAGGTTTAGTAGATGGTCTGGGAGACTCACATTCCTCTTATATGTCTGCTCAGGAAAACAAAGAATTCAATAGTGATATCAATGGTAACTATAGTGGGATTGGTGTTTATTTCTCTCCAGTTCATAGTGGTGCTTTATTAACTGGTGTTATTGAAGGAAGCAGTGCCCAGAAAGCTGGACTTAAGGCAGGAGATATTATTACTGATGCAGATAATAAATCATTGACTGGATTGACAAGTACAGAAATGCAAGAACATATTAAAGGCAATGAAGGAACAGAAGTTTCTTTAAAGGTAAAAAGACTTCAACAGACTTTGAATGTAAAGGCAGTACGTAAGAACTTCAGCTCTGATGTCACTTATTATGTAGGTACTACAAATAATAAAACATATGGTTATGTGAATATCTCTACTTTTGGAGATACAACTGCACAGCATGTAGAAACAGCTTTAAAAGAGTTTAAGAAACAGAATGTATCAGATATTATTCTAGACTTAAGAGGTAATGGTGGAGGTTATATTACTGCCGCTAGAGATCTACTTTCTTTATTTAATGAGAAAGGAGAAACACTCTTTACTGTTAAGAATAAGAAGGGTCAGACTGAAACATATAAAGATAATACAAAGACACATTATGCATTTTCTAATGGTTATATCTTAACGAATGGTGGAACAGCCAGTGCATCAGAATTATGTGCAGGTACATTTAAAGAAATACAGGGATATAAACTCATTGGTCAGCAGTCTTATGGTAAAGGAACTATCCAGGCACAGACAAACTTATCTGATGGTTCTGTATTGAAATATACTTACGCAAAGTGGTATACACCTAAGGGTGTGAATATCAATAAGAAGGGATGGACTCCTGATGTAACAGTGGAAGATCAGTCTCTTTTATCTGCTTATTTCACTTATTATAGTAATAAGTATTATGTGGATAATGTGAATAATTCTATTATTGTCATGGAAAGATTATTAGAAGCACTTGGTTATAATCCAGGTCGTACAGATGGTTATTTCTCACAAGGTGTGAGTGATGCATTGAAACGTTTTGAACAGGATCATGGTTTAACTGTCGATGGTGTATTAGAATACAGTGATCAGGAGACAATGGTGAGTGTACTTGCAGAAAGATTAAGTCATAAGGAATATGACAATACATTACAAAAAGTACTTAGTTTAATATAGAAAGAAGGGATTATATGTCTTACAAACTTGTATCAAAATTTAAACCAATGGGTGACCAGCCAGAAGCCATTAAAGAACTTGTAGAAGGAATTCATCAAGGAAAAAAGACACAGGTATTATTAGGTGGTACAGGGACTGGTAAGACATTTACCTTTGCGAATGTGATTGCACAGGTGAATAAACCTACTCTTGTACTATCACACAATAAAACATTGGCTGGACAGCTTTATAGTGAATTAAAGGAATTCTTTCCAGAAAATCGTGTAGAATACTTTATTTCAAACTTCGATTTCTATCAGCCAGAAGCTTATATTCCTAAGAGTGATACATATATTGATAAAGAGTCACAGACAAATGAAGAGATAGAGATGTTGAGAGCTGCTGCGATGAATTCTTTATTAGAAAGAAAAGATACGATTGTCGTTGCATCTGTAGCCGCTATTTATGGTTTAGGTAATCCACAGAGTTATCAGGAAATGATCTTCTCTTTACGTGTAGGACAGGAAATTGATAGACGTGAATTACTTACATTCTTAGTAGATAGACAATATACAAGAAATGATATGGATCAGGTCAAAGGGACTTTTAGAGTACGTGGAGATGTCATTGAAATAGTACCAGGTCATACTGAATCCTATATTATACGTATTGAATTATTTGGTGATGAAGTTGATCGTATTACAGAAGTTGATCCTCTGACAGGTCATGTTCAGGCTTCTTATAATACTTATACGATTTATCCCGCTGAAGAATATATTACCAGCAGAGAAAAGATGCTTCATGCCTGTGATACGATAGAAGAAGAACTAAAAGATCGTCTACAATATTATCAGGATGTCGCAAAACCACTTGAGTATGAAAGAATAGATAACCGTACAAGACATGATATTGAAATGTTGAGAGAAGTAGGTATCTGTCCAGGTATTGAAAACTATTCACGTCATATTGATGGAAGAAAGCCAGGAGAAAGACCTTATTGTTTAATAGATTATTTCCCTGATGATTTCTTGCTTATTGTTGATGAATCTCATGTTATGCTTCCACAAATCAGAGGTATGTTTAACGGAGATAGAAGTCGTAAAGAAACATTAGTAGAATATGGTTTCCGTTTACCAAGTGCATTGGACAATAGACCACTTCGTTTTGAAGAGTTTGAAAAACTTATTCCCCAGGCAATATTTGTATCTGCCACACCAGGTGATTATGAATTAGAAGGTGTACATGGTGAATATGTTGAACAGATTATTCGTCCTACAGGATTATTAGATCCTATTATTGAAGTGCGTCCAATAGAAGATCAGATTGATGATATTATTAGTGAAATACAGTTACGTATAGAAAGAAATGAACGTGTACTTATTACGACTCTCACAAAGAGAATGGCTGAAGATTTAACTGACTATCTTAAGGAATTTGGTTTAAAGGTCGCTTATCTTCATTCAGAAACAAAGACATTAGAACGAACTGAAATATTAAGAGATTTGCGTTTGGGTAAATATGATGTTTTGATTGGTATCAACTTATTAAGAGAAGGTTTAGACCTTCCAGAAGTCTCTCTTGTATGTATCTTAGATGCAGATAAGGAAGGTTTCTTGAGAAGTGAACGTTCATTAATTCAGACAATTGGTCGTGCAGCAAGAAATGCGGATGGTCATGTGATCATGTATGCAGACCGTATCACTGATTCTATGCAGCGTGCCATTGATGAAACAAGTCGTCGTAGAGAAATACAGGAAGCTTATAATAAGGCTCATGGTATTACTCCAACCACAATTAAGAAAGAAATTAGAGAAGCTATCCATGGTCAGGAAGTCATTGATGAAGCACAGAAGCTTGTCAAGAAAGGCCGTAAAGCACCTAAGAAGGATAAGAAGGTTCTTCTTGAGGAATTAGAAAGACAGATGAAAGAAGCTGCGAAGGTGCTTGACTTTGAACGTGCTATGGAACTTCGAGATATGATAGAGGAGATTAAAGATGGAAAGTAAGTTTAATCTCACACCTCTCGCATTAGATGTCTTTGAGGCAATTAAACAGGCAGGAGGACATGTATATCTAGTAGGAGGATGTGTACGTGATTTTCTATTAAAAAGAAGATCTAAAGATATTGATGTAGAAGTACATCACCTCTCTTTTGAGGCTTTAAAGGAAGTATTGTCTCCTTTTGGGACAGTACAGGTGATGGGTGCTGCATTTGCGGTAGTTCATTTGTCTACTCTTGAAGGCTATGAATTTGCCTTACCAAGAATAGAAGAAAAAACAGGACTTAAGCATCAGGACTTTAGTATTATAGTGGATCCTGATCTTCCTTTAGAAAAAGCTTGTGCCAGAAGAGATTTCACAATTAATAGTATGTTATATGATGTGGAGACAGGAACAGTCATTGATTTCTATTCAGGACAGAAGGATTTAAAGAATGCTATTCTTCGTGCAACGAATGTGGATCATTTCTCAGAAGATCCATTACGTGTACTAAGAGGTGCATCCTTCATGTCACGTTATGGCTTCAAGATGGATCCAGATACAAAGGCTCTATGTCAATCCATTGTAGAAGAAGGTGGATTAGACAATCTCAGCATCGAACGTATTTATACAGAATACTGTAAGATATTGATGGGATTATATCCTTCACAGGGATTGAATTTCTTAAGAGATATTCATGGATTACCATTCTACTTACAGGACTTAGATACAACCCATCAAAGAAGTGATTATCATCCAGAAGGCAGTGTCTGGAATCATACAATGTTAGTGACTGATTTAGCGGCATTATGTAAGCATCATACAAGTGAACCATTATGGTTTATGTGGAGTGCTTTATTACATGATATAGGTAAACCACTTGTGACTACACCAGAAGGACATGCTTATGGTCATGCAGAAGAAGGTGCTGCCCTCTTTGATGAGAAGGTGGATCTGATTCTCTCTCATAAACAGAAGAAATATATTTATACTATGATTCAATATCATATGGTATTACCTACATTTTCTCGTAATCATGCAAGAAAGATTAAGTTCTTACGCTTTTTAAAAGCGATTGATCAGAAGGCGCCTTTAAAGGATCTTCTCTATCTTGCAAGATGTGATAAGTTAGGAAGAGGTATGGTGACAAGTAATTCTATTAATGAGTTGAATGAATATGTAGAAGAAATGGTGTCTATTTGTGGAGACCATGCACCTGTTCCTATTGTGACAGGTAAAGATTTAATCAATGAAGGTTTTGAGAATCATCAGGATTATTCTAAAATCTTGTCTCTTGCCTATGATTATCAATTACAGGGTTTAAATAAAGAAGTGATTATAAGGAGGTTGAAGAATGAAACAGGATGTCATTGCGGTTAGGGGTGCACGTGTTAATAACCTCAAAAATGTGAATATAGATATTCCTAAAAATAAACTTGTCATTATGACAGGTTTATCAGGAAGTGGTAAGACATCTCTTGCGTTTGATACAATCTATGCAGAAGGTCAGAGACGTTATGTAGAATCATTGAATTCTTATGCAAGACAGTTTTTAGGTGGAATGGAAAAACCTGATGTAGATTCAATAGAAGGTTTATCACCCGCTATTGCGATTGATCAGAAAACAACATCTAATAATCCACGTTCTACTGTTGGTACAGTAACAGAAATTTATGATTATCTACGTTTATTATATGCCCGTGTAGGACATGCGTATTGTCCTCATCATGGTATTAAGATAGAAGCTCAGACTTTAAAACAGATGGGTGATATTGTAGATACGTATGATGATGGAGATAAGCTCCAGATTCTTGCACGTATGGCTATGAATCAGAAGGGAACACATAAAGATCTCTTTGATAAATTAAGAAAAGAAGGGTATGTCAGAGTCAAGGTAGATGGAAATATGTATACGCTTGATGAAGAAATTACTCTAGAAAAAAATAAAAAGCATACCATCGATGTTATTGTCGATCGTATAAAGAAAAAAGAAGGATATCGTACACGTTTAATAGAATCCTTAGAAACAGCTTTAAAACTAACAGATGGTGAAGCATTAGTAGAGAACCTGACACAGGGAACTGAAAAGCTCTTCTCTTCTAATTATGCCTGTCCTATTTGTGGTTTCTCTGTTCCTAAATTAGAACCACGTTTATTCTCTTTTAATAACCCATTAGGTGCCTGTCCTGATTGTAAAGGTTTAGGAATTAAGGAAGAAGTTGATTTAGACTTATTAGTACCAGACTGGAACTTAAGTATTAATGAAGGTGGTATTCGTTACTTCAAGACAGCTGTAGGAACTGATCGTATTGAATGGCAGCGTTTCTTAAAGCTATGTGAATATTATCATATTGACTTAGATAAGCCTTTAAAGGATTTTGATGAAGAAGAAAGAGATATTATCTTTACTGGTTCTCATGATCCTATTACTTATACAATTGTCTCTTCTTCTGGTAATGTCTCTCGTACAACAAACTATATTGAAGGGGTAGTGACACTTATCCAAAGACGTTATGAAGAAACATCTTCTAAATGGTCTAAAGAATGGTATGCGTCATTTATGGCTGAACATACCTGCCCTACATGTCATGGTGCAAGACTGAATGAAATGGTCTTAAGTGTGCAGGTAGGTGGTTTGAATATCATTGAATTCACAAATCTTTCTATTGAAAAAGCCTTGGAATTTGTAGAGAATTTAAAACTATCAGAAATGGAAGAAAAGATTGCGCATTTAATCTTAAAAGAAATTCATGACAGACTTACATTCTTAAATGAAGTAGGATTAGGCTACTTAACACTTTCTAGACGTGCAGGAGGCTTATCTGGTGGTGAAGCACAGCGTATTCGTTTAGCAACTCAGATTGGTTCACGCTTAACAGGTGTTCTTTATGTATTAGATGAACCTTCTATTGGACTTCATCAAAGAGACAATGAGAAACTCATTCATACACTACAGGAAATGCGTGATCTAGGAAACAGTGTTCTTGTCGTAGAACATGACGAGGATACAATGCGTGCGTCTGATTATATTGTGGATATTGGTCCTGGTGCAGGTATTCATGGCGGACAGGTGATTGCCTATGGTACACCTGAAGAAGTTGCTGCGAATGAAAATTCTATTACCGGTGATTATCTATCTGGTAGAAAGAAGATTGATGTACCAAAAACAAGACATAAAGGCAATGGGCTTTACTTAGAAGTACGAGGAGCTAAGGAACATAACTTGAAGAATATTAATGTGAAGTTCCCACTTGGTAAGTTTATTGCGGTAACGGGTGTATCTGGTTCAGGTAAGTCTACATTAGTGAATGATATTTTATGTAAAGCACTTCGTGCTAAGATTTATCGTTCACGTGAATTACCAGGTAAACATAAAGAAATACGTGGTATAGAGAATATCGATAAAGTTATTGAAGTATCACAGGAACCAATTGGTCGTACACCACGTTCTAATCCTGTCACTTATACAGGTGTTTTTGATGATATCCGTGATTTATTTGCGAAGACTCCAGAAGCTAAAATACGTGGATATGATAAAGGACGTTTCTCATTTAATGTGAAGGGTGGACGTTGTGAAGCATGTCAGGGGGATGGTGTGAAACGTATCTCTATGAACTTCCTTCCAGATGTTTATGTCCCTTGTGAAGAATGTCATGGACATCGTTATAATGAAGAAACATTACAGGTGACTTATAAGGATAAGAATATCTATGATGTATTAGAAATGACTGTAGAGGAATCACTCACTTTCTTTGAAAATCTTCCTCGTATTCATACTAAACTTAAAGCACTTTATGATGTGGGTCTTGGTTATATTAAGCTTGGACAAAGTGCAACAACACTTTCTGGTGGTGAAGCTCAAAGAGTGAAGCTTGCATCTGAATTACAGAAGCGTTCAACAGGAAAGACACTCTATATTCTTGATGAACCAACAACAGGATTACATAGTGATGATGTCAATAGACTCATTGGTGTATTACAGAAGATTGTGGATAATGGTGATACAGTCTTAGTCATTGAACATAATTTAGATGTGATTAAGGTCGCAGATCACATCATTGATTTAGGATTGGAAGGCGGCGACAATGGTGGTACAATAGTCGTAGAAGGCACCCCTGAAAAGGTCGCAAAGTGTGAAAAGAGCCATACAGGACGCTTTCTTAAGAACCTATTGTAAGGAGGTAATTTATGGGAAAGTCCGTAAAACTAAAAGACTTGATGAACAATCCAGCCTATAAACGTGTATCTGGAGATGAAGAATCTTTAGAAAGAGAAGTATTTGTCGCAGAAATCAACCGTCCTGGATTTGAACTTGCAGGCTTCTTTAAACATAGTGATTTTAGAAGAATTATTCTATTAGGTGATAAAGAAAATATATTCATTAAGGAAATGACTAAAGAGAGTCAGTTGGCATGCTTCTCTAAACTTGTGAATGATGAAACACCTTGTATCATTATTGCGAAGGGATATGAAGCACCAGAGATTCTTAGAAATATTGCGCAAAAGAGAAACTTCCCTATCTTTGAAACAGAGATGGCAACAGGAAGAGTCTCTATTAACTTAATGGGTAAGTTAGATGAACTCCTAGCCCCTGAAACACAGATCCATGGGGTATTCTTAAATATTTATGGTAAAGGTGTCATTATTAAAGGGGATAGTGGTATTGGTAAATCCGAAATTGCCTTAGAACTTATTAAGAGAGGACATCAGCTCATTGCGGATGATGCCGTAGAACTTTATCATATCGGTCAGTCTATTATTGGGAAAGCACCAACAGTCTTAAAGAACCTATTAGAAATCCGTGGTATCGGTGTTATTGACGCCTCTAAGATGTTTGGGGCTGCCAGTGTTCTTCCAAAAGAAAAGGTAGACCTTATTATTCAGTTAGAAAGATGGTTACCATCTCGTGAATATAGACGTATTGGAGTAGAAGAAGATGATGTAACTGAAGATATTCTTTCAGTTCCTATTCCTAAGATCGTTGTACCAGTTACTGGTGGACGTTCTATGTCAGTTATTATTGAAGCAGCTGTCATGAATATGCAGCTTAAGGATTCTGGATTTGATTCAAGTAAAGAATTCGTCAATAGAATCCTTGAAAACATTAAAAGTAAGCAGGTGTAAGTTATGCAATTCTTTCCCGAATATAATATATTTCTTAAAATTGGTGGTCTACAGATTCATATGTATGCAGTATGTATTATCATTGGTGCATTTATTGCGTATCTACTAGGGCAGTATAATTTTAAGAAATTAGGCTATAGTTCTGAAATCTTATCAGATTACTTCTTTGGAGTACTGATGACAGGAATCATTGGTGCCCGTATCTGGTATGTCATCTTCATGTGGAAAGAACTCTATGCATCTCACCCTGAAGAAATTATCGCGATATGGCATGGTGGACTTGCGATACAAGGTGGAATCATAGCCGCACTTATTTATAGCTATTACTTCTTTAAGAAGAAGGATATTCCTTTCTTTGTGGCAGGAGATGCGATTATGCCAGGAGTACTTATTGCCCAGGCATGTGGTCGTTGGGGAAACTTCTTTAACCATGAAGCATTTGGTTCAGCTGTTTCATTAAACTTCCTCAAGCTCTTACATCTTCCACAGTTCATCATCAACAATATGTATATTGAGGGTGCTTATCATCATCCTACATTCCTTTATGAATCAATAGGGAACTTGATTGTCTTTCTTGTGATTATTCTTGTAGTCAAGAAGAAAGCACAATGTACAGGTGAACAGTTCTTCTCTTACTTTATCGGTTATGGTATTGTGAGATTCTTTGTGGAAGGATTACGTACAGACTCACTTATGCTTGGTCCTATTCGTATGGCTCAGCTTACATCTATAGTATTTATTATTGTAGGTGTGGCTGGTATATATTACTTAAGAAATCATCAAAAGCGAAAGAATTAATCTTTCGCTTTTTCTTCATATTAAGTTAATGTATCATATATATGATGGACAAGAGGTGCAAAAGATGGATAAAAGAATTGAAGATCATATCATCCAGCAATATTATGACAATCAGAGTCTCTATCGCTCATTAAAGCATGATATTACAGACATTATAGAAAATATCATTACAAAGAATAATATAAAGGTATCAAACTTTGCGATACGTATTAAAACAGAAGATGCATTAAGACGTAAGATCTGTCTCAAACATAAGTACAAGGATGTTAATGATATTACAGATATTGTGGCATGCCGTATTATTACATTGTTTGAATCAGATATTGATGTCATTTATAAGTTGATTAAACAGAACTTTGATATTGTGGAATACAATGATAAGAGAAAGAAGAATTATGATGACCGTATTGATTTCGGTTATAACTCTCTTCATTTATTAGTAAAATATAATGAAGCAAGACTGAATATGATAGAGTACTCAGATTATCGTCATATCGTCTTTGAAATTCAAATTAGAACTATACTCCAGCATTCATGGGCTGAAGTAGAACATGGTCTCGGTTATAAATCACAATACGAAATACCTAAGGATATTCGTAGAAGACTTACAAGACTGAGTGCAACTCTAGAAATACTAGATGAAGAATTTGTGAATATAAGAGATGATATAGAAGAATATAACAGAGGTATTGATCATATAGAGAAGGTATTAAAGACAGACTTGAACTATAACTCTCTCATGACTTATTACCATGATTCTCCTATTATGAGTGAATTAACACAGATCATCTGTGAACAGTTCAATGTATCAATCAAAGAAGAGCCTTATATTATATCTGAATTGAGAGTTGTAAAAAGATTTCATAATCTAGGCTATATGTATGTTCATGAACTCGATGAATTTATTATAGAAAATAGAGATAATATCGTAAACTTTGCACAGTCAAAGCTCCGTTTCCTAGAAAAGAATAAGTATTTCAACCCTTATGATATTTTTGTCTGGGTATCACTTATCATGTTGTTGAATCAGGGTGTGGAAGATCCAGAAAATATTATCAGTAATGAAATGTTCAGCATTCCTAATAAGAATGAAATAGACAAAGGAATTAATTAAGATATATCATATTTTTACACTTTTAGAATTTTATCATGTATAATTACATTGACGCTTTAAAATCATAAGAAAGAAGGTAAATAATATGGGATTTTTAGAAGGTAAGACTGTCATTGTGACTGGT
>OQVT01000397.1_pt1 | contig 23691 bp, 13 predicted proteins | sample 1691561 | NCBI WGS metagenome assembly OQVT01 (sample SAMN03418260, study PRJEB22391) | human gut metagenome | biome: human-gut; feature: organic feature; material: feces | host: Homo sapiens | place: Tanzania | collected 2013-01 | reverse complement strand
TCGATGTCAAGCCTCAGCTGGGAACTTTGAAGACCGCTTCCGCCGCTCTTGAGACACATTACGGAATGATTCGTGTCTCCCTCAGCAGGAAATCCGCCAAGGCGCACACAGCCTCGCTCACAATCGAGGTTCCGGAAGGCACAACCGCGACCGTCACCGCTTCCAATGGCAAGCCAAAGTCTCTGGCCGCAGGAAAATATTCATTGAAAATCAAGGTTGACTGATGCTTGCGCGTCGTAAGATGTGCGGTCGGAGGCATGATGCTTTCGGCCGCATTTGTTTCATGGCTGACTTTTGGCCGCATTGTTGAGAAGGAATATTCCTTCGTCATTCTCTTTGAGAATAGCCACAGTCCAATAGCATCCGTCAGCTTCGTTGTAGGACACGGAAATATTCAGATTGACTTCCATGCCTTCGGAGATTGTCTCGCCGCCGTCATCGGAATGCAAAGGGTCTCCGTCAGGAGATGTCGCCAAGGCTCTGACTACATTGTTGAATGTGTAGTCGGAGCCTTGGCCGACCTGGAAGCCTTTGATCCCGTCCTGCATCAATGCAGCGAAGATCTTGTACTTTCCGCTTTCGGCGACCTTGACAGTCACCTGAGCCTTGGCCGGAGAATCCGTATCCGGCTTGATTGTGATCGAACATGGCTTCTTTACGGATTCCAGATGTCTGCTGGCGGCTTCGTAGAGAAGCTCCTCATTGTTGCCGAAAACGGTCGGATTATAATTCATGATGGCCGATGGAAAACTGTTGACCGAGTATTTCTTGCAGAAATCGCTCTCAAAGCCGATGCTGAAATTGTCGCCTTTGTGGACACTGATCGTGATGAGCCGTCCGGAAAGCCTTTCGTTGACCTTGTTCAGGCTCTTGGACATGTTCGGACAATAGGTGCACCAGGTCCCTGTGAAATAGAAGACTAGTGCGCGGCTTTCGACAATTTCAGGTTGGGGCTCGGGATTTGGTTCCGGCTCAGGCACATTTTGATATTCCTCCCAATCGGAATGGATTCCTTGGCATGAGTTCATTGCCAGAGGCAGAACGAAGACTGCAAGGCAAAATATTAAAGAATATATTCGTTTCATCAGAAAACAATTGAGATTGAAAGGCTTCCGCCGGTGAATCCAGGCTGCCATCGGCAGACACCGCCTGAGCAGACCATTCCTTCGCGGTTCCGGCCGAATGACGCGCTGACACGGTAGTGACCACGGCTGTAGCCAGCTCCGGCCTGATAGTAATGAATCCTACTGGAACCGTGATTGTACATATCTTTGGCGAAGACTGACCATCCGGATGTGAAATTCGCCTCTACCAAGGCCGCGCACCAATCCTTTTCGGACTCGGCGCTGTAGAGGTACTGAAGTTCACCGCGCATAGAAAAACTATCAGTGAATCGGTAGGTCACATCGGCGACGGCGGTGTTCCGGACCTCGGTCATCCTGTGCACCCCGTGTGATGGAGAACTCTCTTGAATATTCAGAAACAGCACGGATTTAAGGCGACGGTTCCACTTCCGTTCGTACTTGACGCTGATGTCCCTGAAAAGCAGTGCTCTCTTGCCGAGTTCGTGGTACATTTTCAGACTGTGCGCTTCGCTGTAGTTGAAATGAAACCGGTCCTTTTTGCTCGCCTTGTATAGCAGATCGACTTGCCATGCGTCCTCTCCGTCGGAGTTAGGATAGTACGGCTCCAGTGAGCAGAGCATGTAGGTGTGCTGAAGAGACAGTGCCGGGATGTAGTTCAATGTGTTGGAGATGAATGTCTCGTTGGTCCTGAAGACCTTGTTTGTCATGTTCTGGAGATGCCTGAACGAGGCCACGGTGCTGATCCTGCCGACGGCCAGTCCGGTCTCAAGCGACAGGGCGTCCCCATGATGGAGATTCTCCACCCCGTTGACCGAGAAATCATGCCAGTCTTTTTGTTTCCCGCAATATTCACCTTTGAGGTAGAAGCCTCCTATGGTGTAGTTCGCCCCGACTGACCAAGAGGCGTTGTTCTTCGGCACACTGACCTTGGCCCAATCCTCATTAAGGTAATAGGGGAGTTCTTTCTCGAACCGTTCCAAGAATGAAAGCTCCAGCCCTAAGTCGCCTCCGAACAGGCTTATCTGCGAGAGTGTGATGTCCGCTCCAAGAATCTGTGTGTCTGAATATCCCCGCAGATGTCTCGGGAAACCCCACACGAGTTTGGCACCCAGCCTGTCTTTGGAATATTCCATCCTCGCGCCACCGACTGAGTTGTTCATCCCCAGTGCCCTGTCCTCCCATGAGCGGAACAACAGTCCTGAGCCGAACTGGTCGTACCAGTCGCCGAGGGTGATGTTGAAGTTCTTGGCGTTGTAGCGGAAGAACTTCTCCGGTAAGGCGAATCCTTTGCTGCCATCATCGTAGCCCAACAGAGGCTGCGGATGCCATTCCGCCTGGACTCCGGCCTGAAAGCGTTTCTTCGACCAGTCCAGTTTCAAGTAGTTGTTGGAACCGTAGTCATCCCTATCCGTGTACCAGACATCGTTTGACTCAAAGCTCCAGTGCCAGGAACTTTTGTCCTGGGCACCAGAGATTGAACTTAGTCCCAGCGCGAGCGTCAGGAGCATGAATATTCTTGACTTAGGCATCATTCGTCAACCATGACCATCACCGGTGGTGCGAGAGGGATGAAATTGGCCTTGTCAACGGCAGCGCATTGTGCGGCGGCTCTGGCAGCCTTGGCGCTTTGGGTAGAAGATGTTGTGTTGGTGCTTACTGTGAACATGTCGTATTCGGAGTTTTGGATCTTTTTTGCTGATTCGTTCCTGCACGAAATTGTCGGAGTAACCCTTGTCGTTAATGTCGCCGTGATGTCCTGTTCGTCGCCGTCAATGTCTGACATCATTGGTGTGATGGAGAATGTAGTGTCTTCGACCGACTCGGAGCGGACTACGATGTTTGTTGTCGGAGGGATTTCCATCGAATTAATTCCATTCTTCTGCCCTGAGTAGATATACAATGTTGTCAGTGGGTTGTTCGTTGCATAAAGCCATTTAAGAGATGTATTCATTGATATATCCAGTGAGGAAAGATTATTGCTGTTGCAAGATAAAGAATATAATTTCAGATTGTGACTTATATCCAGTGAGGAAAGTTTGTTGTTGTTACAAGAAAAATATTTTAATTTAGAATTGTTACTTATGTCCAACAAGGAGAGATTATTGCTGTTACAATATAAAGATACTAAATTTGGATTGTTACTTACGTCCAGCGAGGAAAGATTATTGCTGTCACAAGATAAGTCTTCTAATTCTGGATTGTTACTTATGTCCAGCAAGGAAAGATTAATATTATTACAATGGAGATATCTTAAATTAGGATTATTACTTATATCCAATGAGGAAAGATTATTACTGTTACAATATAAAAAATCTAATTTAGGATTGTTACTTACGTCCAACGAGGAGAGATTATTATTGTTACAATATAGTATTCCTAAATTTGAATTGTTACTTATGTCCAGCGAGGAAAGATTATTACTGTTGCAAGATAAAGAATATAATTCTGGATTGTTATTAACGTCCAACGAAGAAAGATTATTACCGTCACAATCTAAAGATTGTAGTTTCGGATTGTAGCTTATATCAAGTGAGGATAGATTATTGTTATTGCAATGTAACTGTTGTAATTTCTGATTATTACATATATTCAGCGATGATAGATTATTGTCGTAACAATCTAGCCTTTTCAGTTCCGGATTATTCTTTACATCCAATGAGGAAAGATTATTGCGGTTGCAGTATAACGTCTCCAATTCCGGGTTGTTACTTATATCCAGCGAGGATAGATTATTCTTATCACAATATAATTGTTGCAGTTTTGTATTATTGCTAACATCCAGTGAAGAGAGAGGGTTGCTGCTGACATTAATATAATAAAGTTTAGTGTTCTTGGAAAGGTCAATACTCTTCAATTCACCGGCGATGCCATCCCCTTTGCCAACACCCATACAACGTATATATTGAAGATTTATCATATATTCGATGCCCACAAGGGAAGATATGTTATTAGTGTTAATCGTAATTCTTGTGACATCACGCGCTTCTTCGTAACTGATTTCGCCATCATTGTCCTTGTCGAAGTTGGCGACTATGTAGGCCTTGAAATTTGCGTCCTCAAAGGTAATATTGCCCCTTTCAACATTAATTTTGCACTCGAACGGAGTGATCCGGTAAAGTTCAGAACGTGTGAGAGTGACATCGGACTCGATGGTCTTGAGCACCTTGCCTTTATCCGTGTCGATAGTGATCGAGAAACCTTCGGTGTATTTTTGCGCAGGAACGACAATGTGGAAGTCTGTCGCCGTGCCGGAAAGAGGCACTCCACCGCAAATTAGAACAACTCTTGAGTCTGCGTCACTCGCCATTGTGAGCGAAGTGTTGTTTGGATCGATGGTCGCATCGCCTGACACCTTGATTCCCGAATTGTTAGGTGTGAATATAATCGAGTTCACGGTCAGGCTTCCGGTCATGGAAATCTTAAGGACGGAGCAAAGGTTCTTGAAATTCAGTTCGGAACCATCCGTTACCGCGACCATCGGGTAAGCCTCCTCCGCGATGTTGCCTTCCTTGTAGGTCTGCTCGGCAGGAAGGCTCACGCTTATTGAAAATCCACTTTTTCCGTTGACAATTCCATAAGGATAGACCGCTGTCTTGCTCATGGACATTCCGTTCAAATCCTTGAATGCTCCCTGAAATTCACCTTTAGTTGTTCCGTCACCTTTTTTCAGTATGAACTCCGAGGCCTCGCTCTCTCCGACGAACACACCTATGGCGTCATTCTCGGACCAGATAGTTTTGTAGATTCCGGATGTTGGGCCGGACAATGAAGTCTTTGTCGCGGCCGGCTGCTCAATTCCGGCGAACAATGTCGCGGTGACATCCTTGTTTGCAAACTCCTCTTCCGTACATGATGCCGCCATAAGGGCTAGCGATGACAGAAGGAATATATTCATTAATCTGTTCACTTTCATATTCGGGTCTTATTTTAGTGTTATCTCTCCACCGTCCTTCGTGTCTTCGTTGCCGCCATAGATAGTGCCGTCCGAGAAGACAAGGTCTTGCGTCGTTCCGATCGCCGCACAGACGGCGTTGTCAACGTAATAGTCGCCATAGTCGTCGCTTCTGATGATGCTCTGTGAGCCGTATTGCCTAAGCACATAGACTAGAATCCTAAGGTTGTTCTTGTCGCATGAACTTGGTATGGTTGCGGTGTAACTCTTGCTGACGGTCTTGTTGTCTTCGGAAGTGGAGACCGCATCGCCGGTTATGTCGGAGAACGCCACTCTGGCGATGTTGCTGTGGTTGTAGCTGTCGCCGCCTCCGTTCTGGTAGCCTATGATGTTGTCCTCAAGCAGAACAGCCGTGACTTTATAGTCGCCCTTCTCTTTGATGTAGAGTTTGACGTTAAGATTAACCGTGCTGCCAGAAACGGATGAGGAGAATGAGATTCCGGTCTTTACCGGATAGTTCTTTTCTGTCTCTTTCACAGCATCGACTACTAATGTGGCCGCATCATCGCTTGCATAATTACCGATTCTGCTTCTGTAATCAATCATCCCTGTTGGGTATCCCGTGACATTGAATATGTTCGACAACGCGCTTGTCCCGCTAAATCCCAAATTGGAAGAAGTCGGATGCAGGTTCAACTGCTCGATCTTATTGGGATATTGGCTGACCGCCTTGGCGAAGCCTGTAGCCAGATTAGGGCAGTACCCGCACCAAGTCGCCGTGAACCTCATCGCCAATGACTTGTGCCAGAACTCCTTGCTAGCCCACTCCTCCGGCTCGTCAGGCTCTTCCGAACCTTTAACCACGATCTTTGTGGTCGAAGGAATCTTCATTTCGGTAATGCCGTTAGTCTGCCCTTCGTAGATATACAATGTCGCCAACGGATTACTCGTTGCATGAAGTAACTCTAGAGCAGTATTTTTCGAGACATCAAGAGATGATATATTATTACTGTTACAATATAATTTTTGTAATTTCGGATTATTACTTACATCCAGCGAGGAAAGTTTATTACCGTAACAATCTATCCTTTCCAGTTCTTGGTTATTATTCACATCCAGCGATGATATATTATTTTGTGCAATATTGATATAGTATAGATAGGGATTATTACTAACATCTATTGAGGAAAGATTATTAATATCACAAGATAAATCTGTTAATCCTGGATTGTTACTTACATCTAATGCGGACAGTTTATTACTGCTACAAATTAACTCTGTTAATACAGGGTTGTTACTTACATCCAGCGAGGAAAGATTATTGTAATGACAAAGTAACTTTGTTAATTCTGGATTGTTACTTACATCCAGCGAAGAGATGTTATAGTTGTTGTTACATATTAACCATTTTAATTTCGTATTGTTACTTACATCCAGCGAGGAAATATTATTGCTGTGACAACTTAAATATGTTAATTCTGGATTGTTACTTACATCCAGTGTTGATAGATTATTAATGTAACAATATAAGTGTTGCAGTTTTGTGTTATTACTTATATCCAACGATGTGAGCGGATTACCAACGACAGCTATTTGGGTTAGTTTATAGTTTTGAGAGATGTCAAGACTCTTCAGAACTCCTTCTATATCATATGCCATAATGGAACTGTTCCATTTGAAACTACCCTGACAACGTAAATAACTAAGATTCGGCATATGCTCGATGCCGACAAGGGAAGTGATATTATCTGTTTTCACGTTTATTACCTTGACATTCAAGGCCTCTTCATAACTGATTTCGCCATCGCTGTCGGTGTCAAAGTTGGCGACCATGTAAGCCTTAAAGTTCTCATCCTCGAATATGATATTATCATTTCCACCATCTATCATGCACTCGAATGGTGTGATGCGGTACAGTTCCGAACGCTTGATGCTGACATCAGATGTGATGGATTTGAGAACCTTTCCGTTATCAGTGTCTATGATGAGCGAGAATCCTCCTGTGTAAGTCTGCGAAGGCACCACGATGAAGAACTCCGTCGTAGTGTCGGACAGTTTTACGCCGTCACACTTTAGAACGAGCCTTGAACCGGCGTTATCGGCCATTGTTAGGGTTGTGTTGCCCGTGTCAACGGATGCGTCACCGGAGACTTTGACATTGGAGTTGTTGGCGGTGAATGTGATGGAATTTACGGTCAGACTTCCGGTCATGGAAATCTTCAGAACCGAACAGAGGTTCTTGAAATTCAGTTCGGAACCATTCGCGACTGCCACCATGGGAAGTGCCCCATCCGCGATGTTGTCAGCCTTATAGAGTTGTTCTTCCGGGAGAGTCACACTCACGGAAGAGCCGCTCTTGCCATTGACAATGGCGAAAGGATAGACGGCTGTCTTTTCCATTGACACGCCGTTCGGATCCTTGAATTCTCCTTGAAATTCACCTTTGGACGTGCCTGCCCCATTCTTCAAACTGAATTTGGAGACCGTGTTCTCGCCGACAAATACCCCTATCTCATCATCATCCGACCACAAGTTATGATAGACACCGGAAACCGGGCCGGACAAGAAAGTCTTTGTGACGGGGTCTTCATCCATTCTTGCGAACAATGTGGTGCTGACCGCCTCGTATTGCGGTTCTTCGTCTGCGCATGCGGCTGTCAGAGCCAGCGAAGACATAAGGAATATATTCAGTATTCTGCTTGATTTCATATTCGGGTCTTATTTAAGTGTTATCTCTCCTCCGTCTTTCATCCCTTCGTTGCCGCCATAGATCGTGCCGTCCGAGAAGACAAGGTCTTGCGTCGTTCCGACCGCCGCGCTGACGGCGTTGTCAACATAGTAGTCGCCGTAGTTGTCGGTTCTGATGATTGTCTGCGAGCCGTACTGTCTGAGCACATAGACGAGAACTCTGAGGTTGTTCTTGTCGCATGAGCTTGGTATGGTGGCTGTGTAGTTCTTGCTGACTGTCTTGTTGTCTTCGGAAGTCGAGACTGCGTCTCCAGTAATGTCGGTAATCGCTACTCTGGCGATGCTGCTGTGGTTATAGTTGTCTCCGCCACCGTTCTGGTAACCGATGATGTTATCCTCAAGCAGGACAGCCGTGACCTTGTAGTCGCCCTTCTCCTTGATGTAGAGCTTGATGTTCAGGTTCAATGTGTTGCCGGATACGGATGAAGAGAATGATGTTCCGGTCTTAACCGGGTAGTACTTTTCTGTCTCTTTCACCGTACTGACCACTAATATGGCCGCATCATTATATACACGATTACCAATCTTCCTTCTGTAATCGATCATTCCGGTAGGATACCCCGTGACATTGAATATGTTATCCAATGAACTAGTTCCGCTGAACCCTAAATTTGAGGAAGTCGGATGCAGGTTCAACTGCTCTATTTTGTTAGGATATTGACTGTCTGCCAAGGCGAATCCCGTCGCCAGATTAGGGCAGTACCCGCACCAAGTCGCCGTGAATCTCATCGCCAATGACTTGTGCCAGAACTCCTTGCCGACCCAATCCTCTGGCTTTTCATCATCTTTTACGATGATTTGAACCCATTCGGGAACACTTTTAACATTGATGGCTTCATATTGCCCTTTTAATACGTAAATTCTTTTAAGTACACATGGGGCACACCTGCAATACAACTCTTTTAATCCAATAATTTTTGAAATATCCAGATTTTCAAAATTGTTGCTAAAACAGTACAATATCTCAAGTAATGAATTATTGCTGAGGTCTAATTCTGCAATCTTGTTCACTGCACATCTTAATTTTACAAGACATTGATTGTTGCTGACATCCAATGCTGTCAAGTTATTTTCCCCACATATTAGTGTTTGTAATAAAGAGTTGTTACTAACATCAATGGTGTTCAGTTGGTTACACTCAACAGTTAGATACCTTAGTTTCGGATTATTTCTGACATCAAGGGAGGTAAGCTGACAGTATTCAAGAGCCAGTGATTCTAATTCTGTGTTATTGCTTATGTCAATGGATTCGATTTTGTTATAACTGCAATTTAGTTCCTTAAGTTTTACATTTTTGCTGAGATCAACCTTAGTCAATGTACCTTTGTTGTCGTATCCGCCAGTATCCAACCAAACGTGGGATCCTGTGCAAGTTAATGATTCTAAGTTAGTAAAGAATTCAATGCCTTTCAAAGATGTGATTTGATCCGTGTTGACTGTTATCTTTCTGACTGCAAGAGCTTCCTCGTAACTGATTTCGCCATCTTTGTTTTGGTCATGGTTGGCAATGAGGTAGGCCTTAAAACATGCATCGTCAAAATCTATATAGTCTTGATTTTTTATTACTTTACACTCGAAAGCCTCTATGGGATAGAGTACGGAACGATCCAATTCTATGGTTGACCTGAAGATTTTGACAACAGCTCCTTTATTTGTGCTGATGGCAATTGTGAAGCCTTCAGGATAATTCTGAGCGGGTACGACTATATGAAAATCCTTGGTGACGTCAGTAAGTTTGACACCGTCCTCACAATCTAGTTTAACTGATGGGTACGAGCCTAAGAGCATTCTGATCGAGTTGCCGTCCAACACGGCTTTGCCAGATGTTCTTATGTTTGGATTATTGGGAGTGAATGTTATGGATTTGACAATCAAATCTCCATACATTGGTATTTTGAGAATCGACCCCATATTCTTGAATTTTAGAGTGCCGTTGCTTGGCCATGTGTACATCGGGTAAGCATTTTCCGGAATATTTCCTTCAACATATCTCTGTGTTTCAGGAAGATTGACAACCGCAATCGTATAATTTCTGGATATGGCAATAGATGAAGGATATACCGCTAACACTTCGTTGGAGGTTATGCCAGCGGCACTGAATATTCCCACATTGGTGCCTGCACCTGATAGTAGTTTATGTTCAGTGAAATTGTTGCTATGTTCTTCTGAAAAGATAGCTATTGCATCTCCTTCTTTCCAGACCGTCTTGTAAACTCCGTTCGCATCTGGTCCGTCAAGAGCGGTTCTTGTGACCGGCAGCTCGATCGTGCCAGTTATCGTCAAGGCTTCCGGAGAACATTCTTCCTCTGTGCACGCTGCTGTTATGATTGTGCTCGCCAGAACCGCGATGCTTATCAATATATTCGTTTGTTTCATACTTTTCATTATGATTAAATTTACTCAAGTCTGATCTTGTCCCCTGTAGTTGTGTCGTTGTTGCCACTATCAACAGCGCTGTCGATAATTTTAGTCGTGGATGGAATGTTTTTGTGCTCAATAGCATCCACTTGCTTTCTGAATATATATAATGTCTCAAGAGGGTTGTTTTGGCAAAACAAATTAGTCAAATCATGACAATTACTGATATTTAGGGTTGTTAGATGATTATCATAACACAGCAAGTGCCTTAACTCCGGATTATTACTGATATCCAGTGAATATAAATTATTTTCGTAACAATGTAAATATCTTAATGATGTATTGTTACTTATATCAATTGAAGACAGATTGTTGTCCCCGGCATAGAGTATTCTTAGTTTTGTGGCTTTGCTTAGATCAATAGTTGATAGTTGGTTTGAAGAAAAACCTAATCTGGCAATTACTGGATTGTTGCTAATGTCAAGAGCACTTATTTTATTCCAATTGCAGAATAATTGCTCAAGATCCTTATTATTGTTCACATTTAACGAAGAAAGTTGATTGAAATCGCAATCAAGATGCTGTAAATGAATATTTTGAGAAACATCTAAACTCTTGAGTATGCCGAATCCAACTTCACGTCCGTTTTCTACTATGTGTGATCCTTTGCATATTAAGTCAAGGAGATTAGTCATGTGTTCAATTCCGACAAGCGATTCAATGTTGTCTGTGTTGACCTCAATTTTTGTGACTTCAAGTGCTTCTTTGAAACTGATCTCGCCATCGCCATCCGTGTCGAAGTTCTTGATCATGTAGGCCTTGAAGTTCGCGTCCTCGAAGACGATGTTGTCCTTGCTTTGTTCTATCTTGCATTCGAAGGCTTTGATAGGGTAGAGGACGGAGCGGGATAAGGTTACATCGGATTTCACTGACTTTACCACATCTCCTTGGTCGGTGCTTATGGTGATCGTGAATCCTCCTGGATACTTCTGCGCAGGGACGATCATGTGGAAGTCCGTGGATGTATCGGAGAGCTTTACACCGTTAGGACAGTTTAATTTGACTGAGGCTTTTGCATCGTCGTCCATAACGAGTTCGTTTGAAGAAATGTTTACAGATGCTTTGCCGGAGACCTTTATATTATTATCGTTAGGTGTGAATGTGATGGAGTTGACGGTCAGATTTCCGAACATTTTAAGTTTGAGAACAGAACAAAGATTCTTAAAAGAAAGCATGGCGTCATCACAGATTGCCGCCATAGGATAACTGTCGGCAGGAATGTTGCCACTTGCATATTCTTGTATTTCGGGAAGATCTACTGAAACGACTGAACCATCATTGCCTATTACGATAGAATATGGGTAAATAGAGACCATATCATCTGATGCGATGCTGCCTTCGAATTCGGCCGTGTTGGTATTTGCTCCTGATTTCAATTTGAACTTTACTGCCTCGCCGTTACCCGAAAGAATCGCGATTTCATCGTTAGATGACCACACAGTCTTGTAAACTCCATCCGCATCCGGACCGTCAAGGGCAGTCCTTGTGGAAGCTCGCTCGATGGTTGCCATGATTGTTCGTACCGTTTGGCCATGCTGCTCTTCTTCGTTGCAGGACATTGCCATGACCAACGAGGAGATAACCAAAATATTAATCAGTATAGTTGATGCTTTCATATTCAAAAAGTTTTATTCGATGATGATTTCCTTGCCGGTGGTAGTGTCCTCGTTGCCTCCACCCTTTGACGCATTGCCCGACTGCTTGATTGTTACTGGGTATTGCCCACCTTTGTTGCTTGCGAAGACAATGACATCTTCACGTATGTCCTTGCTAGTGTTAGCGTCAATTTTGAAAGAATATGTGCATTTCCCATCGCTTGATATTTGTTTTGTCTGCATCACCCAAGCAGGGGTTGAGATGATTTTACATCCAAAGTTATGGGTTACATTGATTTGAATATTGTCTCCTATGGCTGACACATTGTACTCATCTTTTTCGATGTTGAAGACATCATTGGCTCCTTCTTGAGCAAGATATATTGTACATGTGGACTTGCCGTCTGTCGTTTTTACAGTAATGGTTGCCATACGTTCTGAAAGAGAGTTGTTTGCTTCTGCATAAAGATTGACGTTCGCATTACCGTTTCCGCTTGTCATGCTGAGTTTGATCCATGTTTCGCTTGGTGTGGCTATCCATGAAGAGTTGGTTCTTATGCTGAATTGTACGCTTGTTGCAGATGGGCGAAATTTTCTCATACTTGTTTGTGATACAGATAATGATGGAAGTTCTGGATTGTAGCCATCTTGTTTTACTGTAATAGAAATACATTCCCCATTATCATTGCGGAAAACTATGTCTCCCTTACGTGGAACTGTATTCGTGTTCTTCTTAATACTTACTCCAAGTTCATCCTCGTAATCAGAAGTGACGGCGTACCCACCCATACTTATCCAATCAGGTAAAGAATAGATTTTATATCCTATGCTGTGATAGATATAAACAAAAATGTAATTGCTTTCAGCATTCACATTAAACTCATTCTTTCCGGCTTTGAAGATAACATCCTTTCTGCCTTCTTGCTCGATCTTGATTTCCTTTTGAATCTTCTCATCAATTGTCATGACTGTTACATAAGAGGCTCTCTTTTTGCAGGTTGGGTTCTCGTTCACATTTATTGAGAATTGCGCGTTCCCACAGCCTTCTGTCTTACTCGCTAGTGCCCAATTGTAGCCGAAGTGCTTAACTTTCCATTTTGTATTTGATTTGACAGATATCATTTGACACCCACTATTTGCTGCAACTGTCAAAAGGGTACTTCCTGAGACGGAAAGAAAAACTTCGGCTTTGTTTTGTGTAATATTAATAGAAGATGTTAGTTTGCCGTCATCTGTCTTGATGGTGATTGTGGCGGTTCTTTCAGATGTGTTAGTATTTTCTATTGTGGAGATACATAATTCAGCATCGCCGCGTCCTTCTTGCATATCGAGGTTAACCCAACTTTTGTTTGACGATGCTTTCCAATCAGTGTTAGACTTGATTGAAATAGACTTAGTCTGGCCTTGTGAGGCAAAAGTTAGGCTGCCAGGAGTGACAGATAGAAAGACATTGGCTCCCGCCTGCTTGACGGTGACAGGGACACACTCGTTGTTGTCGTTGCAGAAGACAATGACTCCCTCGCGTGGCGATGTGGATGCGTTGGCATCTGCCTTGAACGTGAAAGTATCCGTGTTGCCGCTGGTAGTTTTGTTTGTCTGATTAACCCATTCCGGTAGTGATGTGATCTTGTACCCGATGTTGTGGGTTACCTTGACGGAGAATGACTCTCCTGCGGCGGCCACATTGAACTCGTTCTTGTCAACAGAGAAGATGACATTGGCCGCGCTCTGCGTGACCTTGACATTGGCAGTGGCCTTTCCGTCGGCGGTCTTGATGGTGATCGTGGCGGAGCGTTGCGTGATGGTCGTGTTCTCTTCGGTGGTGACGGTTACCTGAGCGTTGCCGTTGCCGCTGGAAGCATTCAGCTTTACCCATGACGCATCGGAAGTCGCTGTCCAATCGCTGTTGGAGGTGACGGTGAATGTCTTGGATTCAGTCTTTGCCGTGAAATCCATGTTGGTTGGTGAGACTGAGAGGGACGCGCTTGCCCCCGACTGCTTGATGGTGACCGGGACGCACTCGTTGTTGTCGTTGCAGAAGACGATGACTCCTTCGCGTGCTGCTATCGAGGTGTTGGCCTCGGCCTTGAACGTGAAGGTGTCGATGTTCCCACTGGTTGCCTTGTTTGTCAGCTTCACCCACTCCGGCTGAGAGTCAATCTTGTACCCGATGTTGTGTGTGACATTGACGGTGAAATCTTCACCGGCGGCGTTAACACTGACATCTAGCCTGTCGATGGAGAACACGACATCGGCTCCGTCCTGTTGGACTGAGACGGTTCTCTTTATCTTGCCGTCAGTACTTGTGACCGTGATGGAGCCTGTCCTCAAAGTCAGGCTTTGGTTCTCTGTGGCGATGACCTTAATCATAGAATCACCATTCCCTTTGTCTGAATCCAATGTGATCCAGTCCACGTCCTTGCCCACAGTCCATTCCGTGTTCGAGGAGACGGTCAGCTTGTCCTCTCCTCCTTGTGCCGTGAATGTCATTGACTCCGGATTGACGGTAAGTGTTCTGTCAACCGCTTCTTGATTGATTTCGAAGGTCAACGTTGACTTCCCGTCTATGTCTGTGATGGTGACAGTCGCTGTCCTTGGCTGGTCAGTGACGTTCTCCATCACCTTGATGCTGACAGTATTGCTGCCGGCCTGACCAGATGATGGGGAAATGAATATCCAATCAGCCGACACCGATGCCATCCATGGAACATTTGAGGAGAACGAGACTGTGACCGATTGGCTTTCGCTCTTTACTGAAACCTCGGAGGACTGGACTCCTTCCGGCAGTTTGATTTCCGGAGTGGTTTCCGGATTGATTTCATTCCCGGTCTCGCCGCAACCTGCCATGAAAGCAATGAATACGATGACCTTGAGGAACGTGAGTAATTTTCTCATCATGGTCTTGAATATTAATTTCTTATTGATTGTTTTTAATTATCTTGAGGGTCTCCAGCTCGTCTCCCGCCGAGTAGCCGGTGTGCGAGTGAATCTGCCGGCCTTTCTTGTCATAGACGAACAATTGCGGGATATAGACCACATTCAGACTTCTGTAAAGATTCCTGTTAGTGTCGTACAAGAGGGTGAACCCGTCCCAGTCATGTGATTTGACCATGGCCTTCGCCCTGGAGATGGACCTGCTGTCGTCCACAGAGACGCAAACAACCTTGCAGGAGATGTCGGGAAGGTCAGCCAGAGCCTCGCTCAGTGCGTCTATCTCCTCGATGCAGTACTTGCATGTGGATGACCAGAAGGCAACAACTACCGGAGCCTTGCCGTTGATCAGACCGGCAGTCCGTACAGCCTTGCCTTTCGTGTCCTCAACCTTTACGTCTGGAAAACACTGGGCCATTGAGAGAAGAGTCATTAGACCCAACAGAATAGTCAATGCGGTCTTTTTCGTGTTCATTGGCGGATCGTGAATGCTTGTGTTTCCTGCAAAAATAGCTATTCTCTTCCATATCGCCAACTGATTTTGAATCTTTTGCGTGAATATTCAAAGATAGTTTGTATCGTTTATCAACGAATTTGACTACGCAAAATTTTAAATGAATATGAATCTCAAAGCTATTCTGGCATCATTAGCGGTCTTTACCGCGACCATTCTCCATCCTCGGCAAAAGATGTGACCTATAAGGAAGTCTCCCCGAACGGTCATCTTTCCGCGACTGTTGTCGCAGGGAAAACGCTATCATATTCAGTGGCACGTGATGGCTTCAGCCTGATTGAACCGTCAGAGATCTCGATGACCTTGTCTGACGGCATCGTGTTCGGAGAGAATGAGAAGGTTCGTAAGGAGAAGAAGGCCAGTCAAGGAGGTATTTCCAATTATGTACCCACTGAAGCTAACAGACATACCAAAGTTATGCTATATATGAAATAGGAAAGTGTAAGATTCTTTTTGTTCAAATTGATTAGTTGAAAGTTAATTTGTAAAAAGAGAGTCTGTCCGTGATGAATCGGCCCTCTTGTTTAATTTTAGTCCAATTCAATGAATTTTCCTGGATTAAATGTCAGATGCTCATTGTGAAAGACATAACCCAATTGATTTGTGACACATTGAGTATTGCCAATTTTCATATCCACATTATAGTGTGAGTGTCCGTAAATCCAATACTCGATGTCGCAGCTTTGTATGTAGCCTTCTAATTCCACGGTAAAAGCCCCATTTGCCTTGCTATTTGCAAATTTGGGATGCTGCATACGAAACGAAGGAACATGATGTGTCATAACGATTTTATGCTTTGCTCGACTTGCGATAACAGCGTTCTGGATAAACTCAACGCACCTTTCACATTCCTTGTTAAACTCGGCAAATGTCAATTTCTCTCCCTTATATAGGATTCTGCGAAAATCCGAGATGACGCTTTCTGTAAAATAGGCTTCTTGCAAAGGAATGTGGCCCCACAATGTGGAAACGATGATGTCAGTATCATCCAAATGTATGGTGTCGTTATAATAGCTATGTACATTATGACGTATTTCCAGACAATACCCGTTTGCAAGTGTAGCGATGTCGTAATATTTGTAAAATTCATGATTTCCCATACAGATAATTACCTGTCTGTAATTCTCGGAGACCCAATCCCAAAACGGGTGTTTGATGTAACTCTCGTCACCAAGATAACCGATGTCTCCTGCCAGCACAAGAATGTCTCCTGTCACTGGCAAGGGGTTATGCTTGATAAAACTTCCGTTTTCAGCAAACTCTAAATGAAGGTCGGACGCATATTGTATTTTCATGATTTTACAACGAATAACTCTTTAAGTTGGTCCAGTAACGCTGTCACAAATTCTTTGTCTTGCCCCAAAGATGCAGCCAGAGAATCAGATAATTCAGTCCAATTTTCTTTGATTGTATCAACAAATTCATTCACACAAGTAACGATAGAATCAGGTGCTTCTATTTTGGTTTCTTCCAAGATTACGACGTTCTTTAATACGTCGGAGCGGTGTTTTCGAATATCTTTACTATTGACATGTTTCCCGGCTTGTTTGTCCGCAATGAGGTTCATGTACGCTTTTGCCTTTAATGCTATCAAAGCCGTGGAATCGGCATGACGTATTCCGTTTGTGAGCTTGCTGTGTGCAATGGTGAAATTATAAAAATCATCATCCATGATTATAGCACTCAGACTTGACACATCTTCTCCGATAGGCAGAGGTTCAATAACGATGCCGTGTGGTTCTCCAAAGATGTCTGAATGGCGTGATAGTAATTCTATCATTTCTGGATATCCATCCTTGCCATCAAGAAAGCGATACAGTTCATAACTTGGAGATTCATTATCTGTCTGTTTCCGTTTCTCCGGCCGATAACCGGCTTCACGCACGAATTGCCAAAAGCGTTCACCGAAAGCCTCTGTCATATTCTCTACGATGACAATCATGTCAATATCATGTGTCGCACGTGGACGGACAACCGTTCCGGTCATTGCTATGTCGCAAGCCGTTCCTCCAATAACCACATAATTGTTAGTAAACTCCGCGAAAGCCTCGCAAAACTTTTCTAATCCTTCCATTGTATTCCTTTTATCATTCGTTCTACTTCTTTCTCAACACGGGGGTCTTCATCCGTTTTCAACGAAAGGGCAAGAGACAGGCGGTCAACCCTAGTTTTGTTTTCGTTTATATGTCCCACTGCCGGATATTTCCAAACCTCAATGATAACACGACCGTCATACACATTGGGATTGTCAAACACTTCCGATTCTCTCAATGACCTGTATTCCTTGTCTGTGAGCATAAACATTTTCTCCTTGTCCGGATTGAGCCATGAATAATGTGCCAAGGCATTTATTCCGCAAACCGGATATTCCACATTCGAGCGTATATCATCGCAATATATACGCTGAATCACTGGAGATTCGAGAAATTCCTGGGATTTAGTCCATAACTCTTCGCCTTTCAGTTCAAAATGAAGTATCTTTTTTCGTTGACCTTGTAGCCTTTTTTCCCCTAAACCCAAATCATCCAAGCAAGTAATTCCCAATGTTGTACTTTCGTATGAATAAGGTATCAAAGTTGAAATCTCCTTGGCCGAAAGTCCTTCAAGATTGCCCACTTGCAAGTGGTATAGCAGAATATATTGTGCTACCGCTGTAAGAACCGTTGCCTTTTTGCGATTACTTGTCTTTTCCAATGCAATAAGCATGGGTAAATAGGCATATTGATCAGACATGATGAAATAGACACCATTGTCTGTCAGTCTTTGCCGCTCGTATGTCGGTCCCGGTATCAGTATAAAAACTACTGGAAGTCCATACAAACCAGACATTCTCTCAGATGTGATTTGGCACTCTTTGGGTGTCGGGTTACCTTTCCGTGGTTTCAAGAATAATAATGGAGTGTTCTGATAGATACCGTCATAGAATGTATAGGACAATTTCTCACCGACAGTCAATCCCTTCAGATTTTCTTTTGGGCGAGGGCTAATTTGGATCTTTCGCTTTAGTATGGTTATTTCCTTTAATTCCATTTGCTCTATTTTAATGGTTCATTAAAACGTAGCAAAATTATAAATAAAATTCGATATAACAATGAGATACGATATATTTTTGATATCTTATCAAATCTATTCTGTTATAGCATGCAAGAATTGATATTTTTGTCCGTATAGAATTTCTTCGGTTTATCTTGTCGGTCCTATTTTCCTTTGCGAAGGTACTGCGGTGAGGGAACGCCAAGTACCACTATGCAGGTCGCTCCGCTAATGGCTTGGTGGACTTGACAACTACTTTTCCACAATTTCCACCAACCAAGTGAAAATTGGGTATTTCATCAACTCCTCTGCCATTTACTTGTCTTATCCCTCTGTTTCCACATTCTCTTGGTTGCACGTAAAATTCAGATCCCGACAAGAAAGCTGATAAAGGCTTAAAATAGAGGGAAAATAAAAAAAATCCTTTGTCATTCTCTTTGAGAACAGCCACTTGAGCCTTGGCAGGAGTTCATTGCCAGAGGCATAGCGAGGATCGCAAGGCAAAATATTAATAAACACTCCCTTACGGTTCCGGCCGAATGATGCGCTGATGCGGTAGTGACCACGCTGTAACCGGCTCCGGCACTTATCATGCCGACAGCCAGTCCGGTTTCAAGTAGTTGTTGGAGACGTAGTCATCCCTGTCCGTGTGCCAGACATCGCTTGACTCAAAGCACCAGTGCCAGGACTTTTGTCCTGGCACTGGAGATTGAGATTAGTCCCAGCGCTAGCGCCAGGAGTGTGGATATTCTTGACTTTGACATCATTTGTCAACCATGACCATCACCGGCGGGGCGAGAGGGATGAAATTGGCCTTGTCAACGGCGGCGCATTGAGCGGCGGCTCTGGTGACGGCCTCGGCGCTTCTTGCCGGAGCGTCGAACACCACGAATGTCTCGTAGTCGTAAGTCCATGCGTCACCCTCGGAGAACTTCATGATTTTCTTGTAGATGGCCTCACGTGACGGGGCGTTGAAACCTCCCGTGTTGTACCGCATGATGCTGTTATCGGTCGGTCGATAGACTCCGTAAGGGTAGGTATAGCCACCTTCATAGACGCTAACCTTACCTGAATATCTTGAGTCGGAGATGAATTTTGACCAGAGGATGGTTTTCGGATCGGATGTCAGGTCCACATTCTCGTGAAATCCATAGGCGAAACCTTTCCATTTCTTCAGTTCTGAGACCTCGTCATCAGGAATTCTGCCCATGGAGTCATAGAAGTATTCATCCGCCAGTTTTCCGAATCCGTGGCCGCAGCCTTCGTGTCTGAGTGTCTGGGCGTACTCGTTTTCGTTGCGGCAGAGAGGAACGTAGCAGACAGCCTTGTTGTCGCTGAACATCCAGCATGTGCCGGCGTACTTTGCCTTGTTGACAATCACGAAGACGATTGTCTTCTTGAGGTTCACTGACGGCATCTTGTCCTTGACAAATCGGAACACAGCATCATGGTCGCCGCTGATGTAAGTGCCATCTCCGAATTGTGCCGAGAACTTGGTGTCACCACCTTCTTGTGCAATGATTCCGTTCTTCGAGACAGACCCTATCCTGTAGATGTTGAACCTGTCCTTCGTGCTCCTGAACGGCTCCTCGGTGAAGAAAGCCTCCTTGCCAAGCTCGACATATTTGTTGAAAAGATTCTGATCCTTGTCCGCGAACGCGTCTCCGACAAACACCACGTCGATTCCCTTGCCGACAGTCGCCGAATGAATCCTGGTCACCTGTCCGTCCTGACTGTAGTCAGATGATGCGTAGGTTTGGATTCCCTGCTTGACCGTCACCGTCAGAAATGAGTTGTTGACACTCTTGAATATGATTTCGCCGCTTCTTGAGGAAGAAGTCGTGTTCGCGCTGACCGTGAATGTGTACACGCCTGAGTTATCGGACTTTTTGCTGATCCATTCTGGCTGCGAGTCAATCGAATAGCTTATGTTCGCCGTCACTGTCATCGTGATGTCCTGCTCGTAGCCGTCAATGTCGAACAGAGTCGGGGTGACTGTGAACACCTCGTCCTCACCGGGTTCGGTGCCTTTCACCACAATTTTTGTGGTTGATGGAATCTCTTTTTCAAAGAGTGCATCAATCTGCCCATCAAAGACGTACAGTGTCTCAAGTGGATTGCCTGAACAATAGAAATCAAACAGACTTGTCAACTCGGAAATGTCCATCTCTTTGATAAGGTTGTTATTTGCTTTCAATGTTTCGATTTCCGGACAGCAATTCACCGTAAGAGATGTGAGATTGTTGTCATTTACGTTCAATCTCTCCAGTTTTTTGTTATTACTGAGTTCAAGTTCGGAAATCTTGTTTTTATTACAGATTAAATGTTTTAGTTCAGGATTGTTTCCGAGGTCAATCTCGACTATGCTGTTGCCACTAATATTCAATTTAGTCAGTTTCTGATTATTGGTGACATCAATTGAAGTCAATTTGTTGTCGGAACATGTAATCCTAACGAGTTCAAGGTTATTGCTTGGATTAAGCTCAGTCAGTAGGTTCATGTCAATAAAGAACGAACGCAGCGACTTGTTCTTGCTTACATCAATTGATTTGATCTGGTTATTGGTCAGATCGATATATTCAAGTTCTGGGTTGTTGCTTACATCAATTGATTTGATCTGGTTATTGGTCAGATCGATATGATAAAGTTCTGGGTTGTTGCTGACATCAATGGAGGAGAGTCTGTTGTTATAGGCCTCGAACTCTATTAATTCTGTGTTCTTGCTGACATCAAGGCTGTTCAGGTTATTGCCTGCACAGCGTAATTGCTCGATTTTAGGGTTGTTTGTCACATCCAGGGATGTAAGCTGGTTGAAACCGCAGTAAAGTATTGTCAAGTTCACGTTTTTTGACACATCCAGGGTTTTCAGTTTTCCCTCCGGGTCTTCCTCTGGTTCAAAAAAACTCCACGGTCCTTCGCATCTTAGTTCTGTAAGATTGGCCATGTGCTCGATACCTGCCAGTGATTCGATGTCCTTGGTGCCGACTATTATTTCCGTGATGGCAAGCGCTTCCTCCTTGCTGATTTCACCGTCACCGTCAGTGTCGAAGTTGGCGACCAGATAAGCCTTGAAGTTAGCGTCCTCGAAGATGATGTTCTCCTTACTGTCAATCTTGCATTCGAAGGCCTCGATAGGGTAGAGTACCGAACGGTCAAGGGTTATGTCAGATTTGAGAGTCTTGACAACGTCTCCTTTGTCTGTGGCGATTGTGAGCGTGAAGCCGCCGGGATATATCTGCGCCGGAACCACAAAATGGAAATCGGTCGGCAGAGCGGACAGTTTCACGTCCGGACAATCAAGTTTTACGGATGGCTTGGAGTTGTCGTCCATCTCCAGTTTTGTCGAATTGACATTGATGACAGCCTTGCCAGAGGCTTTGACACCGGCATTGTTCGGGGTGAAAGTGATTGACTTGACAGTCGCGTCTCCAAACATAGGAACCTTCAGAACCGAGCACAGGTTTCTGAACGAAAATGTCTCGTCGCCGTAGATTCCGAGCATAGGATAGGCGCCGAGCGGGATGTTTCCGCTGACATATTCCTGAACTTCAGGCAGTCCGACTTCGATAGTCGCCCCAGTCCTGCTGATCCCGATTGACAAAGGATAGACGGCCACAAGATCTTCCGAGTTTCCATACCCCTCGAATACGCCTTTGTTGGTGTTCTCTCCGGATTTGAGGATGTAGCGACATGCTAAATCTCCGGAAAAGACCATTATCTGATCTCCGGATGACCAGACCGTCTTGTAGACTCCGTTCGCATCCGGACCATTCAATGATGTCCTTGTGTCTGGCTGCACTATCACCGCGTTGATGGTGCGTGCCTCGGAGCCGCGCTCTTCTGTCTCATTGCAGGCTACAGAAACCGCCATCGATGACAGAACCAGGATATTCGTGAATATATTCAATAACTTCATTTTTCAGCTATGTTTAATTGGTTATTCCAAAGTGATCTTTCCGCCGGTGGTCGTGTCGTCGTTGCCGCCGTCGGCCTTGCTTCCGAATTGTTTGATCGTGACTGTTCCGTAGATTCCATCACCGTTGAATATGATTTCTCCCTGACGCTTGTAGCCTGGGTTGTGCTGAACAGCGAAAGAGATCTTGTCAGTGTCACCGCTGACAGTCTTGTTTGTCTGATTGACCCAATCAGGCATTGATTTGACGGAATATGCTGAGTTGTGTTTTATCTTGATCGTAATCTCCTCTCCTTTCGCATCAATGCTGAATTCCTTGATGTCTATGCTGAAAACGACATCGGCCGGGTTCTGTGTAACTTTGATCGTGGCTGTTGCTTTGCCGTCGGTTGTCTTGAGTGTGATGGTGGCGGTGCGCTGTGTTGTTGCTGTGTTTTCTTCTGCGGAGGCTGTCACCTGTGCGTTCCCGCTGCCACTTGTAGTGCCAATCTTCACCCAGTCCGCACTTGAGGCTACGCTCCAATCGGTGTTTGAACTTACGGAGAAAGACTTGCTTTCCGGCTTGGCTGTGAATGTCAGTTCGGCAGGGGAGACGGAAAGTGAAGCTTTTGCTCCAGCCTGCTTGACGGTGACTTGGATGCACTCGTTGTTGTCGTTGCAGAATACGATGACACCCTCTCGGGCTTCGGTGGAGGTGTTTGCCTCGGCATTGAACGTGTAGGTGTCCACGTTTCCGCTGCTTGCCTTGCCCGTCTGTTTCACCCATTCCGGCTGCGAGTTGATCTTGTAGCCGATGTTGCGCGTGACCTTGACGGAGAAGTCTCCTCCGGCTGCGGCAACACTGTGCTCGTTCTTGTCAACGGAGAATACTACAGCGGCACCGGATTGCCGCACAGAGACGGTCTTCTTGACGCTGCCGTCCGAGGTGGAGACAGTGATGGTGCCTGTTCTTGATGTCAACGAGGTGTTCTCTGTGACACCGGCTGCGATTGTGGCCAGTCCTTTTCCTTTGTCTGAATCCAGGGTGATCCACTCCGCGTCCTTGGTGATCACCCAGTCGGTGTTGGATGTGATGCTAAGCATTTCCTCTCCTTTGTTAGCGGAGAATTCCAAGGATTCTGGACTGACGGTCAACGATGCTTTAAGAGCCTCCTGACGGACAGTGACAGACACTTTCCGCGTCGATTCCTTGTCAGAGATTGTAATGGTCGCGCTTCTTGGCTGCCCGGTCCTGTTCTCCTCGACTTCAACTTTTACCGAGTTCTTTCCCGCCTCTCCAGACGATGGGGAAATTGTGAGCCAATCCGCCGAAACTGTCGCCGACCAAGCCACGTTGGTGCTGAAACTCAGTGTGATTGACTGCTCCGCGCTTTCGACAGAAATGCCGGAGGTGACGATGTCCTCGGTAAACTTGATTTCAGGCGTGATCTCCGGTTCGTTCTCTGTTCCGGTCCCGCCACAGCCAGCGATAAGTGTGGCGATGGCGACAGCCTTGAGGAAAGTGAGCAATTTTCTCATCATGGTCTTGAATGCTAATTTATTGATTGCTATTGATCATCAGG
>OQVT01000395.1_pt1 | contig 23734 bp, 18 predicted proteins | sample 1691561 | NCBI WGS metagenome assembly OQVT01 (sample SAMN03418260, study PRJEB22391) | human gut metagenome | biome: human-gut; feature: organic feature; material: feces | host: Homo sapiens | place: Tanzania | collected 2013-01 | reverse complement strand
GACTACGCCATCACCATCGAGCCAGCCGAGAACGGCACCGTAACTGCCGACAAAGCAACGGCAAACATGGGCGAGACGGTAACGTTAACCATTACGCCCAACGAGGGTTATGAGTTCGACCAACTGACTGTAATGAATGGCACAACCCAAGTGGCTGTAGAAATAACCACCGAAGGCAAATACATCTTTGTCATGCCCGCCGGCAACGTGGAAATCTCTGCCACCTTCAAGATGACAGACTACGCCATCACCATCGAGCCAGCCGAGAACGGCACCGTAACTGCCGACAAAGAAACGGCACACATCGGCGAAACCGTAACGCTGACCGTAACCCCGGACAAGGGCTATGAGTTGGACGAAATCCATGTGATGAATGGCACAACGCGCTTGACAACGGTTTCGGAGGACGAAGGCAACCATACCTTTGTCATGCCCGCCGGCAATGTGGTCATTTCCGCTCTGTTCAAGGAAACAAGCGGTACCGGTGTCCATGATGCAACGGCAACGGATATTCTTCCCCGCAAAGTCCTCCGTGACGGACAAGTCTATATCCTCCGTGCCGGCAAGACCTACACCGCAACAGGCATAGAAGTGAAGTAAGAATACCTCCGCTGTCTCTGCTGAAGGGACAGCGGAGGTATTGTCTTTGTAAGACTATGATGTGCCTACGGTCAGAATTGCTTTATCAACCGTGTAAGTTTTATTTCTTAATCATTCTTAATGGCAACCACACAGCAAGGGATAAGCAACCTATAAGCAACCTATAACGAAAGGTTGTACCATAGATAACGAACCAATAGTATAAAATAACTTAACAAAATTATTATGAACAAACGTTTACTCACTATGTTTTCGGCACTGGTGCCGATGACGCTTGCCATAGCACAAGCCCCCGAAGACGTACAAGCCGTTGACCTTGGTCTGAGCGTATATTGGGCATCATGCAACGTCGGTGCCGGGACGCCCGAAGGCTATGGTTACTATTTCGCTTGGGGCGAGACGGAGAGCAAAAAGGACTACTCGTGGGAGACCTACAAGTATGCCAATGTGGGGGAATTTTACCACCATAAATTCACCAAGTACTGCACTGATGCAAGTAGTGGCGACAACGGCTTCATTGACAATAAGACAGTCTTGGAGCCGGAAGACGATGCCGCTACTGCCAATTGGGGCGATGTATGGCGTATGCCCACCGATGCCGAATGGACGGAGTTGCGTGAACAATGTACGTGGACTTATACTACACTGAACGGGGTGTACGGTTACCAAGTGGCAAGCAAGACCAACGGTAACTCCATTTTCCTTCCTGTTGCGGGGTTTCGCAACGGTACGAGCCTCTACCTCCAAGGGAGACGCGGCTACTATAGTTCTTCATCGCTTCTTGAAAACTACTCGGACAACGTCTGGATTGTAACCTTTAACCATGAGGAGGTGTACAGGCACAGCAACAACCGCAACAACGGTCTGTCTGTCCGCCCCGTGCAGGACAAACAGGAAGAAGAGGCAGAGCCGGCGTATCAACCCAAGCCGTTCACAGTAGCCGAAGGCAAGCAAATCACGTTCTCCGGCGGCAACCTGCAATACACCCGATCCACACAGACATGGGCGTTTGCGGAGCACCAATATGATATGTTGGGTACGGATAATGTGGATGGCGGTAGTAGTAAGGTTTTCGATGCTACATACGGATACGACAAGACTGGTAGTGCTTTGGCTGACAAGATAGACTTGTTCGGTTGGAGCGGTAGCACAGGCAGTGCCAAGTGGGGTATCGGTACATCCACAGATAACAGCGGTTATAGTGGTGATTTTGTGGATTGGGGTACGAATATCGGTGACGGCAGCACGTGGTACACCTTGACTGCGGATGAATGGGATTACCTACTCGATGAGCGTTCCGATGCCGACCAATTAGTAGGTGTGGCACGTATTCAGTTAGGCGAAAAAATATATGCGAATGGTCTTGTTTTGCTCCCTGACAATTGGACGTGTCCTGCGGGCATAACGTTCAAGTCGGGCTTCTCTAATACCCATAGTGTTCAGGCGTATGCCGATTACCGGACTTTCACATTGTCTGATTGGCAGCAGTTGGAAGCAGCAGGTGCTGTGTTCCTTCCCGCTTCCGGTTTCCGCGAAGGGTCGTTTGTGGGCTACGTGCAGAGTAGCGGCTACTATTGGTCTGCTGCGCCGGACGGCTCGGACCACGCGTGCTATATGTTCTTCCTCTCGGATTCATATGTCTCGTACAACTACAGCCGCAATCGCTACTCCGGGCTCGCAGTCCGCCTCGTAAAGGACTATTCCAATGTAAGTACAGACGCAGCCACCCCCTCTGCTGCCAACACCGCCATCGTCCGCAAAGTCCTCTACAACGGACAAGTCCTCATCCTCCGCAACGGCGTTTGCTACGACCTCCACGGCAGAATACTGAACCCGTAAACTCATCAACCCTTCCAACCATGTATAAACCAATCAACTAATCAACCCATAAACAACATGAACACAACCCGAAACAAATCTGTATCCCCCCTCTTCGAAGAGGGGGTTAGGGGGAGTCTCTTATTGCTTTTTCTATTCTCTGCCCTTTCCCTCCACGCCCAAGTGTCCGCTGATGCTATTGCGGGCAGGTTCTCTGTCTCGGACGGAAAACAGGTATATTTCGCCAAAGGTAACCTGCAATACACCCGCTCCACAGGCACATGGTCGTTTGCCAAGCAACAGACCGACTGTCTCGGCGATGCCAACATCACCACCGACACCAATGGCAATGCCGTTCTTGCCGACACGATTGACCTCTTTGGCTGGGGCACGGGCAACAATCCCGCTGATACAAGCACCAACATCCACAATTATCCGACTTTCAACGACTGGGGTACGAATGTTGTCGGCACCGATGCTGCCTACACGTGGCGCACGCTGTCGAAAGCCGAGTGGAAGTACCTGTTCTGTACCCGCACCGATGCGGACCAACTCTTTGGTTTCGCCACGGTCGGCAGCACCAAGGGACTTGTCATCCTACCCGACGATTGGATACTTCCCGCAGGAGTCGCTTTCACTCCAAGCACTGCAAAAGGGCTGACCAAGAGTGGCTGCTTTTATTCCAATGACAATGGCGATAACTATACGCACAATGTCTATACGCCTGCTGATTGGCTGAGCATGGAATCAGCGGGGGCCGTCTTTCTCCCTGCCGCAGGCAGCCGTTATCGGACGGACATCAACTGGGTGCAGAGTGCCGGCAATTACTGGTCAAGCACTACGTCTTCCGATAGTCTGGTTTCCTATCTGCATTTTAACAACCAATACCTCATTCCCGACAGTTACAACCGGCGAAGCAATGCTTTCTCGGTCCGCCTCGTACAGGATTGTGTCACGTTTGTGCCCAAGCCGTTCACGGTAGCCCAAGGCAGGCAAGTCACGTTCTCGCAGGGCAATTTATGGCATCATATCCGCAAAGGAGTGTGGCGTTTCGCGCCTCATCAATACGACTACATCGGTAAGGCAAACATCACCTACGTTAACTTCGAAGCCACCCTTGCCGACTCAATAGACCTCTTTGCTCGGAGCAGCAACAACCCCAAAACGGCTTTTGGTGTAACAGTAGGCTGGGACTCCGACTGTGAAGACTATTTGGGCGACTTCTTGGATTGGGGCACCAATGTCATCAACGGTGAACCTGCCGGTACGTGGCGCACATTGTCAGAAAGCGAGTGGACGTATCTGTTCTTCTCCCGTACCGATGCCGACAAACTCTTTGGCTTCACCACGGTTGGCGATACCACGGTTGGCGGCATCACGGGACTTGTCGTATTGCCCGATGGTTGGACTACACCACAGGGAGTTACTTTTACTCCGAGTACAGAGCATGGTCTGAAATACTACAAAGATGGCTATTATAAGGCTGACAACTATGATTTCTCTACCCGCAATGTTTACACTTTCGCCGATTGGCTGAAGATGGAGGCTGCAGGAGCGGTTTTCCTCCCTGCCGCAGGCTATCGTACACATGTGGCTGTGGATGATTCTCCTGCTTATGTAGGCTATTATTGGTCGAGTTCTATTAAGGAGATACAGGGTATTATAAACTTCTACCATATGGAATTCTGGCTGGCTCCTTATAGTGAAAAAGCTTTTTTCCGGACAAAAATTACTATTCAGAGTTGTAGAGATGGTTATTCCGTCCGCCTCGTAAAGGACTATTCCAACGTAAGCACAGACATCTCTCACCCCTCTGCTGCAGAGACCGCCACTCCTGCCCGCAAAGTACTCCGCAACGGACAAATACTCATCCTCCGCAACGGCATTTACTACGACCTCCACGGCAGAATACTGCACCGGTAAACCAGGCAACCTTGTTAATTCAATCAACCACGCATAAACTAAACTCAACGCATTATGAAAAAAATGCTACTTACCATTGGATTTGCAATCATAGCAATCGTGGGCGCAATCGCACAAGTGCCAACGAATGTGCAGGCGACACGGGGCGACACGACGGGCATCACCGTAACATGGGACGCGGTGCCTGACGCAATCGGTTACGAAATAACGGCGGAAGCCTGGGACGTTGCCATCAATCGCACTATCCGGACTATACCCGTCGGTGTATGCCAATTCATCGACAGAGATGACCTGCCTAAGCCGGGCCTTGCCCGCTACACCGTGAAAGCGGTCTATGCGGACGGCACAAAGAGTGCAGAATCCGACGCGGCTATCGGATATGCGGTACTCGAAATTGTGCGGATACTCGGTGCATCCACACGCCAACCATGGAACGGCAAAGTGGATATCGATGTCGAGTACAAGACGATGCGTCCCCGTTTCCGCGAACTATTCAGATTGGAAAACCCGCCGTACCCGGACAGCGTTAGCATCACCGCACGGACAGCGGACGGCGAGTTGCTCCCCGTGAGGTCGCTCACGAAAGAATCACCTCTTGACTACGGCACCTATACGGTCAATCGTAAAACGTTACAGAACGGCACGGCTCTATTCTCGGGATCGGGGCGGCAGCGGCTGGTATGGGACGCAGACGCAGACACGGCTGAGGTCAAGGCACCGAATACGATTATTACGATTACAATCGCCGACAAGGGCAATATATATGCGCAAACGACTGTTTCCGACACCGTTGACATCAATACCACGAGGTCCTATACTATTATGATAGGCAAGAATGACACGCTGATGCCTATCCCGTGGGCGGCACGTTGGGCGGACGAGGCAAGCACGTCCCTCAACATGCAGGACGGCTCGGACTTCAAACTGGTTGCATATACAAAGTATGCCACAGTGATTGATACGATTCACAGGGAGACGATGCTCGCCGACGAGGAAGGTACTTTTATATGGAAACCGGATTATGGTGTTACCGTCTTGCAAGGTCTGTTCAGCAACCGTGCAACGCATGCGAAAACAACCTATCAAAGTATGGTGATGCGTTCGCCCGAGATATCTCCCACGGTGGAACATATACCGGGGGCGCTTAAGGTAACGTGGACGGTGGTTGCCGGATGCACTTACTACCAGATTGTTCGTCGCACGCTGAAACCTGACGGAACACGCGGCGCATGGGAAAATCGGATGGGGGTATCGCCTTCTGCTAGTTCGGGCGCATACCCCGACATTGGTGTGAGCCCCGGAACAACCTACGAATTTGCTGTCTGTCCCAAGTATCCCAACCCTATGGACTATGGTTACATCACAGCAAAGCCTGTTGTCTGGGCAATGGGCAGAATGCCTATTGGCATTGTGCTTGACGCACAGGCTGTCGGGCAGAATAGTATTTGTCTCACGTGGACGTGTGTCCCGGACGCATACCGTTACGACGTATATCGGGATAACGGCGACGGGCAATACCAAAAGATAGGCAGTGTCCCTTATACGGAAGGAATAACTTTTACGGATACCAATGCTGAATCCGGCATACGCTATACCTATAAGGTGGAGGCACTTAATTGGATGGACAGCACTACAGAAACAAGCAACCCCGTAGTTGCTTATAGCCGGTTAGACAAACTTACTGTCAAGCGTATCCAACCGCGCTTTCCGTGGAACGGACTTGTGGACATGCTTGTTTCCTATAGGTCGGCACGCGAGATGCAGAACGACGGCACACCGCATTTCAGATTGGTGGCGGTGCAAGGAGAGGATACCTTGTCGGTACAAACCATTGCGCTTGAGGACGGGACACCGATTGACCCCGATTCGTTTACGTTGAGCGGAAAAGGGAACCAACGCCTTGTTTGGAACGCAGGCGAAGACCTCGGTGAGGTATTTTATAAAGAGGGCATAACGGTTTCGGTGGAGTGTGTAGGTGTAGTGCCCGGCGACAACACCGGTTTGGCATTTGAGGACGGGAAAGTGTCCTCAACAATCACGCGTCTCGACACACGCAGCGTACACGAGGTGGTACTTGGAGAAAGAATGGAAATCTATGCCGACATCGGTTGGTTTGCAGGTGCGAATGAATTAGAAGTTTTCGTCAATGGTATGCCCGCATTTGCTACCACCCACGAAGATTACTACTCTTTCAGCATCGGCAAAAGGCAACTGAATATATGGGGCATCAACACGCTCAAACTGACAGCCGACAATGGCATAGAGCAGACGGCACGGATTAAGTACCCCGACTTTGTTTTCACCGCCACACAAGGCAACAGAGACAGTATCATCTTGGAGTGGAACAGCCTCAAAGGCATACATACCTATTCTGTTTGTCGCCGTATTGCCAATACCGGTGATGAGTTTGTAGAGGTTGCTCATGTGAGCGATACCACCCGTTGGGCGGACACATCGGAAGAGACCGTAATAGGCGAGTTTGAGTACACGATTATGCCGTTGTTGGATTTCGATGAAGACGCCGGTCCGCAACCTGCCGCCGTAACCGGCTATCGTGCATTGGATATAGCCCGCCCTGTTACCATCACGCCTGCCGAGAACGGCACCGTAACCGCCGACAAAGAAACGGCTAAATACGGCGAGACGGTAACGCTGACCGTTACCTCTGATAAGGATTATGAATTAGACCAACTCTCGGTGTCGGATGATAAAACAGAAATAGATGTGCTGAAAACACAGGAAGGTCTCTATACGTTTGTTATGCCGGCAAGCAATGTTGCGGTATCCGCTATGTTCAAGGCGAAAACAGGTGTCGCAACGGATACTATTCCATATAAATTGTTCCGCGACGGACTATTCTATATCCTTCATGGCGATAGAACTTATATTTTCACAGGCGCGCAGGTTAAATAATAAAAAGAAGATCGTATTTCCTTCCGTAGGTCGGTTGCAAATGGTCGGCTTGCGGAGTTAGTGCAGGTTCATCACCACTCGGCACAAATCATCATAGAAACACTGATATTCTTTTGGGGAGATGTTTTGCGGGGCTGTCAGCACTACCAACGGGTGTGGCTGATAGCCCTCTCTGTAGGCAGGATGCCTGTGTGGATAAGGGTTTGTTTGAAAACCGCAATGCGTCGCTGAGGTGTCTGTAGGTAGGTGTCAAACACCCTTTCTTGTATCATCTCTTTTTGCGTTTGCGGTCGGCAACAATATCTTCCAAGTTAGTCACCGCCCATTGGAGCATTGGTGTGCAGGCTTGCATAAATGAATGTGCTCGCACGGTGAGTTGGTAATCTACACGGGGCGGCACCTCGGCATAGACTGTCCGCACCACAAAACCGTCTTCTTCAAGGGTGCGGAGTGTGGTGGTCAGTACTTTCTGCGAGATATCGGGTAGGGCACGTTGCAGAGCATTAAACCGCACAGGTTCAGCATTTTGCTCCAGGGTGTGCAACACCAATAGCGACCATTTATCACCTACCCGTGACAGCACGTTGCGTATCGGGCAGTTGGGAAATAACACATCCCGTGTATCTTCATTCTGTAGCATAATAGTTAATGTTTTTTGTTTCTCGCGAGCGTAGTGAATAGAAATTTACCAAAGCAGACGAGCCGTAGCCCGTCTGCTGAATCTCGGCACAAGAACTATGCCACGAACTCATAATCCTGAATCCATAATGCCTGATTAGTACAACGCTTTGGCAACTCCCGCCAGATTGTCCTCGCCGGGCAGGTTGGGGTAGGCTTTTTGCATAGCAGCCACCAACTCATCGGCGGTCTTGCTCTGTGCCAACAGGCTCTTGAGCGTCTTTAGGTAGGTAATCTTAAACTCCACTGCATCTTTCTCTGCTGCACCGCCGTGCCCGCCGATGAATAGTTCTGCACCCGATTTGAGCGAACGCTCTGCCTCGGTTATCTCGGCATCAATGGCTGCTTTTGAACTCACCTGCAACGGATTGATATGTGCCTTTGCCGGTGCCCAATGGGTGTAGTACACGTGTTTTCCGATAAGGATACTGGCTGCGGGGAAGTCGGTCGTTGCACCATGACGGAATTCAAATGACACACCTGCGTAGGTTTGTGTGCTGCCAAAGGCTACTTCCCTGGTCTTGCCTGTGGGCAGAGCCGTAATCGCATCGCCGAAGATATGGGCAAAGTTCTGCATCATACCGCCATAGATTTCGCCTTTTGAGAAAGCGGGCATACCCTCTGCCATTAGGATGTCGTGATCATCGGTTCCGCCTACGTGGTAGTCGGCAATGCGCTGACTGACAGGCTTGTTGAGCGACTCAAGATAGGTGTTGTACTCTGCAATGTTGTCTTTGAAGAGCGGCTGCTCCATTGTAACGAGGGCGCCTTTCCCCTCAATGATGTAACTCGCATCGCCCAGGGCGTCGTTGGTGTAATAAACATGCAGTTTGAAGGTGTCGAAATCATACACTTCTACTTTGCCTTTGGTTTGTGCATTCGCACCGAGTGCGGCAACACTCATCAATGCTACAATTGTTTTTTTCATTGTTTTGTGATATTTATGGGTTTATAATATAAATACTATGTGTATGTCAATTGAACTATCCTTTTCAAAAGACGCTGCAAAATTACTGCTTTTTGAAATACCGTACAAGAACGCACTTGATTATCAGTTAGTTACTTGTTGGTAACCATTGCAGAGTATCAGTCGTTTGCGCAAAATAAAAAAATGCATTTTTTTTGATGATGCATTTGAGTTGCTCTGTTTGTCTCAAAAGTGCGGTGTATGTCGCAGGACAAAGTATTGTCGGTTTTCGTCATAAGAGATATTTCTTCGTTACATCAAATTCACATCATATATAGTTTCATGCCGTGAAAAAGTAGAAAATGTATTTTGATTTTTCGAAAAAAAAACGTAACTTTGCAGCCGTTTTTATAAATACCAACCAACTTTTTTTATGTGTGGAATTGTAGGCTATATCGGGAAACGCGAAGCATATCCCGTGCTTATCAAGGGACTGCATCGTCTCGAATATCGCGGTTATGATAGTGCCGGCGTGGCGCTTATCAACCCGCAAGGTAAACTGAATGTATATAAGACAAAGGGCAAAGTGGCTGATTTGGAGACATTTGCAAGTGACAAAGATGTGAGTGGCACTATCGGCATTGCCCATACGCGTTGGGCAACACACGGCGAACCGAACTCGGTCAATGCACACCCGCACTACTCCGAGTCGGAGGAACTCGCCATCATTCATAATGGTATCATCGAGAACTATGCCGTTCTCAAACAGGGGTTGCAACAACACGGCTATACGTTTCGTTCGCAGACCGATACCGAGGTGTTGGTACAACTCATCGAATATACCAAGCACACGGATAATGTGGACTTGAAAACCGCCGTCCAACTGGCACTCAATCAGGTGGTTGGGGCATACGCCATTGCGGTGCTCGACCGCTCCAATCCCAATATCATTGTGGCTGCCCGCAAGGGAAGTCCGCTGGTGGTAGGTATCGGTGAAGACGAGTATTTCCTTGCCTCTGATGCCACGCCTATCGTGGAATATACCGACAAAGTGGTCTATATCAATGATGAGGAAGTGGTTACTCTTGAGCGTGGCAAAGAGATTGACATCACTACTATCGGCAATGTGCGCAAGACGCCGGAAATCAAGAAACTGGAGTTCACGCTCTCGCAGTTGGAGAAGGGTGGGTATCCGCATTTTATGCTCAAGGAGATTTTTGAGCAGCCTCGTACACTCGCCGATTCTATGCGCGGGCGCGTCAATGTGGAGCACAACAACATCGCTCTTTCGGGATTTATAGATAATAAGGAGCGTTTCCTCAATGCCAAGCGGATTATCATCACGGCGTGTGGCACTTCGTGGCATGCGGGGCTGATAGCCATGTACGCTATGGAGGAGTTTGCGCGTGTGCCGGTCGAGGTGGAGTACTCGAGTGAGTTCCGCTATCGCAAGCCGGTGATAGAACCGGGTGATGTGGTGATTGCTATCTCGCAATCGGGCGAAACGGCTGATACTCTGGCGGCTATACAACTTGCCAAGGAGCATGGCGCGTTCATTTTCTCTATCTGCAATGTGGTCGGGGCATCAATTCCGCGCTTGTCGGACAGCGGTTGCTACACCCATGTCGGGCCGGAGATTGGCGTTGCTTCCACCAAGGCATTTACGGCGCAGGTTACTGCTCTCACGATGCTCGCCCTCTGTATCGGACGCGAAAAAAAGACCCTCAGCGAGGAAAAATACTTGTCAATCGTTCGCGAACTGGCACTGATTCCGGACAAAATCAAGATGATTCTTGACCAAGACAAAGCCATTGCCGAGTTTGCCAAGACATTCACCTATGCGCAGAATTTTATCTACCTTGGGCGTGGTTACAACTATCCGGTTGCATTGGAGGGCGCACTCAAACTAAAGGAAATCAGTTACATACACGCCGAGGGCTATCCAGCAGCCGAGATGAAACACGGACCCATTGCCCTTATCTCGCAAGAGATGCCGGTGGTGGTGATTGCGCCACGTTGTGGCACATACGAAAAGGTGGTTTCGAATATTCAGGAAATCAAAGCGCGCAAGGGGCGGGTCATCAGTGTGGTTACCGAGGGCGATGTTTTGGTAAGCAATATGTCTGACTTTACCATCACTGTCCCTGCCACCGAGGAGTGCCTCACGCCTCTGCTGACGGTTATTCCGTTGCAACTTTTGGCATACCACATTGCCGTTGTGAAGGGCTGCGATGTGGACCAACCCCGCAACCTCGCCAAGTCGGTAACCGTGGAGTAATCTGGCAGAACATATAATTATCCATTAATAAATTATATGGTTCAATTATATGGATTTGATGGTTTAATTATATGTTCCTAAAAGAAAAAATTAACGGTCAATTAAACGGTAATTAACGGAGAACGTAACCCGACAATGGTCTTTTAATGGACATTAATGGAGTAAAATCCCTCTTACGGAGTAAGGAAAAACAGAACATCTCGGAGCCTGCAAAGTAAGGTGGATGTAAGGTGGATGGTTATAGGATAGTGAATGGAAATATAGAACATTATGGATAAAAACATTCGTGTAGCCGTACTCGGCTACGGTAATATAGGTCGCGCTGCCGAGCAGGCGGTTTTGGCTTCTCCCGATATGGAGTTAGCCGGTATTTTTCACCACAATGACAACCTCGATGCCATCGATGCCGATGTGGTTCTTCTCTGTACCCCTACCCGCGAGGTGCCGCGTTTTGCGGAACAACTTGCCCAACGGGGGATTTGTACGGTGGATTCGTTTGATATTCATGGGCAAATCTACGACCTTCGACAACGCTTAATGCCTGTCAATCAGGCGCATAAGTCGGTTAGCATTATCTCTGCGGGTTGGGACCCGGGTTCGGACTCAATGGTGCGTGCCATTCTGCAAGCCCTTGCACCTAACGGACTGACTTACACCAATTTCGGTCCCGGACGGTCGATGGGGCATACCGTGGCAGCCAAAGCCATACGCGGCGTGAAAGACGCCCTTTCGATGACCATTCCGCTTGGCACGGGTATTCACCGCCGAATGGTGTATGTCGAATTGGAAGATGGAGCCGATTTTGCAACCGTAGAGCGCGATTTGTTGCAGGACGACTATTTTGCCCACGATGAGACGCACGTCATTCAAGTGCCCTCTGTAGCAGCCCTCAACAATGTGGCGCATGGCGTCGATTTGGTGCGCAACGGAGTTTCCGGAACCACGCACAACCAGCGTTTCGAGTTTAAGATGGAAATCAACAATCCCGCCTTGACAGGTCAGGTAATGACTTCTTGCGCCCGCGCGGCTTATCGTCTCCGTCAGGACGCCCGTTACGGCGCATACACAATGATAGAACTTTCCCCCATATCTCTCCTACCCGGAGTCCCCGAAGATATCATCCGTCAATTAGTCTAATCCGCAATAATCCGTAACCTAAAAAGAGACTGCCGGACAAGTGTCGTCAGGCAGTCTCTTTTTGTAATGAAATTCAACCAATAGACCTAATCTTGGTTGTATGTTAATATGCTTACTTTTTATATTTCTCTAAAGAAACATCATAACCTTGCATACCTTTAGATAAGTATTCTGTTGTGTTAGGAGATGCCGTCTCTATAATACGGTCAACATCAATACTTTCGTTTAATTTTCTAGTATTCAATTTTCCTGTCCTATATAAGTACGCAAGGTAGTAATAGTTAGCCTGTTCTTGTTCTTCGGGAGTCAATTGTTTGGACTCGTTTTTAGTTACTGGTGTGCCATCAACGGTCTTTGTATTTTGTTTAGCCGGCTCCTCTACCATTGTTACTGGTGTACTCTCAACGGTCTTTGTATAGGGACTTTCTACCGACTTGATGGGTTCGCCGTTAGGTTGCAGGAACTCAATGATAGTTGCACGTGCTGCCACATATTGTTTTACCTTTGGGACACCTACAAAAAGTGCTCTGAAAAATCCCATACTTTCGCGACGTACTTCCTCTATGGAAACATTGATAAATGCTTGGCTTCCGGTTAACTTGTATTGGCGCAACAATTCACCGTATGCACTGCGTTCTACATCTTGGCGTTTTAGGTTACTATTGTCAACTTCTATGACAACTTCCACATCGCGAACAATACGAAAGTTCGCACCGCTTAATACAACTTGGGTTTGCGTGCCATAATTGTTCAATGCACCCGGCATATAGGTACCAACCGCACAACTGGAGAGCATCAACGTAACAATGGATGCAATAATTAGTTTCTTCATACTTGAAAATGATTTAATAAATTAACGATATAGTTCCGCCTCAATGGTTACGCCATCACCAAATGTTTGGTCCCATGAAATGGCTTCGTAGTCAGAAGACGTACTGTTTAATCCTTTTACATACACATAGTTAGCCCCATTATTCGCCGCTTCTTTTAATAGTGCGGCTATTGCTTTTTCTTTATCGAAAGAGAACGAGTTGTCACTGGGAACCATTTTCAGTTTCCCGATGTATATCATATCGGGAGATACTGAAGAAATAATCTTGGCAGTAACTGTTGGGGCGTAGTATTTTTCGATTTTGGCAATGGGAAGATACTGGGTAATACACCCCGTCATAATACAGCATAGTGCAATTAGCACTGCAACGAAAAAAGATCTTTTGTTTGTTATATCTGTTGAATTTAGTATTTGTTTATATGTTTTTTTTGATATATATATACATAAAAAAAAGCAGGCACGAATTACTCGTTCCTGCAATCGTAGGCTGTGTGTGAGAAGAATTGCCCTATCTACTGAAACGAGCAACTCTTGCCTGCCGAATGTATATAGATGTACACACTACCACCTCACTATTAAGTAAGGTACAATATGTGCATAGAAATACACTCCACGCAGACGTTTCGTTGCTTCGTCTTGGTAGATATATTGAACTTCTCACATTCACGATTGCCAAGATCCGAAGCGTTGTTAAACGCCTTAATACAATGTCTTGGTAGAGACACCTCTCTACTTTGCCACACCGTTCTTGATATTATTCCGATGCGGACTGGCTTATTGCGAATTTTACGTCTTCGCAAGGACAGACCTTGTTTAGAGTCCAAAGTCGAGACTATCATTTTATCCTAACGGATAGTCAATTATGTCTGCAGAATTACACTTTTTTTCTGATATACAAAAGTCGTGTAATGTTTTTTTGCATCTTAACACAAATATCTCGCTAAATTTTGAGTTTATAAATCCTTAATCCTGCAAGAGATGTTCGGCTAATGCCTCCAATGCAGGAACATCGGTCGGTTTGAGCGTGCTGCGAATAGATACTACGGGTTCTACAATCGTGATGTCTTTCATCTGCTCTAGCATACTGCGCATTATGCGTGCCGCTTGCGGTGCCCAACTGCCGTTTTCCACTAATCCCACACGGCGCGATTGGTAAGTCTTCAGTTGCAGTTTGTGCAGAAAATTGTGCATCGGCGGAAATATATCCGCATCGTATGTCGAGCAGCATAGTACCATACGGCTCATACGAAATGCGTCCTCTACTGCCTCCGCCATATCGTCTCTGCTGAGGTCTGTAACCGCTACTTTTGCGCCCTTGGCTCTGAGCACTTCGGCTAATTGCAATGCGGCCTTGCGGGTATTTCCATGGATTGACGCATACGCCACAAGCACCCCATCGGTCTCGGGTTCGTAACTGCTCCATATCGTGTAGAGACGCACTGCCTCTTGCATTTTCTCGCCTTCCAAAATAGGTCCGTGCAGCGGCGCAATCGTTTGGATATCAAGCGAAGACGCGGCTTTTAGTACATTTGCTACAGGGCGTCCGTACTTGCCGCAGATATTGAAATAGTAGCGCCGTGCCTCACAAGTCCAGTCATCCGTGTCGGCATCATATACACCGAACTTGCCGAATGCGTCTGCCGAGAACAGCACTTTTTGTTCGGGAACATAAGTCATCAGTACTTCCGGCCAATGCACCATCGGGGCGGCTATAAACGAAAGCGTCATCCCACCTAAATCCAACATATCTCCGCCTTTTACCTCCTTGGTGTTGGGGGCATTGATACCGAACTGCGGCAACATCTGCAAAGCAATCTTTGAGCCGACCAATGTCGCATTCGGGTAAACTGAAAGAAAGGCACTAATGGAACCGCTATGATCGGGCTCCATATGCTGAATAATCAGATATTCAGGCTGTTTGCTATCCAATGCTACAGCCAATTTCGACAGCCATTCCTCTGTCTTGCGCGGGTCAACCGTATCCATTACGGCAATATGTCCGGCGCAGAGCAGATAACTGTTATAGCACATACCTTCCGGTACTATGTACTGACTTTCAAACAAATCCAAGTCGGCATCATCGCAGCCGATATATTTGATAACCTCTGTATTCATATCAAAGCAAATTGGTATCCATATACACCTCCAGCAGACGGCACTCAGGGGCGGTGGGAGTAAGAATAATATCATTCAGGCACGCAGGCAACAGTACCGCCTCACCTTTGTGCAAAGTGATAGTCCGTTCTGTCTCCTCTGCTTCCGGAGCATACATCTGCATACTGCCTCCTACGCACATATAGAGTACAAACGAATCCAATGGTGCATAGTCGCGTTGTATCGGTTCGGAAAAACGAATGACATTCGTCGTAAAATAGGGCGTTTGAGCAATGTTCGCCACACCGTTTGCAGGGTAATCAATATGCAAAACGGCACTTTCTTTGGGCAGATTATAGTCCAGCACATCCAAGGCTTGTTGGAGTTTCAGCGGACGTTTCTTGCCGTCGTTGCCCACACGGTTGTAGTCGTACAAACGATACGTAATATCGCTGTTCTCCTGTATTTCTGCCACAATCGTTCCCCGTTTCATGGCATGCACAATACCTGCAGGCAACATTACCACATCGCCCTCCTGCACGGGATATTCATTCAGATAATCGTTCAGATTGCCCTCCTCGATGGCTATGCGGATCTGCTGCTCTGTCATGGGCTGCTTCCACCCGCGAATGACTGACGCATATGGCTCCGAGTTCATTACATACCACATCTCGGTTTTGCCGAGCGAGTCCTCGTTCTCAAAAGCATAGTCGTCCCCCGGGTGTACCTGAATACTCAAATCATCATCGGCGTCGATAAACTTCACCAATACGGGGAATGTATTGCCGAATACTTCGTACACTTTGTCTCCCACCAACTCGCTCATATATACCTCAAGCAGTTCTTGCAAGTCGTTGCCGGCAAGATGTCCGTTAGCAACCTGGGTCAGGTATTTTTCTTGTGCAGAAACAAGCCAACTCTCACCCACATTCTCAAAATTGTCGGATTGTGGGCTGTACCATTGTTTGATATGTTGTCCGCCCCAGATCTTATGGAACAAACGAGGCGTGAATTTAAGCGGATATAACGGCATATTATATATAATGTACAAAATGTATTATGGTGCAGAGACGAAAAACAGGCGACTATACCAACCCGCAAAGAGCCGTATAGTCGCCGATTATAAAATGATTTTACTGAATGTTACGAAGACGTTTCTCCCAATTCCATGCGGATAGGAGTACATCCTTAATAGGTGTATCGGCTTTCCAACCGAGTACGGTGTTGGCTTTGGCGGGGTTGGCCCAAACTTTCTCAATGTCTCCCTCGCGGCGACCCACAATCTCATACGGGATTTTCACACCCGTAGCGTCCATAAAGGCATTGACAATCTCCAATACACTCAGTCCGCGACCGGTGCCGAGGTTGAACGTCTCTACTTGCTCTGCGGCTTCGTTCTTGAGCATACGCTCTACGGCTTTTACGTGGGCTTTTGCCAAATCAACTACATAGATATAGTCGCGAATACACGAACCGTCCGGCGTGTCGTAGTCATTACCAAAAACTTTCAGTTCTTTGCGCAAACCGGCTGCGGTCTGCGTTACAAAAGGCAGCAGGTTGTTGGGGACACCGTTGGGCAACTCGCCTATCAATGCGGACGGGTGCGCACCTATCGGGTTGAAATAGCGAAGAATAGTTGCATACAGATTGGTATCTGCGTGTGCCTCATCACGAATAATATCCTCGTTGATTTGTTTGGTGTTACCGTATGGCGAGAGGGCTTTCTGGATAGGAGCCGTCTCGTCCACAGGCAAGTGTGCCTTATCGGGCTGACCATAGACTGTGCAAGACGATGAGAAAACGATGTTCTGTACCTGATGACGCTTCATCACCTCCAAAAGGGTGATAAGTGAACCTATGTTATTGCGATAGTAGAGCAGTGGTTTCTGTACGGATTCGCCTACTGCTTTGCTTGCGGCAAAATGGATAACGCCCACAATGTCAGGATACTGACGAAATACACTATCCAAATTGACGAAATCATTGCAATCAATATTGGCGAACTCGGGACGGCGACCGACAATAGCAGTGATACCATCCAAAACATCTACATTCGAGTTGCTCAAGTTATCTACAATTGTTACATCGTAGCCCTGTTGCATCAGTTCAACAGCAGTATGTGAACCAATGTAGCCTGCACCGCCCGTTACTAAAATACGTGCCATAATTTTTATGGGATTTTCCTATTTGATAAAATAATGAGCGTACTATGCGCATTGAACGCTTACGCCCGATCTGTTAAAATAGTTTCTCGGGATATTCTCCTGCTTTAATCAGGTTGTTTATCTTCATTACCACCTGCGGTCTGTCCTCTGCGTAAGTTACACCAAACCATTTAGATGGCGTATCCAACACTTTGCAGGTGGCTTTGCCTGCCACGATAAGGTCATTGACCACGGTCGGAATATAGAGTTCTTTTTTCAGTTCGTTGCCATATTTGGTAAGGAATTCACGGAATGCATCTTCCGAATAATCGAAATATTCGGGAGTGAAACCCCACATATTCATCGAAACAGGGGTGTTCGGCGCAATAATGGTATCAACACCATCCTCTGTAAAAACAATCTTATCACCAATTTCCTCAATCTTGGTGCGCTCCACTACATCAGTCAGATAACCATTCTCGTCGGTAGCACATACGCCACGACTTACGCTGCCGTTCTCGCTTAGCGTATTGGCAACACGATAGCCAATCATACAATATTTTCCTCTTGTCCCCTCAATGGTCTTGAGGTAATCGGCCAAGATTTGGAACGACTCTTTACCATAGAAATCATCGGCGTTGATAACGGCGAACGGCTCATTGATAACGCCTTTGGCCATCAATACGGCATGGTTGGTACCCCATGGTTTGGTGCGCTCGGGGTTGTAGGTGTAGCCCGCAGGCACTTTGTCAATCGATTGAAAACAAATCTCGCAAGCCACTTTGTCTTGGTATTTGGAGAGAACTACACGACGGAAATCCTCTTCAAAATCCTTACGGATAACGAAGACAACCTTGCCGAATCCTGCACGCAGAGCGTCGAATACGCTATAATCCATAATAGTTTCTCCGTTAGGACCTAATCCGTCAATTTGTTTCAGTCCACCATAACGGCTACCCATACCGGCAGCCAATACAAAAAGTGTAGGTTTCATATTTTTAGTTTAGTTTGTAATGCATATATGTGTATCTGTCGTTTCTTATCTAACAGCGAACCCATGCGGGCTCGCTGTTAACTGTCAATATCATTCTTCAGTGTCAATCTCTATGCGCCCATTGCGTTTTTTGTGCTTGAGCCACAAACCATATACTTCGGAGCAGTTGCCCGCGGTGGTAAAAGCATGTATGTCGTTGTTGCGCATAAACTTCATTAGTGCTGAGAACTCGTCCTGTGTAAGTAGGGTCTGTATCTCAATGTATTCCTCATCGCTGTAACCACCCATGACCTTATATAAGGAACACCCGCGCACAAGGTCGCCAATGATATATTTCCGTATCTTCTCGTAGTCGGGCGAGATGATACATACCCGCTTGCGACGATTGAATGAAGCAGAGAAGTAGTTGATTACCAATCCGTTGATCCATGTTCCAATCAATCCGATAACTACCATACGAAAATCGTTAATCAAAAACGCCGAGCAGCAAATCAATGCCCCGCCTATGGAGACCGATGCGCCAATGTCGAAATGCAGGTACTTGTTGATAATTTTTGCCAATATGTCCAACCCGCCTGTGGAAGCGTTGATACGAAACTCAATCGCTTGACACACGGAAAGCAAAAAGACAAAGCATACCAGATCGAACCATACATCGCCCATACCCAATCCGGCAGACATTACCGAGTCTTTTACCTGTTCCATTACCTCCCCCGCACGACTCAGCAGATACGGATTACCGTGTGCATCCAATACCTTCTCGCCTGCCAATAGTTGTGCCTGAATATCCGGAGCAACTATCACTTTGTGGGTCAGATTGGTGTATGGATATACCCAATCCCAAAATTGTGTCAAAGGTCCCAATATCATGGCAGTATAAACCGTCTTCGCTCCAAATTCATTGCCTATCAACAAGAATGCCATAAGCAACAAAACGGCATTGATGCCCATCACCAAATAGGAGAATGTGTCTGCATTGCCGCCTATAAGGGTGTTAATGACGATGCTCAGACCCGAGATTGTTCCAACAATCAAGTGGCTGGGCATTAGAAAATAATAGACTGCCGCTGCACCGAGGACCATACCTGCGGTCATCAGCACCAATTCTTTCCAAAACTTGTGTGTGTGCATAGCGTGCCAAAACGATAAGCACAAATTTTTCCAATACTCTCTGGTGAAGTATTGACGTGTGTATTCATTCATGGTATTAAGAGTTAGTTGTCTCTTAGTACGTATCGAGCCGTGTGCCGTGTGGTTTGGCTCAATAGTATGGTTTTGTTGTGTGTTTCTCGATGTATAATTTGCGGTGTAGTACCGCGTATCGTCAGCAGCGAAAGTCCTTCGTTATACGTTATCCGATAATCTCGTTGCAACTCCCTAATAGCCTCCTCTACATATCTGGAACTATCTACGCAAACGGAGATAGTAACGGCTGATGATTGTATCAAAGACACCTTTAGGCGGTGACGGTGAATAATATCAAAGATCCGACTCAAACTTTCTTCTAACACAAAGGCGAAATCTTTGGCACGCATTGTGATGAGAATCTGGTTCTTTCGCCATATATATACAGGCACATCTATTGGTCCGCGGGCGGTAGCACTAATCACCGAACCCGTTGCCGAGGGGTCTGCAAAAGGCTTGACATACAAGGGGATAGACTTGTTCTCCAACGGGCGGATTGTCTTCGGGTGGATAATCTGTGCCCCCGAATAGGACAACTCCACAGCATCGTTGTAGGTCAGTTCGGGTATCAAAATGGTATCTTCCACCAATCTGGGGTCAGCATTCAGAATACCCAGAACATCTTTCCAAATCGTAACCGACTCTGCATCAAGCATATTGCCCAACAGTGCGGCGGTATAATCCGAACCTTCACGCCCAAGCGTGGTGCGCAAACCGTCTGCCGTTCCGCCGATAAATCCTTGTGCGACAAAAATATGCTTGTCAGACTGCGCCATGGCACTGCGAATCAGTTGTTCCGACATCGACATGTCCACATTTGCATCACGGAATGTGTTATCCGTGCGCAGAAGCCGTGTCATATCAATCCACTCACTATCAATGCCTTGCGTACGCAAATAGGCATTCACAATGGTCGTGGAGATAAGTTCACCCCAACTGACCAACTGGTCGTAACTCAAGTCGTAGTTTGCTGTGTCTTGTAGAGCGGGCAAATTGTGTATCGGCAGAATGTCCACAGATAATCCCAACTCTTGAATGATGGCAGTATGATAGTCTATCAGTACTTTCCATTCCTGTTGCGCGGTGGTCGTATCGTTCGCCATCAGTGCGTTCAGCACACGCTCCAAAGCATTGGTAGTCTTGCCCATAGCGGAAACGACGACCATCAGGTCGCCCTCTGCAAGGGAAACAATATGCGCCAAGTTACGGATTCCGTCAGCATTGCGCACTGATGCACCACCAAACTTATAGACTTTCATGCCTTTTGGTAGATGTGAAATGGATATCACATTATAATATATATATCACATTATATATATAATGTCCATCTACACATCATTTTTACAAATTTGCCATCCGAATGGCGGTTACTGCCCCTTCAATCCCCTTGTTGCCCAACTTTCCGCCGGCACGGTCCTGGGCCTGTTGTTTGTTGAGCGTAGTCAGCACAGAGAAAATCACGGGCACATGACCTTGTGCATTCAATGTAGCCACGCCTTGCGTAACTGACTGACACACATAGTCAAAGTGCGGTGTATCGCCTTGAATAACACAACCGATAACGATGATGGCGTCCATATCGGCATATTCGTTGATAGTACGTGCTGCCGCATAGGTCAGTTCCACAGTTCCCGGAACGTGCAAAACGACAAGATTGTCCTCATCTACGCCGTGGGTCTTAAGCGTGTTTATCGCGCCTTGTGCCATCGGATAGGTTATATCCGAGTTCCAATCTGCCACAATAATTGCATAGCGCTGACGTCGGAGAACGTCAGCGCCGGGCAATGTAGTAGCATCATATTTCGACAAATCTGTAGTCATTATTCTGCTGCAATAGCAATGTATTTCTCAATATCTTGTGCCTCTACCGAAGTAGGATAGTCGTTCTTAATGGTCTCAAAAGCCTTTTTTGCGGCTTTTTTGTTACCTTGCTCAAGATATACAAAACCCGCTTTCTTCAGGCTCATCGGAGCAATCAAGTCGTTACCCGACTTAGCAGCGGCCTCAAAAGCAGAGATTGCTTTGCCATATTCCTCCATCTCAACGTATGTATCGCCGAGCAACTGCGAAGCGGCGGGGTCAATGGTCAAATCTTTGGCAGAGAATTTCTTGAGGTATTTGGCAGCCTCTTCGTACTCGCCGAGTTGGTAGTAGCAAATACCTGCGTACAGAGCAGCCAACTTACCCGGTTGATACATCTTGTAGGAGTCAGCAATTTCTTGGAAACCAATACATTCTGCATCATCTCCGTTGAGCGCTTTCTCAAAATCACCGGCCATAAAATATACTACGGCTTTTGCATTTTCGTCGCTTGCCTCAATGGCTTTTGGCTTGAATACGTACTGGTTGAGCGCAATAATGCCGCAGATAACCACCACTATAGCAGTGATGGTCCAACTCAACACCGCCGAATGCTTCTCAATCCATAGACCTACTGTTGAAAGTCCTTCATTTACTTCCTCCAAGTGTTGGTCTTTTTCTTGGAATTTCTTTTCTTCTTCTTTTTTCTTAGACATAATTATGTAGTTTTATATTATTCAATTTGTTATAGGATGCGCATATGATACGCATATCATACAACGTGCAAAGATACTACTTTTCGACCATATACACAAAATTTATGATAAAAAAAGCGCGAAAAGCCGATTTTATACTTTTCTTGTACTATCAGAAGCAAGTAGCATTGTCAAAAAGAGTATTGTAGATATCAATTATTTTTTGTACCTTTGCACGCTAAATTGCGTATATGCGCGCGTACGAAAAATATATTGCTCTGTGGTTAGGTATGCTCTTGGGACTACAAGGGTATGCGCAGACTGAGTCTTTCCCTGCCTCAACGACCTCCCCGACCTCTCCTTCAGAGGAGAGGCTTGCGGCTATGGACACTACGAAGACTACGCAAAATACAGCGTCTATGCGCAAGCCAAATACCATCACCGCACCGATTGATTATGTTGCGAATGATTCGATTGTGCTGATGGGAAATGGAATAGCCTATTTGCATGGCGAGAGCGATGTCAAATACGAGCAGATGGAACTCACCAGCGAGTACATCCGTGTACACATGGATAGCAGTCAGGTGTTTGCGCAGGGGATATTGGACTCCGTAGAAGGCGAATGGATTGGTCGTCCCGTATTCAAAGATGGCAACGATAGTTATGAATCCGACCAGATAACCTACAATCTAAAAACTCAAAAGGGCTTTATCAGGAAAGTGGTAACCGAACAAGGTGAAGGCTATGTCATAGCCGATAAAACCAAAAAGATGGAAGGTAACACGATGATGATGGGCGGCGGTATGTACACCACGTGCGACCAACATGAGCACCCGCATTTCTACCTGAAAATGACCAAAGCCAAGGTTGTTCCGGGCGAATATATCGCCACAGGTCCTGCCTATATGGTGGTGGGCGACGTGCCGGTGCCGTTGGCTATTCCATTTGGTTTCTTCCCGTTTACCAATCAGTATTCAAGCGGTCTGATTATGCCCAATTTCGGCGATGACGGTACGCGCGGACTTTACCTGAGCGGTATCGGGTACTATTTTGCCATCAACGACTATATGGACTTGCAAGTAACTGGAGACATCTATACGCGCGGCACGTGGGCGGTGCGCGCGCAATCCAAATACATAAAGCGATACAAGTTCAATGGTAATATCAGTATCAACTACCGCAATGACGTAACGGGTGAAAAAGACTTGCCGAACTACTCCAAAGCGACTAATTTCAGTGTACAGTGGACGCACACGCAGGACGCAAAGGCGAACCCGTATAGCACGTTTTCGGCGAGCGTCAATTTCTCAACGAGCGGATACAACCGCAGCAATATCAATAGTTACTACAACCCGCAGTTGAACTCGGAGAACACCAAAAGTTCGACTATCAACTATACGCAGCGTTTCCCCGACAGCCCGTGGAGCCTCAGCCTCAGCGCGGCAGTAACACAACGCACCAAGGACTCGACTCTCTCGCTTACGCTCCCCGAACTGAGTGTGAACATGAGCCGCGTCTATCCATTCAAACGCAAAAAGCCCGTGGGCAAGGAGAAATGGTACGAAAAAATAAGCATGAGTTATTCGGGCAACGGGCGTATTGCGGTAAACAACATCAAGGAAAATCAGTTTGTTCACTCCGATTTCTTGCGCGATTGGCAAACCGGGCTGAAACATTCGATACCTATCTCGGCATCGTTTATGCTCTTCAAATATCTGAGCGTTACACCGAGTATC
>OQVT01000394.1_pt1 | contig 23745 bp, 19 predicted proteins | sample 1691561 | NCBI WGS metagenome assembly OQVT01 (sample SAMN03418260, study PRJEB22391) | human gut metagenome | biome: human-gut; feature: organic feature; material: feces | host: Homo sapiens | place: Tanzania | collected 2013-01 | reverse complement strand
AGCTGCCCATTTACAGCCTGTTTGCCGTGACCTTCTTCCCGGATCATGCGGCACTTGGTCAGAAGATCAATGTGGATATCAACAATGTATATTATAGTTTTTACATTGTGGGAGTGTATGAATACGACGAAGATGCGGATTCTTTTTCCTCGGATTCCGATGAGGATGTAACCACCACAGCTTATCTTCCCATCACAAGCAGCAAAGAAAAGTTCCACACAGACGATGGCTATGAGCAGTTTACCATTGTGACAGCCTCTACTGTCAGCAGTGTAACGGACTTTGCAGAATCCGTAGAAAACTACATGAACTTAAATGACTACGCTCAGAATGAGGACTATGAGATCAGTTCATCCACGATGAGTTCCATGACCAGCTCCATGAATGAAATGATCGGTACGGTGTCCATCGCCATTGCCTTTATCGCAGGCATTTCCCTTCTGGTAGGAGGAATCGGAGTCATGAATATCATGCTGGTGTCCATTACAGAGCGTACCAGAGAGATCGGAACCAGAAAGGCATTAGGTGCCAAAAACAGTTCCATCCGTCTGCAGTTTATCATAGAATCCATGATCTTGTGTCTCATTGGCGGTATCTTGGGAATTATCCTGGGACTGATCCTGGGCGCGGTGGCAGCTTCGATTCTCGGTTATTCAGCTACAGCACCGGTAACAGCCATGATCGGATCCGTTGTGTTCTCCATGGTGATCGGTATTTTCTTTGGATACTATCCGGCCAACAAGGCAGCCAGAATGAACCCGATCGAAGCCCTGCGCTACGAGTAGGAAAAGTAAAAATGATACGTGAAAAATCCCCCGGCTGGTTCTTTTGAAAAGAAGACCGGCGGGGAATTTTTTATTGGAAAAAGGCAGGGGGCATGGTACAATGAGAGAGACAGGATGTGCATCGGCGCATCCGGAAAGGAAAGAGTATGGCATTAGAGAATAAATTAAATATCACAGATTCTACGGAACTTGCCAGAATGGAAGAAAAGATAAGCAAAAAAAAGGCAGTTGAATTATTTGAAAACGGATATTTAGATCCGTATGAAGCCGGCAGTTTTAAATTGCTGGCAGCAATTCACAAATATTTATTTGATGAGATATATGATTTTGCCGGAAAGGTGCGGACTGTTAATATTGCGAAGGGAAATTTCCGGTTTGCTCCGGTCATGTATTTACAGGCAGCACTGGAAAATGTAGAGAAGATGCCGCAGTCAACCTTTGACGAGATCATTGAAAAATATGTAGAAATGAATATTGCACATCCGTTTCGTGAAGGAAATGGACGGAGTACCAGAATCTGGCTTGACCATATATTTAAATGTGAGATGGAGAAAGTAATTGATTGGAGTAAAGTAGATAAGGAGGATTATCTGCTTGCTATGGAGAGGAGTCCCATAAGGGATATTGAGATTAAACATATTTTGCGGGAAGCCTTAAGCGATGAGGTAAACAGCCGCGAAATGTATATGAAGGGAATTGATCATAGTTATTACTATGAAGGTTACACAATATATAAGGCAGAGGAATTGAAATAGGACTAAAGTACTATAGATAAATGCCGATATATAATATAAGGAAGCAAATAAAACCAAGGAGGGTAAAAAAGCAGGCTACTTAGGACAGGAGATTTATAAAGTTACATTTGTTGGTCCGGTGTTTGTGAATTATGGGCAGGGCACATATCAGGGAAGACAGCAGCCACCTCAGAAAAAACATATGGATAGTGGCTTTGAAGAGGTGCTGCAGCAAAGCTTGCAGGAACTGCCAAAGGTTTAGACAGAGCAAATAGTCTTGTGGTATAATAACCGCAGGACTATTTTATTTGTGGGATTAATTACAAAAACGCAATCGGTGATAATTTGCCATCCGGGCTTAATATCACCTTTTTGTAATATGAAGTATATAGAACGGGGTTTGGTATGAGCAATGATAGTGGAAAAAGAACAGTAATAATTGCAGATGATGAACAATTAATTTGTGAGTTGTTAAAATCAGTAATTGACTGGAATGGACTTGGCTTGGAATTGATTGGGGTAGCGTATAATGGACAGGAGTTGTATCAGGCGATTCTCGATAGGCATCCTGATATAGTTGTGACGGATATTTCCATGCCACAAATGGATGGAATTGCACTTATAGGAAAAATAAGAAAGGAAGGGATTCCCTGTCATTTCGTAATAGTTAGTGGTTACAGGCAGTTTGAATATGCTCATAATGCTTTAAAATATGATGTGGAAGATTATATTTTAAAACCTGTAGATGCAAAGGAATTGAATGATGCACTAAAAAAATTATCGGACAAAATTTCTGAAGAAGAGAATAATCGGGAACTAAAACCTTTAATAAGTGATAATAAAAAATTATTACGACGTTTTTTTCTGAATAATGGTATACAAAAAATCGAAGAACAGCATCTGACTATTAGTGATATTGAATCAGAGTATGGTATTTCCTTTAAAGAGGGATTGTTTAGAATTGTTTATGTAAAATCTGATTATGAGGAACAGATGGAGGACTATGCAGAGAATTCTTCCTCCATACAAAATAAAATATGTGTAACATTTGAAGATATGTTTTGTGATATCTGTTCTTGCATTTTGACGGATTGGAATTTTGAAACGTTGAAAATTGCAATCAATTATCCCGTTAATATGGATAACGAAGTAGAGGATAGATTAAAGAATTATTTTGAACGCATTCGGAATTTTGCGGATTTATTTAAAGACTATCAATTAACAATAGGAGTAGGAAATTCTTATACAAATGTAGCATATCTCAAAAAGTCGGAAGAAGAAGCTTATGCGTCTATTGGCAGTAGAATGGTAATGGGATGCGATAGAATCATCTATTGGAAAAATGTGAAACAATCCGAAAAGATTTTAGATGAGGATCAAAAAAGAGAGTATATCAGAAATTTAAAGAAGTCTTTCGAATTATTAGAAATTGATAGCTTTAAAGAACAAATGAAAATGTTTTTTCATGAGGTTCATAATCAGTTTAGCTTTTTGCCTCTAATGGATTTTCTTGCCGAGGTATTGGAACTGTTTTTGCAAACGGAAAAGAGCCTTTTTCCAGGACAGATAAATGAAGATTATATCCGGAAACAATTTTTTTATGGGGTACGCGGAGCGGTAAGTCTGTTGGCACTACAAAAGGCGATAGTAAAGCCTGTTAGTGAAGCAATGGAGAATTTAGTACAGCTGGTAGAACAACAAAATAAAAAACCAATACGCATGGCATTTGCCTATGTTGAAGAAAATTATTCGAAACAGATTCGTCTGGAAGATGTGGCATTGCAGGTTGACTTGAATCCGGTGTATTTTTCTAATGTCTTTAAAAAGGAAACAGGGGAGAATTTTACAGATTATTTAACGAACTATAGAATGGAAGTCGCCAAGGAATTATTGAGAAATACAAATGATTCAATAAATGAAATCGCAGAAAAAACAGGCTATTTGGATAATCGGTATTTTAGTAAACTTTTTAAGAAAAGTGTTGGAATTAAACCTTCTGAGTATAGAAAAATATATGGTTAGAGGAATGGGGATTACACTTGAAAAAAATAGTTGTGATGACGCAAGCACAATTGAATAAGTTATTAGAGCAAAAGATAAGGGAGCATGAAAAAGAAAAAAAGGATGATTTTGAAAGAGAGCTTCTGAATAAGCAAATTAATGTTGCAGCGTTACAAGGGCAAATGAATCCGCATTTTCTATATAATGTTTTGGAATGTATTCGAGGACAAGCCATGCTATACGGAGTCCCGGAAATTGCAGATACGACAGAAGCTCTATCGAAATTTTTCAGATATAGCATAAATACGAAAAGTAATATTGTTACCATTCGGGAAGAATTGGAAAACGTAAAAAACTATATTAAAATTCAACAATTTCGTTTCAAAAACAGAATATCGCTGGATATAAATATGGAAAAACAGGCAGAAGAAGCATTGTCGGGAATGATTCCAAAATTAAGTTTGCAACCAATAGTTGAAAATTCGATTGAACATGGATTTGCACAAAAGAGTGAGGATAATGAAATTCAGATTACCATTGTTTGTACAAAAAAACATGTAAATATCAAAATATCGGATAATGGATGTGGGATGAGTTTTCAAAAGCTTAAGGAGCTTAAGGATAGAATATACGCAAATGAATTTCCAGGGGAATCCTCTTCTACACATAATGGAATTGCACTATATAATGTAAATCGGAGATTACAGTTGTATTTTGGGGAAGAATACGGATTAAATGTTTCCAGTGTTGAAAATTTAGGAACAGATTTTGAGATAAATATACCTCTGCGATGTGGCATTTAAGAATAATGAAGGGATATCTATGCAAAAAGAAATTTTACGAATTTCGCACTTATATAAGAAAATAGGGAACAAAGAGATACTAAACGATTTTTCCATGAATCTTTATGAAAGTGAAATCCTGGGAATTATGGGACTTAAGGGAAGTGGAAAATCATTGTTATTTCATATTTTAAATGGGGAAGAAGAGTTCGATCAGGGAACTCTTTTTTTCGATGAAAACAGATTATACGGAAAAAAAGTATCTCTTAGAAATCAGATTGCAGTTTTGGGAAAAGAATCCGGATTACAAAAGAATATGTCGGTTGTGGATAATATTTTTCACATTAGAAAGCATTATCATCATCAGTTCTGGGTACATGACAGAAAATTTAGGGAAAGAACACAGAATGAATTGGAAGCACTTGGACTAAATATTGCACCGGATACATTGGTATGTAATTTGACAGGAATTGAAAGCTATATGCTGGAAATTATAAAGAGCTGCATAATAGGTGCAAAAGTTATTATATTGGATGATTTTACAGATAAATACAGTACACAGGAAATACTTCAATTAAATCAACTGTTAAATCAATTAAAAAATAAGGGAATCTCCTTTATTATAGCAGGATATCAATTACAAAATATGCAGATGTGTGCAGAGAGAATCGTTTTTCTTGTGAATGGAACAGCAGTGAAGAGTATTCCAAATAAGAATCGTAATCAAATAAATGAAAATATAATTTTCCAAATATTTCCCTCTTCGGTCAGTCGAAAGGAAAGTGATAGGAAAAACGAAAAAGAGCCAATATTTATAGCAGAGGATATATGCACCGAAAAACTTACAGACATTTCCTTTGAGCTTTATAAAGGTGAAATTTTGACATTAGTAGATTTTGAAAATATTAATAATTTAAATCTGCTAGAATGCTTATTAAACCCAAATAGTTTGCAAAAAGGAAGTTTTGGCTTTAATGGACATCCAGTTAGAGAAAAGGATTATGCGATAAAAAATAGTGGCATATTATTTGTAGATTTTAATTTGAACAATAAGATTATCGAACAGATGTCCCTGGCAGATAATTTATGCCTTGGAAACTATCATAAAATTTCTCGTGCAGGATTTTATAACAAAAAAAGTATGGACTTTATAAAAAGAGATTTTTTAGAACATTATCCGAATGAAGCACTTGAAAAATGTAAAGATTGTACACATTTAAGTGAAAAGGATAAAATGGCAATTTTACTGTACCGTATTAAACTGAGTAAACCTCAGATGATTATTTGTATGGACCCAAGGCGCTATGCCGATGTGCTTACATATGAAATGATAAAGGAACAATTATGGGAACTTGCTGAGAATGGAACGGCTGTCCTGCTTTTGGTACAAAATATTGAGCAAAATTATATGCTGGCAGATAGATTTTTGTTTTGGAGGAAAGGAAAAATAACAGAATTCCCCCTAAAAGAACTGGTTGAGAATTGATTGTTTTTAAATATAGAAATATTGCAATTTTTCTGTAGATGCTCTCATTGTGACGGCTATTGTGGTTCTGTAAAATGTAGTTATCAAATAACAGAAAGGAGCGTAGCAATGAACAGAAAGGTTGTACTTCCAAGCCAGGAATGTGATGTCGTGGCTGAAGTAGATGTATTGGTAGTTGGCGGTGGCGCTGGGGGCATAGGAGCTGCTGTTGGAGCAGCACAGAATGGTGCGAATACGGCAATCGTGGATGCATATGGTGCATTGGGAGGACTGTTGACCAACGGATTCATTACCAACTGTGAGGCAGCGGTGGCGGTTTCTGGTAACAAGATACTAATCAAAGGCGTTTTTGAAAAGCTGGTAGATCGGATGGTTGAAAAGGGCGGAGCTATTAGAGGTTATGAGTTGATAAAGTCTAATAAGTACTATCCATTTGATAAATCAAGATGCGAGAACGACCTGCAGATTACTCCATGGGACCCGGAGGCGTTTAAACTGTCGGCAGATGAACTCATGGAGGAATATGGCGTAAAAACATTCTATTATACGATGGTAACGGATGTAATAATGGAGAACCAAAAAATAATAGGTGTTGTAATTGAAAATCGTTCCGGAAGACAAGTTATTCTGGCGAAGCAAATTATTGACTGCAGTGGAAGCCTGGTAGTCGCGAGAGCCGCTGGAGTAGAATGCAGAGGTGTTGGACAAAAAGGCTCTATGACACTAATGTTCAGGGTTGGTAACGTGAAAAATGTGACACCATCCTATAAACCGAATGTGAAAGAAATTCCTTACGGAGCAGTAAATTTCTTCCCGCTTCCGAGAGAAGGGGAATTCCGGGTGGAAATGACACGCTATATCGGCAGTGAAACAAGTGCAGAGGACTTTACGCAGGCAACCATAGAATGCAGAAAGCAGTGCCAGCAGGTATTAAAGTATCTGAAAGAAAAATGGACAGGTTTTGAAGATGCTTATATGATTGATTCGGCACCGGTGGTAGGAACCATCTGTCAGCCACATCTTGTTGGGAAAAAGTCTATGTCAAAGGAAATTATTTTAAATAAAGAGGTTATGGAGGATCGCATTGCGATTACGGCATATGGGATAGACTTACATAGTCCTGAAGTGGGTGGACAGAATATTCTTTATTACTTAAATCCGGGAGAATATTATGGTGTTCCTTATGAGGTCATGGTTCCGAAGACCGAGATCGATAATTTGCTGGTTGCAGGAAAATGTGTGTCAGCCGAAGAGGATGCTACTAGTGGAGTTTTGTGTTCGGGCATATGCATGGCTATGGGTGAAGCAGCTGGTACAGCGTGCGCAATTAGTGTTCAGAGCGGAATATCTGTTAGAAAACTTGATGTAAAAACAATTCAGAGTAAATTGGTAGAACATGGAGCAATTATTGATCCGGTTCCGGTTCCGGAGATTAGTTATTACCCGGAATATGAAAATCCATTAAAAGATAATCCGGGATTATTGGAAAAATACTTATAGAATCAATTGTTATTATGGGAGGTAATTAGAAATGGCAAAAAAAATATTGAGTGTTTTATTGGCGATGACAATAAGTTTTTCTCTGATTGCGTGTGGAAATAGCAATACCAATCAGGAAAGCAATGGAAATGAAGAAGTAACAGAGAACAAAAATGTGGAGGAAGCAGGACAGGAAGAAACGGCTGACGGGGAGAAGCTTCAGATTGTGGCAACGGTTCAATCTCAGCAGATTAACTTTTGGTTAAATGTGCAGCATACTTTGGAGCGTCTGGCAGAAGAGAACAATTTTGAACTGACGGTTATGGATATTAATAGTGATGTTACTACGTTCAATAACATTGTAGATGATATTATTGCGATGAATCCTGACGGGGTAATTACATGCGGTCTGGAATCTTCGACCTTAACAACACAGGTTCAAAGAATTCAGGCAGCAGGAATTCCGGTTGTTACCTATAATATTCAGCCTGATGAAGAAATATGTCCGATGGTAGTGTCCGATCAGACGGAATTTGGACGTGTGGCAGGCGTTGCAGCAGCAGAATATTGGCAGAAAAATCATTCCGATACAACACCGATTGGTGGAGCGGTAGACTTATATTCAGCACCTGTTTGTGCATTACGTGTGCAGGGGTTTGTAGAGGGATTCCAGACGATTTATCCAGATTTTGAATTAGCACAGACGGTTGATGGAGGAGGTTCTCGTTCTACATCATTATCTGCTACAGAAGATATGTTACAGGCAAATCCAGAGATTAATGTTATTTTTGGAATCAATGCGGATTCAGGGCTTGGTGCATTAGATGCATTAAAGGAAGATGGACGCGGAAGTGCAGCAGATTCTTTAGTAGCTTGTGTTGATGGAACCGAAACAGACTGTGCAGAACTGAAGGATGAAAATAGTGCATTAAAAGCAGTGGCAGGAAATTCACCGAGAATTATGGCTGAAACGGCATGGGATTTGCTGAAAAAGGTAATCGATGGAGAATTGCCAGCAAATGAAGGATATTCTGAATATATGAAGATTGTCAGTGTTACAACAGATATGGCAGATCAATGGGTTCAGGAGAATTTTGAATAGATTAAGCAGAAGGAGGAGGAGGGCTTTCATAGTATATGAAAGCCCTCAATTAAAATATGTCCGATGATGTTGTTTTAAAATTTGAACACATAAAAAAAAGATTTGGAACGGTTAAAGCGTTAGATGATATTAATTTTGAAATACGAAGAGGGGAAGTTCATTGCCTGGTAGGAGAAAACGGCGCAGGAAAGTCTACCTTAATGAAAATATTATCCGGTGCATACGACATCACTAGCGGGACAATTTATGTGGATGGTAAAGAGGTTCAGATACATAATCCGGCAGAGGCATCAGCATTAGGAATAACGGTAGTATATCAGGAAATGAATACGGTTGATAAGATTTCCGTTCAGGATAATATTGTTTTAGGTACGGAGAGAGCTAAATGGGGCTTTAATCTGGTCAAAGAAAACACAGAATTTGTTGTACCGTATCTGAAAAGAGTTGGGCTTGATGTAAATCCACATACACCTATGGAAAATCTGAGCATTGCACAAAAACAGATGGTTATGCTGGCAAGAGCCTTGTCGCGTCAGTCCAAGATTATTGTGCTGGACGAACCGACAGCAATGCTTAATGACAAAGAAGTGCAGATTTTGTTTAAAATCATAAAAAGTCTTAAGCAGGATGGAATCACAATTATCTATATCTCACACCGGATGGAAGAAATCTATGAGATTGGAGATCGGATTAGTGTTTTGAAAGATGGAACATATGTAGGAACCTTTAACAAAGATGATCTTTCCATGGAAGAGTTAATTGTAAAAATGGTTGGAAGGGAATTGAAGGAAGTATATCCGGAGAAATGCCACGAAACACGGGAAACGATATTGGAAGTGAAAAATCTTTGTAATCAATATGTGTCAGGAATTTCCTTTTCACTAAAGAAAGGAGAAGTATTGGGACTGGCAGGATTGGTAGGTTCTGGAAGAAGTGAAATTTTAAGGGCAATTTTTGGAGCGGACCCTACGATAACGGGTGAAATATTTCTGAAAGGTAAAAAAATAGTTATCAACTCACCGAAGGATGCCATCAGAAATGGTATTGGTCTGGTTCCGGAAGATAGAAAAACTCAGGGAATTGTTCGATGCCTGAGCGTAAAAGAAAATTTGACGTTAATTTATTCCCAGCTTAAAGCAAAATGGGGATTCCTGCAAAAAAAGGACGAAGATGCCATAACTAAAAAATATATTGAACGGTTAAATATTAAAACAACAGGCAGTACGCAGATAGTTGGAAATTTAAGTGGCGGAAATGCCCAAAAGGTAGTAGTGGCAAAATGGATGAGTATATCACCATCGATTTTGCTGCTGGATGAACCTACCCAGGGAATTGACGTTGGAGCTAAGGCAGAGATATACCAGCTCATTAATCAACTTGCAAAAGAGGGGATTGGCGTTATTGTTGTATCCTCAGATCTTGTAGAAATTATAAATTTATGTAATAGAATTATAGTTATGAAAGAAGGAACTATAAGCGGTGAGCTTGTTGGAGAAGAAATTACAGAAGACCGAGTAATGTTATATGCAATGGGGGTAAAAACTGATGAAGCATGTTAAATTAAGTACAAGCACAATTCAGAGAATGGCAACATTATTTATTTTGCTGATTATCATGGTGGTGCTTTCATGTGTAAGTGACAAATATTTAAACGTTAGAAACTTAATGAATATTGTAAGGCAGGAGTCAACACTGATTATCATAGCCAGCGCGGCTACAATTTTAATGATTTCAGGTGGAATGGATTTGTCACCAGCGGGTGTTATTGCACTTACGAGTGTTGTACTGGCAAAGCTGTGTGTAGCAGGAGTCAGTCTTCCCGTGGCAATTGCAGGTTCACTTTTGATTGGAGTTTTAGCCGGAGCATTTAGCGGATTTTTGACTGTAATTGCAAAAGTACCTGCAATGATAGCCACGTTGGGCACTTGGTATATTACGAAGGGGTTGGCGTATGCATTAAGTAATAGTTATGCAATTGTACAGGGACTTCCAAAGAATTTTGGATGGGTTTCTGCATATGTGGGACCTTTTCCATTAATTGTAATTATTGCAGCCGTCATATTTACCATCTTCTTTATTGTATTAAATAAAACGCTGTTGGGTAAGTATGCATATGCAATCGGCGGAAATGCTGAGACTGCAAGACTCTCAGGGGTAAATGTTAAAAAGATCCAGTGTGTACTATATATTTTAACAGGATTAATGTCTTCTATTGCTGGTGTTTTAATGTCATCCAGAATCAGCTCGGGTGATCCGAACTTAAGTACCTCCGGAATTGAATTTGAAATTATTGTAGCAATTATTCTAGGAGGAACAAGCCTTTTGGGTGGACAGGGTTCTTTGGGAGGAACTTTAATAGGTGTATTAATATTAGGTAATCTGTCCAACGGAATGAATCTTCTTGGAATCGGAACAGTATATCAGTTTATTGTAGAAGGAGCTGTTCTTATTATTGCAGTTGTAGTGGACTTAATATTAAAAGGCAACGGTTTAAAGTTCAGAAAGATTAGGAAAAGCGCATGATAGCAGAACGAAAATTAGCACATATTGGGATTGCTACAAATAATGTAAGAGCTGATGCGGAATGGTATATAAGGATGCTTGGGTTTGAAAATATGGGAACTTTTTTTACACCCGATGGCGAGGAAGTACATTTTCTGGAGGGGAATGGTATAGTCTATGAACTATTTCAGCCAACAGTAGCAATTTCAAAAGAATTAGAAGGTAAAGTGGATCATATTGCGTTCGAATCGGAGAATATCGAACATGATTATGCGGAGTGCGAAAAAAACGGATATGACCTATGTACCGATGGAATTCAGGTGATTCCGACATTCTGGGAAAATGGAATTAAATATTTTAAAATAAAAAGTCCTACAGGGGAAGAAATAGAATTTTGCCAAATCTTATAAAATGGCAGTATTCAGGAGAATGACATTTACCTTAAAAATGTGATAGGAGAAAATATGTTTGATGTAACCGCATTGGGAGAATTGTTAATTGATTTTACTTCCGGCAAAAAATCAGAAACAGGAATGCGCCTTTTTGAACAAAATCCAGGCGGTGCTCCCGGAAATGTATTGACAGCATTAAGTAAGTGTGGTTTATCTACGGCGATGCTGGGAAAAATCGGAAATGATTTACATGGAAGCTTTTTAAAAGAAACCTTGGAAAAATATCATATCTGTACAGATGGGCTAGTTATGGATGACTCTGTGTTCACTACGCTGGCATTTGTTGAAATAGGTGAAAAAGGCGAAAGAAACTTTTCATTTGCAAGAAAACCGGGAGCCGATACAATGCTTCAGGCTTCAGAAATTTCAGAAGATATTATAAAAAGTAGTAGAATTTTTCACATCGGCTCGCTGTCACTGACAGATGAGCCATCAAGGGATGCAACATGGTTTGCACTAAAGAAAGCAGTAGAATTTGGATGTGTGATATCCTATGATCCTAATTATCGGGCATCACTTTGGAATACTGTGCAGGATGCCATTAGAGAAATGAAATCAGTGCTTCCCTATGTGAATCTTATAAAGCTGTCAGATGAAGAGACGGAACTTTTAACAGGAATCCGGAATCCGTTCCGGGCAGCAATGTCACTTTTGGAAGCGGGGATATCCGTGGTGGCGGTAACATTGGGGAAGGAAGGTGCATATGTCTGTACAAAAGAAGGAGGCGAAAAAGTTCCTGGATATATGAGTAATGCAATTGATACAACAGGAGCAGGAGATTGTTTTTGGGGTGGTTTTTTGTATCAATTTATAAAGCAAAATAAATCTCCAAAGGATATTACACTCCAAGAAGGAATAAGGTGTGCACATTTTGGAAATGCAATGGCAAGTTTATGTGTTGAAAAACGTGGTGGCATACCGTCTATACCATCATTAGAAGAGGTAATAAAACGAGAAAAATTGTTTTAGAACTAGTCGTTCCATCGACAACTTGATATAATAGACATATAACATGATTTTGGTAGGAGGTTACGCCGATGGAAATGAATGAAAAGACAAAGAAACTTGGTTTTGGCCTGATGAGATTGCCACTTTTAAATCCGAATGATGACAAGAGTATCGATTTGGAACAGACAAAGAAAATGGTCGATACATTTCTGGAAAGAGGCTTTACGTATTTTGATACCGCATGGATGTATTGCGGCTTTGAGAGTGAGAACGCGATTCGGGAAGCCCTGGTAAAACGTCATCCAAGAGACAGTTACACGCTGGCAACAAAGCTTCACGCAATGTTTTTAAAAACAAAGGAAGACCGTGACCGTATTTTTGAAGAGCAGAGAAGAAAAACGGGAGTGGACTATTTTGATTATTATCTGATTCATGATGTGGGCGTGGACCACTATAAGGTATATGAAGAGCTGGACTGCTTTACGTGGCTTGCAGAAAAGAAAAAACAGGGACTTGTAAAGCACATGGGATTTTCCTTCCATGACAAGGCTGATTTCCTGGATAAGGTTTTGACCGAACACCCGGAAATGGAATTTGTACAGCTTCAGATTAATTATCTGGATTGGGACAGTGAAGGCGTTCAATCCAGAAAGTGCTATGAAGTAGCGAAAAAGCATGGAAAGAAAGTAATTGTTATGGAGCCGGTGAAGGGTGGTACTTTGGCAAAGGTGCCGGAAGCAATCGAAACCATGTTTAAGGAATATGCACCGGAGATGTCCATTCCATCATGGGCAATCCGTTTTGTGGCAAGCCTTGATAATGTCATGATGGTTTTAAGCGGTATGAGTAATATGGAACAGCTTCTGGATAATACCGGATATATGGCAGATTTTAAACCATTAAATGAGCAGGAGCAGGAAATTATTCAGAGAGCTATCGATATTTTACATGGTGCAATTGCAATTCCATGTACCGGATGTTCTTATTGTACGGACGGATGTCCGAAAAAGATTGCGATTCCGAAATATTTTTCCCTTTACAATCTGGAAAAGCAGGAGTGTGAAGGAAAGGGATGGACACCGCAGTCAGAATATTACGAGCGCCTGACGACAGAGTTTGGTAAGGCGAGTGACTGTATTGCCTGTGGACAGTGTGAGCGTGCATGCCCGCAGCATCTGCCGATTATCCAGAATTTGAAGCTGGTGGCAGAGTGCTTTGGTAAATAGGGGAGGCAGTTATGTCGAACACCACAAAGCTTGCCCTGGAGGCATCTTTAAAGAAATTGCTTCGTCAAAAACCAGTGGACAAAATTACGATACAGGATTTAACCACAGATTGTGGAATCAGCCGGATGGCGTTTTACTATCACTTCAAAGATATTTATGATCTGGTTGAGTGGGTATGCGTAGAAGACGGGAAGAGGGCTCTTCAGGATAAGAAAACATATGATTCCTGGCAGGAAGGACTTTCGCAGATTTTTGAGGCGGTACTTGAAAATAAGCCGTTTATCATGAATGTTTACCGTGCGGTGAATAAGGAGAAGATAGAGAGCTATCTGTATAAACTGACTTATGATCTGGTAGAAGGAGTTGTGGAAGAAAAAAGTGCCGGAAGTCCTGTTACAGCAGAGGAAAAGAGTCTCATTGCAGGTTTTTACATGTATGGCTTTGTTGGAATTATGCTGGAATGGGTACAAAAGGGAATGCAGGAGGATTATCAGCAGATTGTGGATAACCTCAGTACAACGCTGCATGGAACGGTAACCCGCTCTATACAAAACTGGGCGGAGCATAAATAACATAATATTTTTTTACAAATCAGGCGGAATGATAAAAAACTTATCATTTCGCTTTTTTTGTAAATAGAAATCCTTTGTTAGAAGCGCTATGATTTGTCCATACTAATCAAGAGAAGAAAAAATCTTGAAAAAGAATGCAAAGAAAGGTGGTCATGAATTATGGCAAAGAAAGGCGTAAACGCAGGAATTGTTACAGCATTGGCAGCAGGTGCAGGGGTGGCAGCAGTTGCAGCACAAAGGAAAAAGAGTGCCACCAAGGCAAAAAGAGCACAGGAAGTGAAAAACTACCGCAATACAGAGCGGGGAAAATATGAAAAAAACAGCAAAGGAATTTACTATAGCAATGGAAACTATGAAGCATTTGCACGTCCGAAAAAACCGGAGGGTGTAGATGATAAGCATGCATATATTGTAGGAAGCGGTCTGGCAGCTTTGGCAACGGCATGTTTCCTTGTAAGAGACGGTCAGATGAAAGGTTCCCATATTCACATTTTGGAAGCAATGGACATTGCCGGCGGCGCGTGCGATGGTATTTTTGATCCGACAAGAGGATATATTATGCGTGGCGGACGTGAGATGGAAAACCATTTTGAATGCTTATGGGATTTGTTCCGTAGTATTCCATCTCTGGAAGTTCCCGGAGCTTCAGTACTGGATGAATATTATTGGCTAAATAAACACGATCCAAATTATTCATTATGCAGAGCAACAATTAACTGTGGTAAAGATGCACACACTGACAAACTGTTCCCATAAATAATATGTTGATTTCTGTTTGAGTTCCTTTACGATGTCACAGATACGTTCTGTAGTATCGTATTCCAGTAATGCATGAATATGATCGACATCTGTCTCCATTGCCAGTATCTTCCAGTCGTTCCTTCCTGAAATATCTATAAAGATTGTTTTTACACTTGATGAAACATTTCCATGCAATAATGGTTTCTGTATTTTGTCACAAGTACGATATGTACTTTCAGGCTTTATTTTCCTTCTGCTGTGCAATAGTATCTATCTGATTTCTGCATAATTAAGCCATTTTTTACTCTATTCCACTATACAACCATGATATAATATACCAGGAGTGTATTTTATGCAGATTGGTGAAACAATGAAAATCAAACTGAATGGTATTACAGCTGACATGGATCTGGCTTTTTTTGAAATGACGCATCAGTATGCACAGGCATGCAACTATATATCTGAATACATTTTCAGCCATGATATGAATATCAATTCAAATCTGCTCAGCAAAAAGCTTTACAGGACATTGCGTTCTGAATTTGGTCTGAAATCACAGCTGGCACAGTCTGCAATAAAAACAGTTACTGCCAGATATCAGACGGCAGATACACAGCTGAAGAAATCACCATACAGGTTTTCTATAACCGAAAGCGGCAGAAAGAAATATTATTCCTTCCGAAGAGATATGTTCTGGCTGCAAAAGCCAATCAGTTCATTGCCCACTGTAGAAAAACAAAATGGCGGACTGGTCAGAAAACAGAGAAAGGAAGACGGATACATGATAGAACAGATCGTAGCGTACAATAAGAAGTTTGTAGAAGAGAAAGGATACGAACCATATCTTACAAGCAAATATCCGGATAAAAAGCTTGCAATCCTGACTTGCATGGATACCAGACTAATTGAACTTCTTCCGGCGGCACTTGGAATCAGAAATGGAGATGCAAAAGTGATCAAGAATGCCGGTGGCGTGATCACGCATCCTTACGGAAGTGTGATGCGAAGTCTTCTGGTTGCAATTGTGGAACTCGGTGTAGAGGAAGTCATGGTGATCGGTCATACAGATTGCGGTGTACAGGGAATGAACGGCACAGAATTGCTGGAAGATCTGACGAAGCGAGGCGTGAAACAAGAACATATTGATATCATACGACACAGCGGAGTAGATCTTGAGACGTGGCTCGGAGGATTTGAGAGCGTAGAACAGTCTGTTGAAGATACCGTGTATGCACTACAGAATCATCCGCTGATGCCGAAAGATGTTACGATCCGTGGGTTTATCATGAATTCAGAGACCGGGGAATTAAGTGCAGTAAAATAAAATTTAGCGTAGAGATTCTTTTTCGAAAATCGGACGAAATCAGATAGCGCTTATAAAGTTTATTCTAATAGACAGACATTGAGGGATTGATTCAGGCTCCGGGTTCTGTATACAGGAAAGACTAAGAAAAACGAAAGATTACTAAAAACAAAGCAATGCTCGGCAAACTCGCTGCCGCTTCAGACAGTAGCCTCGCATTGCTTTAACGTAACCTTCCGTTTTTTAAGTCTTTCCAAGCACACAGAACAGTCACCTGAATCAATCCCTCAATGTCTGTCTATCGGTAAGTTTTTCAGCGCTATCTGCTTTCTACTCTCTCGAAAGAAGAACTCTACTTGAGAAGCAGACGTACCGGATGTTCTGTAGAATGATACCCATTCCTTAAACGTATTTACTTTTAATAAAATTTAGTGTAGAAGACTATCCTTTTTCAGTAAACAGAAAACAGGGGATATGAGGTTGAAGAAATTTCATGTTAGAAGATGGGGGCTGGGACGAAGACGAATGTGGAGCATGCTTGCTCATACTTGAAAAACAATAGATTGCGTTAAAGAAAGGATTGACAGCTGTCTGAGCGGCAGCGAGTTTGTCAATCCTTTCTTTGCTTTTAGCAGTCTGTTGTTTTTTCTAGTATGAACAGTATGCGTAACCCTGAGTCGGCGTTCCTGTATCATTCTTCTAACAATCGACTTTCTAAAATAATATTTTCTGTTTTCGTCCGTATATCAGTAAAATGATTTCTACGATAATGTTTTATTCTTCTGTTTCTGGTTCTTCTACGGATGCTTCTGCAACATCTTCAGCAGCATCTTCTGTGTTCTCTTCTACGAACTCATCTGTCAGATCAACATTTTCGTCCATGTCAAAATCTTCATCCAGATTCAGATCATCTTCAAGATCCAGTTCATCTTCCATCTTAATGTCTGTGTTGAGTTTTACATCACGGTACTTTTTCATACCTGTTCCGGCAGGAATATGTTTACCGATGATAACGTTCTCTTTCAGACCAACCAGATGGTCAACTTTACCCTTGATAGCTGCTTCTGTCAGAACCTTTGTTGTCTCCTGGAAGGAAGCGGCTGACAGGAAGGATTCTGTTGCCAGAGAAGCCTTTGTGATACCAAGCATGATCTGCTCTCCGGTAGCCGGCTCTTTTCCTTCTGCTGCAAGCTGTTCATTTACTTCTTCGAAGTCAAGAACGTCTACCATTGTTCCTGGCAGGAACTCTGTATCACCCTTCTCTTCGATTCTGATCTTCTTCAGCATCTGACGAACGATAACCTCGATATGCTTATCGTTGATCTCAACACCCTGGAGACGGTATACACGCTGTACTTCCTGAAGCATGTAATCCTGTGTTGCACGAAGTCCTTTGATTTTCAGGATATCATGTGGATTTACGCTACCTTCTGTAAGCTCATCTCCGGCTTCAAGCATAACGCCGTCCTGTACTTTGATACGTGATCCGTAAGGAATAAGATAGGATTTGGATTCTCCTGTCTCTTCGTTTGTAACGATAACTTCACGTTTCTTCTTTGTATCACTGAGTGTTGCACGTCCTGCGATCTCTGTGATGATGGCAAGTCCCTTAGGTCTTCTTGCCTCGAAAAGCTCCTCGACACGAGGAAGACCCTGTGTGATATCGTCACCGGCAACTCCACCATTATGGAATGTACGCATAGTAAGCTGTGTACCTGGTTCTCCGATTGACTGAGCGGCCATGATTCCGACTGCCTCACCAACCTGAACTGCCTCACCTGTTGCCATGTTCGCACCGTAACATTTGGAGCATACACCGTTCTTACATTTACATGTAAGGATTGTACGGATCTTAACCTGCTCAAGAGGATTTCCGTTCTCGTCTACGACACAGATCCCTCTGGTAACTCCGCCATGATCGCTTAAGGTGTTTCCAAGAACGAAGCCTGCCATGGAAATCGGCATCGTATCGTTCCCGTCATGCTCCTGCACAAGGTAGTCATGCTGTTTTACAAATGGATCTTTTCCATAATAATCATCCGCATTGATAACGGCAAATGGTTCCTTTACCAGGCCTTTGCAGGCAAGAACAGCCTGACCGGTTCCCCACGGTTTGGTGCGGCCTTCCGGTTTTATAAAGCCGGCCGGCAGATCGTCAAGCTCCTGGAATGCATATGCAACCTCTGTAATTTTGCTGATGCGATCTCCAATGACCTCCTTAAAATCCTTCTCCAGATCTTTCCGGATGATGAAAACCACTTTGTTAAAACCGGCTTCCAGTGCATCATGGATCGAATAGTCCATAATAATTTCCCCGTTCGGCCCTACCGGTTCAAGCTGCTTGATTCCCTTTCCAAATCTGCTGCCGATTCCGGCTGCCATGATCACAAGTGCTGTTTTTTTCATAGCATGTCCCCCTTTTCCCCTGTTCTGTACTTTCAGAGGCCTTTTTCACTTGCATTTGAAAGCTTCTGAGCGTACATTATTTTTTCTCTTCCCCTATGCTTTTTCAAATACGTTCTGCTACGCAGCATATCAAAAATGATCCGATGAACCCATTTTGATTTTCGGATCTGTTATGCTTCTTCCTGCATACTGCTCAGCTTTGCAGCCTGATCAGCGGCAATAAGGCTGTCGATGATTTCATCCAGATCTCCGTTCATGATGGCGTCCAGTTTGTACAAGGTCAGTTTGATTCTATGATCCGTCACACGGCCCTGTGGGAAGTTGTACGTACGGATCTTCTCGGATCGGTCACCCGTTCCGACCTGGCTCTTTCGAAGCTCTGCCATCTCATCGTGCTGTTTCTGCTGCTCTAAGTCGTACAGACGGGCACGCAGAATTTTCAGTGCCTTGTCTTTGTTTTTTAACTGTGATTTCTCGTCCTGGCAGGAAATTACGATTCCGCTTGGGAAGTGAGTCAGACGTACGGCAGAGTCCGTCGTGTTGACACACTGACCACCGTTTCCGGAGGCACGGAATACGTCGAATTTGTAGTCCTTCGGGTCGATCTGCACTTCAACATCATCCACCTCCGGCATGATTGCTACGGTCATGGTCGATGTGTGGATTCTTCCGCCGGACTCTGTTTCCGGCACTCGCTGTACACGGTGTGTGCCGCTTTCGTACTTCATTCTGGAATATGCACCGGCTCCGTTGATCAGAAGTGTTGCATCTTTAAAGCCGCCGATTCCGTTTTCATCTGCACTCGTAAGCTCTGTTTTCCAGCCACGGCTCTCCGCATATTTGATGTACATGCGGCAAATTTCCGCGGTAAAAAGTGCCGCCTCATCGCCGCCGGCACCAGCCCGGAACTCTACAATAACATTCTTGTCATCGTTCGGATCCTTGGGCAGAAGCAGAACCTTGAGTTCCTGTTCCAGCTCCTCCACGCGTTTTTTCGCATCGGAAAGCTCCTCCTTTAACATTTCCCGCATTTCTTCGTCGGATTCCTCCTCGAGAAGCATGAGGCTCTCTTCGATGGTCTGTTTCTGTGTTTTATAATCCTTATATGCGTCCGCAATCGGCTGAAGCTCTGCCTGCTCCTTCATCAGCTTCTGGAACTTCGCCGCATCGGCAGCGACGTCCGGCTCACTTAACTGATTCAGAACCTCTTCCAGACGCATCAGGATATCATCAAGTTTATCAAACATAAAATAACTGCTCCTTTTAGCTGTTTCCATCTGTTTTGGTATCGTGATGGTATCTTATCTTATTTTCTTATCTTACTGTAACGATTCAGTGCCCCTTTTCAAATAGCTTTGAATTGTTACGTTCCTTCTTCGGATCTTTTATTCCAGATGCCGGTCACCACGCGATCCAGTCCTGCCAGGTCCTTCAAAACCTGTACCTCTGTAAAACCGCGGTATTCCATCAGTTCCCGCACATCTTTTCCCTGGTCGTATCCGATCTCAAAACAGAGCTTTCCACCCTCTTTTAAGTAGCTTCCCGCCTGCTCTGTGATCTTCCGGTAGAAGAGCAGACCGTCCTCACTGCCATCGAGTGCCATGCGTGGTTCGTGGTCGCGTACCTCCGGCATCAGATTTTCCAGCTCATCTGTGCGGATATACGGCGGATTACTCACGATCACATCGAATGTTTCCTCGATTTTTTCAAACAAATCGCTTTTTACAAACGATACCCGGCTGCCTGCCCGGGCGCCGTTTTTTTCGGCAACCTCTAAGGCTTCCTCCGAAAGATCTGCGCCGATTCCCGTACAGTCCTCTCTCGTCACAAGAAGCGCTGTAAGAATGCATCCCGAACCGGTGCAAAGATCGAGAATCCTTGCCTCTTTTGGAAGACCACGAAGTGCTTCCTCCACGAGGATTTCCGTATCCTGCCGCGGAATCAGCACATGCTCATTCACAAAAAAACGGATTCCGTAGAACCATGTCTCTCCGGTGAGCTGCTGCAGCGGAATACGTTCACCACGCTTTCGAATCAGCGCTTCGTATTGCTTCTGCTGTTCTTCCGTCATCTCATCTTCGCTGTGTACAAAATAGGTGCTGTGGCTGATTCCGCAGACATGCTCCATGAAAAGCCACGCATCCTGTCTTGCATCCTCCACCCCCTGCTTCTGTAAATACAGAATAGCGGATTCCAATGCAGATTTCAAGTTTTTTCTCTCTCGCACGCTCATCGGTCACGGCTCCTTCTGTTCTTCCTGTTCTGTTTCCACCGGGTACGTATAGCCGAAGTTTTCGTTCAGATATGCTCTCCAGTCAAACACAGCTTCTACCGCGGCGATCGCAACCTCTGCCATTTCGGCGTCCGGCTCGCGTGTCGTCAGATGCTGCAGCATCAGCCCCGGCTTACTGATCAGATTGACCAGCTTGTTATCACTCTTTCCCGCCAGACGGATGATTTCATAAGAAACACCTGCGATCACCGGAACAAGAAGCAGACGCACCACTATTTTCAACAGCGGGGATTCCACCCGGATAAACAGGAAAAAGATAATACTGATGACAATAACATACATCAGAAAACTCGTTCCACATCGCTTATGCTCCCGCGAGCTTTTTAGAACATTTTCCACATTCAGCTCCAGTCCGTGTTCTACACAGTTGATACATTTGTGCTCTGCACCGTGATACATAAAGACGCGCTGAATGTCTTCCATACGGGAAATGGCGGCAAGATAGCCAAGGAACAGTGCCACACGCACAAATGCTTCGGCAATCGCAGTCAGCGTCGTTCCGGCTCCCGCCTTATGCAGCAGTTCGGACAGAAAATACGGTACCATCAGAAACAGAACAACGGCAATGACAACGGAAAACGCAACGGTTGCGTACATCATTATCTTGTCTGTCTTTTCCTTTTTGGCTTTCTGGCGCTCCTCTTCCTCTTTGGTCACCGGTTTTTTCTTCCCTTCCTCCTCATCCTCAAAAAATGATGCAGAGTACATCAGGGAACTCATTCCGACAATCATCGAGTCTGCAAAGTTGAATATACCGCGTAAAACCGGCATCTTTAAAAGTGCTTTGTGCCTGGTCAGCGGTTTGTGCGGTTCCACCTTTACCTCGATTTTCCCATCCGGCCGGCGTACAGCGACGGAATAGCGATCCCGATTCATCATCATGACACCTTCCATGACAGCCTGCCCGCCAATATTGGATGATTTCATACTTTTCCTCCTCAAAGGTGATATCTGATCTCTCATAACGCAAGAACGGGCTGAGATTTTCCAACCTCAGCCCGTTTTTCATCTTACTACATTCAATTCTTATTTCATGCCGTATTTCTTGTTGAACTTCTCGATACGTCCACGAGCTGCAGCAGCTTTCTGCTGGCCAGTGTAGAACGGATGGCATTTGGAGCAGATCTCAACGTGGATCTCTTTCTTTGTAGAACCTGTTACGAAAGTATTTCCGCAGTTGCAGGTAACAGTTGCCTGATGGTATTCTGGATGGATTCCTTCTCTCATTTTATTCACCTCTTCTTAATATTGTTATCTTCTCAGATTTACTCTGATGATTTCTTATTTCAGGCTGACAAAATCTCATCAACCTTGCACAGCTTTCTCATTGTATCATACAATTTTGAAAATTGCAAGCCTTATACTATTTTTTGTTTCTTTAAAATTTGGATCAGTTCGCCGTTATTTCTGGTGCGTGTAAACATGTTCAGAATGTTTTCTACTGCTTCCTCGGATTTCATTCCGTTTAATGCCTTGCGCATATTGTAAACTGCTTCCTGTTCATCCGGTGTCAAAAGCAGATCTTCTCTTCTGGTTCCCGACTTTGCAATGTCGATAGCCGGGAAAACGCGGCGTTCCTGCAGCTTCCGGTCGAGTACGAGCTCCATATTTCCGGTTCCCTTAAATTCCTCGTAAACAACATCATCCATCTTGCTTCCGGTATCTACCAACGCCGTTGCAAGAATTGTCAGGCTTCCGCCCTCGCGCATGTTTCTTGCTGCACCGAAGAATCGTTTCGGCATATAGAGAGCTGCCGGATCAAGACCACCGGAAAGAGTACGGCCGCTCGGCGGAACTGTCAGGTTATATGCCCTGGCGAGGCGCGTAATACTGTCGATAAAAATCGTAACGTCTTTTTTGCTTTCCACAAGGCGTTTCGCACGTTCAATCACCATCTCGGATACACGTTTGTGATGCTCCGGCTGCTCATCAAACGTGGAATAAATCACCTCCACATTGGAACCCTGAATTGCTTCTTTGATGTCGGTAACCTCCTCCGGACGCTCATCAATCAGAAGAATAATCAGATACATCTCCGGGTTGTTCCGTAGAATGGACTTTGCCGCATCCTTTAAAAGTGTTGTTTTTCCGGCCTTCGGTGGGGAAACAATCATTCCTCTCTGTCCTTTTCCGATCGGACTTACAAGATCTACGATCCGCATCGCCATACTCCCGCCCGGGCGCTCAAGGCGCAGCCGTTCATCCGGAAATACCGGCGTCATATCCTCAAAATTACTGCGGCGCAGGATCTGATCAAGCGGCAGATTGTTGACACTCTTTAAATACAGCAGCGCGCTGAATTTTTCCGTTGCCGACTTTACCCTCGTGTTTCCACGGATGATATCTCCTGTTTTCAGTCCGAAACGGCGGATCTGGGACGGCGACACATAGACATCGCTGTCACCGGGCATGTAATTATCTGAACGAATGAAGCCGAAACCATCCTGCATGATCTCGAGGATACCACAGGCCTCCTGTCCACTGTCGAGCATGCTGGTTTCTGTACGCGGTTCCTGTCTTGTTTCCGGTTTTGTTTCCGGTTTTGTTTCCGGTTTTGTTTCCGTTCTTGCTTCCTGACGAAGTAATTCCTGCTGTCCCGTTTCCTGCTGCGGTGCCTGTTTTGGTTCCTGTTTTGATTCTTCCTCCCGCTGATTGTAATTCCGTGGCTCCTGGAATTTTCGGTCATGGAAACGAGGCGTTCTTGGGCGATATTCCTGCCGCTCTCCATTTTCTCCACGTTCCTCACGGCGAACATACCGTGATTTTGAATTTTCTTTCGGGATTTCTTTCAAATCTTTCGGATTTTCTTTCCTGGATTCTTTCAGATCTTCCTTCTGGCTTTCTTTTTGATCTTCTCTCTGGTTTTCCTTTGGATCTTCTTTCCGATTTTCTTTTTGATCTTCTTCCAGCATCCGCTCAATCAGCGCTTCTTT
>OQVT01000393.1_pt1 | contig 23751 bp, 21 predicted proteins | sample 1691561 | NCBI WGS metagenome assembly OQVT01 (sample SAMN03418260, study PRJEB22391) | human gut metagenome | biome: human-gut; feature: organic feature; material: feces | host: Homo sapiens | place: Tanzania | collected 2013-01 | reverse complement strand
AATTATGGTGAGGCATGTCAGGCATATGATTATATAATTATCAGTGCAAAAACCAATTCATCTCAGAATGGTTCGAGTTCAATCTTAACGTCAATAATATACTGTCGGCTTACACTGCCCGCAAATATAAATTAGACGTAGCGTCTGTTATAGTAGGCAATACGCCTGCTTGCGAACAGTTGCGCACATCGAACGCACGCGATTTCGGATTGGGAGATACGATTGATTATATGGATCAGGTGCAACGCATATCCGAGACAGAAGAATTAGTGGAACGCGAAAGAAAAATAGATACGCTGAAATGGAAATGGCTAGAAGAGCACTCGTTCTTCTACTATTTTACAATAGAGCGTATATTCGTTTTCCTGATGTTCCTGGATATGACAGAACGCTGGATTTCACTGGATAAACAAAAAGGATACGAACTCTTCAGACAAATGATAGAGAATTTGAAAGAAGAAATCAGCATCCCCGATGAATTTAAAAAATAATAAAACGAATAGATAAATCATGGCAACAAAAGGAACTGTTTTAGGAGTCATCGCCAATATGGTTACATTGTCTGTTGACGGTCCGGTTTCACAGAATGAAATCTGTTACATTTCTACCGGAGGAGACAGACTAATGGCCGAAGTGATAAAAGTAGTCGGACAGAATGTATACGTGCAAGTGTTCGAAAGCACCCGTGGACTGAAGGTAGGAGCCGAAGCTGAATTCACCGGCCACATGCTAGAAGTAACATTGGGTCCTGGTATGCTTTCTAAGAATTATGATGGACTACAGAATGACCTCGACAAGATGACTGGCGTTTTCTTGAAACGCGGTCAATATACATATCCTCTTGATAAAGAAAAGAAATGGCATTTTAAACCAATCGCCAAGGTAGGCGATGAAGTAAGCGCATCTGCATGGCTTGGAGAAGTTGACGAAAACCATCAGCCGCTGAAAATCATGGTGCCATTCCAACTTACCGGAACGCTGCGCATTAAATCAATAGCAGCCGAAGGTGACTATACTATAGAAGATACCATTGCCGTACTTACCAATAAAGACGGCGAAGACGTTAAGGTTAACATGATTCAGAAATGGCCGGTAAAGAAAGCCATGACTAATTATGCCGAGAAACCACGTCCTTACAAACTGTTGGAAACAGGCGTACGTGTAATCGATACAATGAATCCGATAGTAGAAGGAGGTACAGGATTTATCCCTGGCCCGTTCGGTACAGGTAAGACTGTGCTTCAGCACGCTATATCTAAACAGGCAGAAGCCGACATCGTAATCATCGCGGCATGTGGTGAACGTGCTAACGAGGTTGTAGAAATCTTTACTGAATTCCCTGAACTGGTTGACCCGCACACAGGAAGAAAGTTGATGGAACGTACTATCATCGTAGCCAACACTTCTAACATGCCGGTTGCAGCCCGCGAAGCTTCAGTATATACAGCCATGACAATGGCAGAGTTCTACCGCTCTATGGGATTGAAGGTTCTTCTTATGGCCGACTCTACTTCACGTTGGGCACAGGCATTGCGTGAAATGTCAAACCGTATGGAAGAGCTGCCTGGTCCAGACGCCTTCCCTATGGATATCTCGGCTATCATCTCTAACTTCTACGGACGTGCAGGATATGTACGCCTCTACAACGGACAGTCGGGTTCTATTACATTCATCGGAACCGTATCTCCGGCGGGTGGTAACTTGAAAGAGCCTGTTACAGAAAACACCAAGAAGGTAGCTCGCTGTTTCTATGCATTGGAGCAGGAACGTGCCGACCGTAAACGCTACCCGGCAGTTAACCCTATAGACTCTTATTCCAAATACATCGAATATCCTGAATTTGAAGACTATATCACCAAACGCATCAACAGCGAATGGACAGGAAAGATCAATGAACTGAAAACTCGTTTGCTGAGAGGTAAGGAAATCGCCGAACAGATTAACATCTTGGGTGATGACGGTGTACCTGTAGAATATCACATCATATTCTGGAAGTCAGAACTTATCGACTTTGTAATTCTGCAGCAGGACGCATTCGACGATATCGACTCTGTTACACCTATGGAGAGACAAGAAGAGATAGTCGATATGGTTATTGACATCTGCCATACAGACTTTAAGTTCGATAACTTTGTAGAAGTAATGGATTACTTCAAGAAGATGATTAACCTATGCAAGCAGATGAACTATTCGGCATACAAATCGGAACAGTACAACGAATTCCGCAAGCAGTTGGCCGAACTTGTATCTCAGCGCAAAGCGTGATTCTATAATTTAAAAATGTAATGTAATGGCAACTAAAGCTTTTCAGAAAATATATACTCAAATCAGCCAGATAACCAAGGCCACTTGCTCGCTGAAAGCAAAAGGAGTAGGTTATGACGAACTGGCTATGGTAAACGGCAAATTGGCACAGGTTGTTAAAATTGCCGGTGACGAAGTTACACTTCAGGTATTTGAAGGAACGGAAGGCATTCCTACAAACGCCGAAGTGGTATTCTTGGGAAAATCGCCTACACTGAAAGTTAGCGAGCAGTTGGCTGGACGCTTCTTCAACGCTTTTGGCGACCCTATAGACGGTGGTCCGGACATTGAAGGACAAGAAGTTGAAATTGGTGGTCCGTCAGTTAACCCGGTACGAAGAAAACAGCCGTCGGAACTTATCGCTACTGGTATAGCAGGTATCGACTTGAACAATACATTGGTTTCCGGTCAGAAGATTCCGTTCTTTGCCGACCCAGACCAACCGTTCAACCAGGTTATGGCTAACGTAGCGCTACGTGCAGAGACCGACAAGATTATCCTTGGCGGTATGGGTATGACAAACGATGACTACCTATACTTTAAGAATGTGTTCTCTAACGCCGGCGCACTCGACCGTATCATCAGTTTCGTAAATACAACAGAAAACCCTCCGGTAGAACGATTGCTTATCCCTGACATGGCGCTTACCGCTGCCGAATATTTCGCGGTAGAACATAACCAGAAGGTATTGGTACTGCTTACCGATATGACATCGTATGCCGATGCCCTTGCCATCGTATCAAACCGTATGGACCAGATTCCGTCAAAAGACTCTATGCCTGGTTCATTGTATTCAGACTTGGCGAAGATTTACGAAAAGGCAGTTCAGTTCCCGTCGGGAGGTTCTATCACCATTATCGCTGTGACAACCTTGTCGGGTGGAGATATTACCCACGCCGTTCCTGATAACACCGGTTATATCACAGAAGGACAGCTGTTCTTACGTCGTGATAGCGATATCGGTAAAGTAATTGTCGATCCGTTCCGTTCACTGTCTCGTTTGAAACAGCTGGTAATCGGAAAGAAGACCCGTAAAGACCATCCGCAAGTGATGAACGCCGCCGTACGTCTGTATGCCGATGCCGCTAACGCAAAGACTAAGATGGAAAACGGTTTTGATTTGACCAACTATGACGAACGTGCCTTGGCATTCTCTAAAGACTATGCCAACCAGTTGCTGGCTATCGACGTCAACCTTGACACCACCGAAATGCTCGACGTAACTTGGGGACTGTTCAGCAAGTACTTCAAACCCGAAGAAGTCAACATCAAGAAAGAGTTTGTCGATTTGCATTGGAAGAAATAATCTACGATTTAAAGAAACAGCGTAATGGCTATAAAATTTCAATATAATAAAACGTCCTTGCAGCAGCTTGAGAAGCAACTGAAAATAAGGGTGCGTACCTTACCTATTATAAAGAATAAGGAAAGTGCATTGCGCCTTGAAGTAAAACGTTGCAAAGAAGAAGCAACTGCATTGGAAGATAGCTTGGAAAAACAGATTCAGCATTATGAAGCCATGTTCGCACTTTGGAATGAATTCGACCCGTCACTTATAATAAAAGTAAACGATGTTCATCTGGGAATACGGAAGATAGCCGGAGTGCGCGTACCTGTACTTGATAATGTAGATTTCAACATCCGCCCGTTCAGCTTGTTCAACAGCCCCAAATGGTATTCAGACGGAATTCATTTGCTGAAAGAACTTGCCAGCACGGCCATCGAACGCGAATTCACCATCGCCAAGTTAGGATTGCTAGAACACGCCAGAAAGAAAACCACCCAGAAGGTGAATCTTTTTGAGAAAGTGCAGATTCCGGGATATCAGGATGCTTTGCGAAAGATAAAACGCTTTATGGAAGACGAAGAGAACTTGTCTAAATCTTCTCAGAAGATACTGAAATCTATCCAAGAAAAAAGAAAGGAGGCAGAAGCATGATTTCGAAAATGAAGAAACTTGCCTTTTTGATTTATCATAAAGACTATGACACTTTCTTAGAGCAAGTACGCAATTTAGGCGTGGTACACGTGGTTACCAAGTCGCAAGGAGAGGCCGAAAACCAGGACTTGCAGGCTACTATCCGACTGTCGGCACGCTATGCTGCGGCCATCAAGCTTTTAGAGGGAATGAATGTCAAGGCTGCCGACAAGACAAGTGGCAACGCAGATAAAGGCGAACAGGTACTTGATAAGCTTGAAGCATTGCAGCAGCACGATGCGGAAACAAATCACCGCATTCAGGCGATAGAAAAAGAAATCACCGCCATGGAACCGTGGGGCGATTTTAAAACGGAAAGCCTGAAAAGACTTCGTGACGCAGGCTATGAAGTAGGATTCTACATCTGCTCTGACAAGGTGTACGATGAAGAGTGGGAAACCCAATATCATGCTGTAGTGATAAACCACATAGGCTCGAAAGTGTATTTCGTTACGGTTACTCCGGTAACCGAAACAGTTTCGCTCGATGTGGAAAGCGCTAAGATAGCAGACCGCTCTCTGTCGGAAATCATTCAGGAGAAGGAAAAACTTGACGCTGAAAGAGCGGAAACAGAGAATGCCATGAAAGAATTGGCAGAAAACTCTATCCCCGATTTGAAGGCTGCTCAAGTACGTGCCAGCCAATTGGTAGACTTCGACAAGGTGAAGCTGAGTGCCGATTCACTGGCAGGCAACAAACTGATGTTGCTCGAAGGTTGGGCACCGGCAGAAAATGCGCAGCAGTTGAACGACTTCTTGAAATCGAGTGAGGTTTATTACGAGATTTCAGATCCCGTTCCTGGCGACAATGTGCCTATACAGTTGAACAACAAAGGATTCTTCAAGTTGTTCGAGCCTATCATGAAGCTTTATATGCTTCCTAAATATAATGAGCTCGACCTGACTCCGTTCTTCGCTCCATTCTTCATGCTGTTCTTCGGCTTGTGTTTGGGAGATACCGGATACGGTCTGTTCATATTGTTAGGAATCAGCGGATATAGACTGATAGCTAAAAGCATAAGTCCGTCAATGAAACCCATACTCACACTTGTCCAATTGTTGGGCTTGTCTACTGCTGTATGCGGTTTACTTACTGGAACATGCTTCGGATTCAACCTATACGACCTTCATGTGCCATTCATACAGAAGATGAAAGAAGTAATCATGCTCGACAATCAGCAGATGTTTAACCTCTCGCTGATTTTAGGAGCTATACAGATTATCTTCGGTATGACACTGAAAGCTGTAAACCAAGCCATACAGTTCGGATTCAAGTACGCTATCTCTACCATAGGATGGCTGCTAGTACTGGTTAGCACAGCCGTTGCATTTGCCGCTCCCGGCGTAATGGCTATGGGAGGCACGCTGCATCTGGCTATCTTAGCCGTAGGCGGACTGATGGTATATCTGTTCAACAGCCCCGGAAAGAACATATTCTTGAATATCGGCTTAGGACTGTGGGACACTTATAACATGGCTACCGGATTGCTGGGCGATATCCTGTCGTACGTTCGTCTGTTTGCCTTAGGCTTATCGGGCGGTATCTTGGCAGGCGTATTCAACAGTCTGGCAGTAGGTATGAGTCCGGATAACGTAATAGCAGGTCCCATCGTAATGGTACTGATATTCGTTATAGGTCACTCTATCAACATCTTTATGAACGTACTGGGTGCTATGGTTCACCCAATGCGACTGACATTCGTAGAATTCTTCAAGAACTCAGGCTACGAAGGCGGTGGCAAAGAATACAAACCATTTAAAAACTAATTAAAGCAAACGTAAAACAATTAAAATCTATAATTTATGGAAACAAATCTTCTTATTGCCTATCTTGGCATAGCTATTATGATCGGTCTGTCAGGTATCGGCAGTGCTTATGGTGTAACAATCGCAGGTAACGCAACAGTTGGTGCATTGAAGAAAAACGACGGTGCATTCGGTAACTTCTTGGTACTTACCGCTCTTCCGGGTACTCAGGGTCTTTACGGATTTGCCATCGCTCTGGTTATCTCCGTGCTCGTTTCTGCACTTTCATGGGGCTTTCTCAGATACAAGCGTCTGCTCTAAGCATACACCACTCTGACAAGCATTAAGTAGCCCAAAAGAGCACACAAAACGATGAATTGCAAGAAAAAGACAATTATAAATACAAAAAAAATTAAAAAATCGAATGTCATGGCATGATATTCGATTTTTTTTTTTAAGTTTGCAACTTATTAATAATATAAATTTGTATGGGGCTGAATTGCAGATAAGCGACTACCGGCCCAAGAAACTCGAATCATAAACTAAACAAAGTGACATGATGGACTCTCAAGAAAAAGCTCTGTTGCAGCAGAGCACCCTGGAAGACCCTGCCAAGAAGGCTTATGCCACCAAGCAGGAAGTGCTCGAAAGAGTAAAGGAAATCGCTCATAGCAGCGAAAATCCAAACAAGGAGGAACTCGACCTACTCAAGACAACTTTCTACAAGATTCATCTCGCAGAAAGAGACGCACAGATGAAAGAGTATCTCGCAAAAGGCGGTGACCCAGAGAAGTATATCCTTCTACCGGATGACACCGAAGAAGCCTTCAAGGCTGAGATGCAACTCATCAAGGAGAAAAGAGCCAAGATCTTCCTGGCACAAGAAGAAGAAAAACAAGATAATCTCCGCAAAAAAGAGGAAATTATCGAAAAGATAAAGGCCATGACCACCTCACCGGAGGAGGCCAACAAATCATATCAGGACTTCAAGGCCTTGCAGCAGGAATGGAAGGAAATCAAGAACATCCCTGCAGACAAGGCAAACGAGGTATGGAAGAACTATCAGCTCTATGTAGAGCAGTTCTACGACATGCTCAAGTTGAACAGCGAAGCTCGCGAATATGACTTCAAGAAGAATCTTGAAGCCAAGACCCAACTCTGCGAGGCTGCAGAAAAACTCAATGAGGAAGAGGATGTTATTTCTGCCTTCCACCAGCTTCAGGACCTCCACCAGCAATATCGCGAAATCGGTCCTGTTGCCAAGGAGTTGAGAGAACAGATTTGGGAACGTTTCAAGGCTGCTAGCACTGTTATCAACAAGAAGCACCAGCAGCACTTCGAAGACCTGCGTGCCAAGGAAGAGGAAAACCTCGCCAAGAAGACTGCCCTCTGCGAAAAGGTAGAGGCTGCCAACCAAGGAGAATACAAGACTGCCAAGGATTGGGAAAAGGTTACCCAGGAAATCATAGAGATTCAGAAAGAGTGGCGCACTATCGGTTTTGCCCCTCAGAAGATGAACGTCAAGATTTTCGAGCGTTTCCGCATCGCCAACGATGAATTCTTCAACAAGAAGGCAGAATTCTTCAAAGGATTGAAAGATACCTACTCTGCCAATCTCGAAAAGAAACAGCAACTCGTAAACAAGGCAAAGGAACTGGCTGACAGTACAGACTGGAAGAAGACTGGCGACAAGTTCATCGCTCTTCAGAAAGAATGGAAGAAGGTGGGTACCGTACCTCATAAACAAGGCGAATTGCTTTGGAAGGAATTTCTGGATACCTGCAACAAGTTCTTCGAAGCCCGCAACAAGCAGAATGCCGGTTCACGCAGCGAGGAACATGCCAATCTGGACAAGAAGCGCAACATTATTGCCCAACTCAAGGAACTTGTAGTTGCAGAGATTTCAGACAACGATTTCCAAAAGAAGCTCAAAGATCTTGCCAAGCAATATAGTGCAATCGGACACGTTCCTTTCAAAGAGAAAGACAAGGTCTATAAAGAGTATCATGAGGCTATCGATGCAGCCTATGAGAAACTTCACGCCACCAATGCTAAGCGCCACTTTGACAACTTCAAGAACAACTTGAAGAATGTTGCCAAGGAAGGCGGCAATGCACTCGGCAATGAGCGTGGTAAACTCTTGCGCCGCTACGACCAGTTGCGCAGCGAGATTACTACTTACGAGAACAACCTCGGTTTCTTCAATACAGCCAGCAAGAAGGGCAACAGCCTGGTAGAAGAAATGAACCGTAAGATTGAGAAACTCAAGGCTGACCTCGAAATGGTAAAGCAGAAAATCAAGGCTATTGATGCCGAGAAGAAATAAATACAATAAACCCCAGGGCGAAAGCTCTGGGGTTTATTGTTATGAATACTCCATAAAACAGAATTCCTATAAACAAAAAAAAACACCTTTCATTACTGAAAGATGCCTTACCGTATGAGTTGGGATACCCGGACTCGAACCAGGAATGACAGGACCAGAATCTGTAGTGTTACCATTACACCATATCCCAATATCAGCAAACGAGATGTTCATTTCTCAATTGCGAGTGCAAAGGTACTAGTTTTTTTTGAACCTACAAAATTTTTCGGCACTTTTTTCTAAAAAAAACGCAATTTCTTTAATTTTCCACATTTTTTTTGCCTTTTGAGTCGATTTTCCATTATAATAATGTATCTTTGCAGAAAAATAGAGAATATAAATTAAGTAAGAAAGAAAGAAAAGATAAATGAACACAGTTAAACAACTCGTAGAGACTATTAAAGAAGGTATACAAGAAAAGAAAGGTCAAGACATTGTTATCGCCGACCTGACAGAAATCGATGGAAGCATTGCCAAGTACTTCATCATCTGCCAGGGAGGAAGCCCTACTCAGGTTGAAGCTATCGCAGGTTCTGTGGGCGACATCGTGCGCAAGAATCTGAAAGAAAAACCTGTAAATGTAGCTGGTCTCGGCAACGACCAGTGGGTGGCAATGGACTTTGTTGACGTATTGGTGCACATCTTCCTTCCGGAAGTACGCGCTTATTACGACCTCGAACATTTATGGGAGGATGCAAAGCTTACCCATATACCTAATCTCGACTAGTCAGTCTCTTCCATCCCACATGATGAAACAGACATTGTTTTTCGACTAAAAGTTATACATATAAAATAAAATGGAACAAAGCAATATGAAGCCTCGTGGCAATGGCGGACCAAAGATGCCACGATTTAATATGACCTGGCTTTTCACCATCTGCCTCATCACCATGATCATCCTCTTCTTTACAGGAGGAGGCGATGCGATTGGAGGCAGCGCTGCCAAGGAAGCCACGTACACCCAATTCAAACAGTATGTAGAAAAAGGCTATGTACTCAGTGTTGTGGCCAATAAAACAGAAAGCACCCTCAAGATATACATCAACCCGAAATATACGCGCGATGTATACAATATGCCGGCAAAGTCTGTAGGTCCTAACCCATACGTAAAAGTACAGTTCGGTTCGGTTGACGAAGTGGAACGCTATGCCAACCAGATGTTGAAAGAAAAGAAGATTCGCTCCTTCAGCTACGACAACCAGAAGGATAACGACTTCTTAAGCACACTCTTCAATCTGGCACCTCTGCTCTTCTTCGTATTCTTCATCCTCTGGATGTCAGGAAGATTCAGCGGCGGTATGGGCGGCAGCGGTATGGGCGGCGGCATCTTCAGCGTAGGCAAAAGCAAAGCTAAGATGTACGAAAAGGGAAATACAATCGGTATTACCTTTAAGGATGTCGCCGGACAGGAAGGTGCCAAGCAGGAAGTAAAGGAAATTGTAGACTTTCTGAAAAACCCACAGAAATATACCGACTTGGGTGGTAAGATTCCAAAGGGAGCCCTTCTCGTAGGCCCTCCGGGAACTGGTAAGACCCTCTTGGCTAAGGCTGTTGCCGGCGAGGCTGGCGTACCTTTCTTCTCCATGAGCGGTTCCGACTTCGTTGAAATGTTCGTAGGTGTAGGTGCCTCACGTGTACGCGACCTTTTCCGTCAGGCTAAAGAGAAATCACCTTGTATCATCTTTATCGATGAGATTGATGCTGTAGGCCGTGCCCGCAGCAAGAACCCAGCCATGGGTGGTAATGATGAGCGCGAAAACACCTTGAACGCCCTCCTTACAGAGATGGATGGTTTCGGTACCAACAGTGGTGTCATCATCCTTGCAGCTACCAACCGTGTAGATATGCTCGACAGCGCCTTGCTCCGTGCCGGACGTTTCGACCGCGAAATTCACGTAGATCTCCCTGGTTTGAACGAACGTAAGGCTATCTTCCTGGTACATCTCAAACCTATCAAGATTGACGAAACTGTAGATGTTGATCTCCTGGCACGCCAGACTCCAGGTTTCTCGGGTGCAGATATTGCCAACGTTTGTAACGAGGCAGCCCTCATTGCTGCACGCCACGACAAGAAGGCTGTTTGCAAACAGGATTTCCTCGACGCAGTAGACCGTATTGTAGGCGGTTTAGAGAAGAAGACCAAGGTGATGACTGCCGACGAGAAGCGTAGCATCGCTCTCCACGAAGCAGGCCACGCAACCATCTCATGGTTCTGCCAGTATGCCAACCCTCTCATCAAGGTTACCATCGTACCTCGTGGTCAGGCTCTCGGTGCTGCATGGTATCTGCCTGAAGAGCGCCAGATAACCACCAAGGAGCAGATGCTCGACGAGATGTGTTCATTGATGGGTGGACGTGCCGCAGAAGAACTCTTCACCGGTCATATTTCTTCAGGCGCCATGAACGACCTGGAGCGTGCCACAAAGAGTGCTTACGGTATGGTAGCTTATCTCGGTATGAGCAAGACGTTGCCAAACATCTGCTTTTACAACCGGAACGAATATTCATTCCAGCGTCCATACTCAGAGGCTACTGCCCGCGAGATAGACCAGGAAGTTCTGAAGATTGTCAACGAACAGTATACCCGTGCAAAGAACATCCTGATGGAGCACAAGGAAGGTCACAATGCCTTAGCCGAACTCCTGATCAAGAAAGAGGTAATTATGGCAGAAGACGTAGAACATATCTTTGGCAAACGCCCTTGGTTGAGCCGCTCGCAGGAAATCATGGAAGACGAACAGCCTAAGATTGACGATGATGCTGTAAAGGAACTTCCAGAAGTTCAGGCTGCCATCAAGGAGCATGAAGAGAACCAGAAGAAGAATGCAGATTCTGATGAGACTTCCAAGAAGGATAAAGGTTCGGAAGAAAACAAGAACGAATAAAACAAACCGATATGACTGACAAACAGAAGAATCTAGTGATAAGATCCATCACAGGCGTATTATTCGTAGTGTGCATGGTATCTTGCTTTCTCAATCCCAGGGCAATGGTTATCCTGTTCGCCCTCATTACAGGATTGAGCATCTGGGAGTATTGCGGATTAGTTAACCAGAAGGAGAATGTTACGGTAAACCGTTTCATCAGCACCGTGGCGGGTGTTTACTTCTTCCTTGCCGTGGCTGGTTTCCGCATGGGCATTGTGGGCAATTTCGTGGTTTTCGTACCTTATCTGCTCACCATCCTCTATCTTTTCATCAGCGAACTGTATACAGGCAACAAGGATGCCATCAACGATTGGGCTTACACTATGCTCTCTCAGTTGTACATCGCCTTGCCTTTCTCGATGATCAATGTACTGAGTTTCGAGACATCAGCTTTCGATGGCCAGATACATTACGACATGCTGCTGCCTTTGAGCATTTTCATTTTTCTCTGGACCAATGATACCGGTGCCTATTGCAGCGGTTCGCTTTTCGGCAAGCATAAGCTCTTTCCTCGCATCAGTCCAGCCAAGAGTTGGGAAGGCAGCATAGGCGGAGGCATATTCGTACTGATAGCAGCAGGTATCATCGGCTATATTGCCAACGATGGCGAAGCCCATCGTCTCAGCATTCTCGGTTGGGAAGGTTTAGGTCTGGTTGTGGTATTCTTCGGCACATGGGGCGATTTGGTAGAAAGCCTCTTCAAGCGTACCCTCGGAGTAAAGGATAGCGGCAACATCCTGCCAGGACATGGAGGCATGCTCGACCGCTTCGACTCTTCGCTCATGGCGATACCGGCAGCAGTAATCTACCTATACACCATCCAGTTGTTTGGATAATACATCTTTTATGAGATAAAGGCCAAACCTATAGTTTGACCAAGCACAAAGAAAGGCAGGGATTCCTCAAAGAACCCCTGCCTTTTTTTTCATATCACCATAAAAAACACAAGTAGCTTCTTTGCTCACGAAAGTACTTGCAATAAACTATGCTGTTATCTGTTATATTTCTTCAGTGCCTGCTTCACCATCTTGCCCCATGGCTTGATGAGATCATCTGTCCAGTTGCCGGTAGCCTTGGCACGTGGCAAAATCATGGAACAGGTTTCATCCTTATCCGAAACCGACCAGTTTACCCAACTCACCTTGTTTTTCTCCATTACGTCGAGCCATTTCTGATACTCATCAGGAGCCAGAGGACCATTACCCGAAGCCTCCATACCAGCACATTCTGATACAAAGACCGGCAAACCGCTCTTCACGGCAGCCTCCAGTTTATCACGCAGATAATCTTTATGGGTGGCTGCATAGAAATGAAGGGTATACATCACATTCTCCACACCCTCGATAGGGCTCTTTGCCACGATATCAATATCCTGGTCCCAATGCGGACAGCCCATCAGGATGATATTATCCGGATCATACTTTCTGATTTCCGTGATGATGGTTTTAGCGTATACCTTCAAGTCTTCCCATTTATCCTCAACAGGTTCATTGTAGAGTTCGTAAAGCACATGAGGATATTTACCATACTTCTGCGCCATCTTTCCGAAGAAGGCCTTAGCCTCGGCTGTATGCATCTTGTGTGCATGCCAGTCGATAATCACGTAGGTATCATTCTTGATGGCGGCATCTACCACCTGGGTAACACATTTCAGAGCAAAGTCTGGATTTTCCAGATAGTTGTCGTCTATCTGAATTCCCATGGCTGCTCTGATGATGTTGGCATGCCAGTCTTGCACAAGCCATTTCACCGCTTTTTTGTTGTAGAACCGAGGCCAGATGTTGTGCCATCCCAGACTCACGCCTCTCAACACTACAGGGTTACCACTCTGGTCGCAAAGCTGCGCACCTTTTACCTGCAACTGTCCCCATTGCTTTACAGGGTTTGCTGCATACACTTGTGCCATACAAAAGAGGGCACAAATGAGAGTCATTAGTTTTTTCATTTTTTTTAGGGTTTAAATTAAATATATATTTTTGGGTTTGTTTTTTAGGATAGCTAATACTCCTCGATAGGTAGCAGAGTACAAATCAGCCTTAGTGAGCAGTTCTGCAGCGGATTGATATCCGCCACAGAACTGAAAGAGATTGCTTTTTATCAAAACATTTCACCTTTTTCCTGTTCTTCTTCAAAGCGTTCACCCTTCTGGGCTTCCTGCGCCTCATACTGTGCCTGGGCTGCACGCTGCTGAGCCTCACGTGCCTTAGCCTCAGCCGCCAGTCGGGCTTTTTCTGCTCTTATTCTTGCCAGTTCAGCCTCTTCTTCAGCTCGCTTCTGCGCCGCCAAAGCTTCCTCTTCGGCACGTTTCTTAGCAGCCTCGGCTTCAGCTATCGCCTTCTGTCGCGCACGTTCTGCAGCCTCAGCAGCAGCTTTGGCTTCAGCTTCAGCACGCTCACGAGCCATACGGAGAAGCATTTCCCTACGCTTAACCAGAAGATCAAACATGATGCCCGCAGCCTCATCCGGCGCAACCTTATCGCCTAACTGAGTTCGAACTTCCTGATATTCTGCCAACATCTTATCCCTGCCAGGTTCTCCCGGAAGAATCTGATAAAGTTCGTTGGCAATACCATCAACCGTAAAGCGGTCGGCAAGCATCTCCGGCACAATCTCCTTATTGGCGATAAGATTCACCAGCGAGATAAACTTCACTTTGATGATATGCTTGAAACCGAAACGGATGAGATGAGGTACAGGCGTTTCATAACATACCACCTGAGGCACATCGAAAAGAGCCGTCTCTAAGGTTGCAGTACCACTGGTAACAAGAGCTGCCGTAGCATGCGACAAGAGCGGATAAGTCTTGTTGCGCACCAGTTTGACAGGTGTACCTTTGATAAACTTCTCATAGTAAGCATCGTCTATCGAAGGAGCACCGGCAAGCACCATCTGATAATCTTCAAAACGCTCAGCCACCTCAATCATCGCAGGCAGATTGTCTTTGATTTCCTGCAGACGGCTTCCTGCCAGCAAAGCGATAACAGGACGATAGGTGTCAAGATTATTCTCCTGACAGAATTCCGTAAAACTCTGATGATATCCCGACCTGAACTCCCCTACTTCCTGAGCCGTAGGATTACCTACATAGTGAATAGGATAACGGTGCTTCTTTTCGAAGAACGGCACCTCGAATGGCAAGATTGAGAAAAGTTCAGCGATATCACGTTTAATGCTGCGGATCCGCCACTCCTTCCATGCCCATATCTTAGGAGAGATGTAATAATAGGCAGGGATATTGGTATTCTTTTTCAAGAACTTAGCTATCTTGAGATTAAATCCCGGATAATCTACCAGGATCACTACATCCGGCTTCCATTTCACAATATCTTCCTTGCATCTCTTCAGGTTCGAAAAGATGGTACCCAAATGTAGCAGTACAGGCACAAAGCCCATATAAGCCAACTCCTTAAAATGCTTGACGCGAGTGCCACCTTCAGCAGCCATCAAATCACCACCGAAGAAACGGAATTCAGCAAACTCGTCTATTTTTTTCAACGAGCGCATCAATCTGCTGGCATGCAAATCTCCACTAGCCTCGCCTACTATCAGGTAATACTTCATAATTCAAAATTCTTTAACCAATCATAATCCGTTACATCAATCTTAGTTGGGGTAATAGCGATGTAACCATGATTCACAGCCCACTGGTCGGTATCCGTTGCCTCCGGTTCGTCATTACGATATTCACCCACCATCCAATAATAGTCATATCCATGCGGATGCGAACGATGATCCACCTCATTGATCCAGGAGCCATGAGTCATCCGGCAACCCTTGAAACCCTTGAACGGAGGCAAAGCCGGGAAGTTGACATTCAGACAGGTATATTCTGGCAATCCCTTCTCCAGCACCATTTTAACTATCTTAAGCACCCCATCGCGCAAAGGAGTGAGATCTGCATTCTCATCATAATTGCAACTGCTGAAGGCTATGCTTGGAATATGCTGCATACAGCCCTCCTTAGCTACACCCATAGTTCCCGAATAATGATTATTCACGCTCGAATTGTCACCATGATTGATACCGCCGATAATCAGATTAGGCTTGCGATCTGCAAGAAACTGATCCAACGCCAGTTTCACACAGTCAACCGGTGTGCCGCTACATGACCAGACCTCCACATCATTCCCCATATTGTGGCGACGCTTCAGGCGCAAGGGAGTAGTAGCCGAGAAGGCACAGGCGAATCCCGAGCGGGCACTTTCCGGAGCAACAACCAGCAGGTCGCACCAGTCTTTCAGAAAGTTCACCAGGGTCTTGATTCCATTGGCATGATAGCCATCATCATTCGAAATTAATACTAACGGTTTCTTATTTTCCATAAAAATATCTTTCTTTTTGGTGCAAAAGTACGAAAAAACCTTTAAAGATAGCGACTTTCTCACAATATTTTTGTATCTTTGCCGAAAATTTACTAAGAAAATGGGAAAAATCATCGCATTAGCTAACCAAAAAGGCGGTGTAGGAAAGACTACTACCACCATTAACTTGGCAGCATCGCTTGCCACGCTAGAGAAAACTGTACTCGTAGTGGACGCCGACCCACAGGCAAACGCTTCCAGTGGATTGGGCGTGGACATCAGCGAGGTAGACTGCTCGCTCTACGAATGCATCATCGACCATGCAGACGTGCGCGATGCCATCTACACCACCGACATTGATGGACTCGACATCATTCCTAGTCATATCGACCTGGTAGGTGCCGAGATAGAGATGCTGAATCTCAAAAATCGCGAAAAGGTGATTAAGACATTACTGCAGCCTATCCGTGACGAATACGACTACATCCTGATAGACTGTTCGCCTTCGCTCGGCCTCATCACCGTCAATTCGTTGACGGCAGCCGACAGTGTCATCATCCCTGTTCAATGTGAATATTTCGCACTTGAAGGTATCAGCAAATTGCTCAATACCATCAAGATTATCAAGAGCAAGCTGAATCCGAAACTCGAGATAGAAGGTTTCCTGCTCACTATGTATGATAGTCGCCTACGCCTTGCCAACCAGATATACGACGAGGTGAAACGCCACTTCCAGGAGTTGGTGTTTAAGACCGTGATTCAGCGCAACGTGAAACTGAGCGAGAGTCCGAGCCATGGTCTCCCGGTTATCCTTTACGATGCAGAAAGCAACGGAGCCAAGAACCATCTGGCCTTGGCCAAGGAGATTATCAACAAGAATAGTTAAGATTTGGAAATTGAACCCTTCAGGAAAGTTCAATGTTCAAAATTCAAAGTTCAAAGTAAAAAAATGGCAGTACACAAGAAATACAACAACGGTACAAAGAGTAACGCCTTAGGACGCGGACTAGATGCCCTCATCTCTACCGAGGGAGTGCGCACCCAGGGCAGCAGTACCATCAATGAAATTCCTCTCGACCAGATTGAGGCGAATCCCAATCAGCCACGCCGGGAGTTTGACGACGAAGCCCTGCATGAGCTCGCCGAAAGCATCAAAGCCATAGGCATCATCCAGCCTATCACTTTAAGACAGGTATCAGAAAACAGATTCCAGATTATCGCCGGTGAACGCCGCTGGCGCGCTTCACAACTTGCGGGGCTGACAGCTATCCCTGCATACATCCGCACCATCAGCGATGAGAACGTAATGGAAATGGCGCTCGTAGAGAATATCCAGCGCCAAGACCTCAACGCCATAGAAATAGCACTCGCCTACGAACACCTTCTGGAAAACGAGGGTATGACACAGGAGAAGATTTCAGAACGTGTGGGCAAGAGCCGTGCAGCCATCGCCAACTATCTGCGACTACTCAAGCTTCCTGCCCAGGTACAGATGGCGCTACAGAAGAAAGAAATCGACATGGGCCATTGCCGCGCCCTACTGGCTCTCGACTCACCTTCGCTGCAAATTAAGTTATTCAAGGAGATACAGAAGAACGGCTACTCTGTGAGAAAAGTTGAAGAGATGGTGCAGCGACTCAAGAGTGGAGAAGATATCGAGAGCGGTAAGAAAACCATCACGGCCAAGGCTCAGATGCCTGAGGAATTTACACAGCTCAAAAACCGCCTGTCGCAGTTCCTCAATACCAAAGTGCAGTTCACCTGCTCTGCTAAGGGTAAGGGAAAAATCAGTATTCCATTCGCCAACGAAGAGGAGCTGGAGCACATCATGAATGTTTTCGATCAGTTAAAGCAAGAATAAAAAGTGAAACTCAGTATATCACAAATCTGTTTGGCAACCCTTCTGCTTCTGGCACCGATGGGCGCACAGGCACAGAAGTCGAAACAAAAAAAACAAGTGACCGATGTGCCAACCATTGCATCAGCCGACTCGGCAAAAATAGCCATCGACTCGATGCTTACCGCACAAGACAGCAGCAAACTGGCAAGCCTCAACCAACCAGTAAAGCCTGTACGCAAAAAGCGCAACTGGGCTACCTGGCGACCAGACACCAAGCGCGCCATGTGGTTGGCACTGGTATTGCCTGGTGCCGGACAGATATACAATCGCAAATATTGGAAACTGCCTTTCATCTATGGCGGTTTCGTAGGCTGTACATACGCCATCACCTGGAACAACCAGATGTATCACGACTATTCGCAAGCCTACATGGATATTATGGACGATGACCCAAACACCCAAAGCTACAATCAATTTCTGCACTTGGGTGCCCAGATCAACGAATCGAACATAGAACGCTATAAGGAAATCTTCCGCAAGCGAAAAGATAAATATCGCCGTTGGAGAGACTTGGGAACCTTCGTCATGATAGGCATCTATGCCTTTTCTGTGATTGATGCTTACGTAGATGCATCACTCTCGGAATTTGACATTTCCGATGATCTCTCGCTCAGAATAGAGCCTACCATGCTGAATAACGGCAACAAGACTGCCAATCCGTTGCGGTCTGGAAGCCTCGGCGTAAGTTGCTCACTCACATTTTAATGCGTGAGGAGTCAGAATACACCTATTTATATATATATTATAACGCAAAATAGAAATTAGAAACATAGACGAGATAAAACATCAATATGAAGAAAATACTAGTCATGGCAGCAGCGATGCTGTTCAGCTTACAAGGCATTCATGCCCAAACCGACGTTACAGAAGAAACAGATAACGATGATATCATCACCGTTACCGACAAAGACGGAAAGCAGGAGGAAATCGAAGTACCTGAGGGAATGGAAGATAACCTCGACAGCCTGCTCCACCTTTACAATGCACAGACTTACATGATGGCAGATACAACCTGCAAATACCGCGATGTAAACCCTGTCTTCGAGAAGGAAGTGTATATCGACCGTCTGAAGAGAATGCCTACCATCATCGAAATGCCATACAATGAGGTAGTACAGAAATTCATAGACCGTTACAGCGGCAAACTACGCCGTTCAGTAAGTTTCATGTTGGGAGCAAGCAACTTCTACATGCCTATCTTCGAAGAGGCATTAGAGGCTTACAACCTGCCACTGGAGCTGAAATATCTGCCAGTAATCGAATCGGCACTCAACCCTAAAGCTGTATCACGCGTTGGTGCCACTGGTTTATGGCAGTTTATGCTGCCTACCGGCAAGCGATACGGACTGGAGGTAAACTCACTCATCGATGAGCGCCGCGACCCAGTAAAAGCATCCTATGCAGCCGCCCACTATCTGAGCGACCTGTACAAGATATTCGACGATTGGAGTCTCGTGATTGCAGCTTACAACTGCGGACCAACCAATGTAAACAAGGCTATCCATCGTGCAAAAGGCAACGCCGACTACTGGAACATCTATCCATATCTGCCAAAGGAAACACGTGGATATGTACCAGCTTTCATCGCTGCCAACTACATCATGAACTACTACTGCGATCATAACATCTGCCCTATGGTAAGCGAACTGCCAGTAAAGACAGATACCATCGTAGTATCAAAAGACATCCACCTGGAGCAGATTTCAAAGGTGCTGAACATCGACATCGAGCACCTGCGCAATCTGAATCCACAGTACCGTCATGATATCATCAACGGATTGAACCATCCGATGGCATTGCGTCTTCCTTCTACCCTCATCGGTAGTTTCATCGACCAGCAGGACAGCATCTGTGCTTACAGAGCCGATGAGCTCTTCCAGAAGCGCGCTACTGTAGATATCAACGATGCACAGCCTACCTATAGCCGCCCACGAAGCAGCTACAGTCGCCACAGTGCTTCTTCACGCAGCAAGAAGAGCAGCAAGCGAGGCAAAAACAGGAAACAAGGCAATAAGAGTGTAACCATCAAGAATGGTGACACCCTTTCTGAAATAGCAGCACGCCACGGAACAACCGTCAAGAAGTTGCGCAAGCTGAACGGCATCAAGGGTAACAGTATCCGTGCCGGAAAGAAAATCAAAGTGAAATAAAAGAACTACGTCCGCTGTAGTTTTTTCAGTCTAATTAAGAACATTATTATTGGAGGGACCCACTATGGATGACCAGAACTTGAAAGACCTCGAAAGAGAGCAGGCTGATAACCAGTTGATTGGCGATGCCTTTCAACACCTGCTTGACACCTACCTGAGTTCGCGACACCGCAAGAAGGTAGATATAGTGACCAAGGCATTCAACTTCGCCCGACAGGCGCACAAAGGTGTGCGCCGCCTCTCGGGCGAACCATATATCATGCACCCTATCGCCGTGGCTCAGATAGCCTGCGAGGAGATGGGGCTCGGCTCAACAAGCATCTGTGCCGCACTGCTTCATGATGTGGTAGAAGATACCGACTACACCGTAGAAGATATCTCAAACATCTTTGGAGCCAAGGTGGCACAAATCGTTGATGGACTCACCAAGATCAGTGGTGGAATCTTCGGCGATAAGGCATCAGCACAGGCAGAAAACTTCAAAAAACTGTTGCTCACTATGAGCGATGACATCCGTGTTATCCTTATCAAGATTTGCGACCGCCTGCACAACATGCGCACGCTGGAATCGCAACCGGCCAACAAACAATACAAGATTGCGGGCGAAACCTTGTATATTTATGCACCTCTCGCCAACCGATTGGGCTTGAACAAAATCAAGACCGAACTCGAAGACCTCAGCTTCCGCTACGACCATCCACAGGAGTATGCCAATATAGAGCATAAGCTTGCCGATACCGAATCGCAGCGCGACACCCTCTTCGAGAGTTTTACTGCACCTATCCGCGAAGAACTCGACAAGTTAGGTGTAGAATACAAAATCAAAGCACGTGTTAAGAGCCCTTATTCTATTTGGAATAAGATGCAGAACAAGCACGTTACCTTCGATGAGATTTACGACATTCTTGCTGTGCGCATTATCTTTACGCCAAAGGTGAGAGCAAACGAAGTAAACGAATGTTTCAATATCTACGTAGCCATCAGCAAAATCTACAAGAGTCATCCAGACCGTCTGCGCGACTGGTTGAACCATCCGAAAGCAAATGGTTATCAGGCACTCCACGTTACCCTGATGAGTAAGCAGGGAAGATGGATAGAAGTGCAGATCCGTTCCGACCGTATGGACGAGGTAGCAGAAAAGGGATTTGCTGCCCACTGGAAATACAAAGAAGGAAACGAAGGTGAATATACAGAAGATGAGAACGAGCTGAACGACTGGCTCAGCACCATCAAGGAGATTCTGGACGATCCGCAGCCGGATGCCATGGACTTCCTCGATGCCATCAAGCTGAACCTCTATGCTTCAGAAATCTTCGTCTTCACTCCAAAGGGAGAAATCAAAACGATGCCGGCAGGCTGTACTGCCCTCGACTTCGCCTTCCAGATTCATACCTTCCTGGGCAGCCACTGCATTGGAGCCAAGGTAAACCATAAGCTGGTTCCGCTGAGCCATAAGCTGCAAAGTGGCGACCAGGTTGAGATTCTTACTTCCAAAAGCCAGCATGTACAGGAAGAATGGGTCAACTTCGTCAGTTCGGCCAAGGCAAAGAGCAAGATTCTTGCCATCCTGCGCCGCGATTCACGTGAGGTTCAGAAGAAGGGAGAAAACATACTCACCGAATGGCTCAAGAAGAACAGCATTGAGATGAGTGCGTCGGTGGTAGACCGCCTATGCGATTTTCATAATATCCAGAAGCCTGAAACCCTCTTCCAGTCATTGGGAGACCATCAGATTATCCTAGGCGATAAAGATTTCGATGAGTTGCAGGGCAAGCCTAAAAAACAGCAGACCAGCAGCTGGCGCAATTATATCCCATTCCTGGGCAAGAGTAAGGAGAAGGCTCCAGAAAAAGGCATCGTGAAACCTCAGGATCTTTTCGTGGTAGGTAAGGACTTCAACAAGAAGAAGCCACTCATCCTAACCGAGGAGAACATCAACCAGTTTATCTTCCCTAGCTGCTGCCATGCGATTCCTGGCGATGACGTTATGGGCTTTATCGACAACAAGAACCGCATCGAAATACATAAGCGCTCTTGCAGCATAGCAGCCAAACTGAAGTCCAGTTTCGGCAACCGCATCGTAGATGCCAAATGGGATATGCACAAGCAGATACTCTTCGATGCTACCATCGAAATCAAGGGTATCGACCGTAAGGGCATGCTGCTGGATGTTAGTAAGGTGATTAGTGACCAATTAGGCATCAATATCCACAAGATAACAATCAGTAGTGATAACGGCATCTTCGACGGAACAATCGAACTCCGTGTTCACGACCGCGAAGAAGTTAAGACCATTATGAACCAACTCCGAAATATTGATGATCTGCAGGAAGTACAGAGAATCCTATAAGTTAGGAGTTCATGATAATAAAGAAAAGATAAATAATAGAGAATCGTCGGATTTAAAATCTGGCGATTCTCTATGAAATCATACAGATTTCAACATCTTATAAAACAGATTCAAAACAACAAACTTAAAAACAATATGAAAAAATTATTCTTATCATTTTTAATGACGTTGACCCTGTTGCCTCTGGCAGCAGCCAACAAGTATGACAACCCCGACACGATTGTAGTATCTCGTGATGGTACCGGCGAATTCCGCACCATCGACGAAGCCATCGAAGTATGTCGCGCTTTCATGGATTACAGCAAGGTAATCTACGTTAAGAAAGGCGTATACAAGGAGAAACTCATCCTCCCTTCATGGCTCACCAACATCACCATCTGTGGTGAAGACCGTGATAACACCATCATCACATGGGACGATCATGCCAACATCAAGATGCCTGTAGGTGGACTCGATTCAGAAGCTGCAGTAAAAGGCAAACCGATGGGCACATTCCGCACTTATACCCTGAAGGTACAGGGCAGTTACATCACCCTGAAAAACATCACCATCGAGAACAATGCAGCCAAACTGGGTCAGGCTGTCTCCCTGCATCTTGAAGGCGATCATATCCTGGTTCAGAACTGCCGTCTGCTGGGCAATCAGGATACCGTTTATACAGGTATAGCCAACAACCGTTCAGCCTTCTACGATTGCTACATCGAAGGAACCACCGATTTCATCTTTGGTCCGGGAAGAGCATGGTTTGAGAATTGTGAGATTCGCAGCAAGGCCAACAGCTACATTACAGCTGCCTCCAGCCCAGCCGGTCAGGAATATGGCTATATATTCAACAAGTGCAAGCTTACTGCCGAGCCAGGCGTAGACAAGGTTTATCTGGGCCGTCCATGGCGCCCTTATGCAGCAACCCTCTTCATGAATTGCGAAATGGGCAGCCACATCCGTCCAGAAGGATGGCACAACTGGGGCAAGCAGAGCAACGAACAGACAGCCCGCTACAGCGAATATAACAACCATGGTGCAGGTGCTGCAACCAAGGCACGCGTAGCCTGGAGCCGTCAGCTCACCAAGAAAGAAGCTGCTAAAGTTACCATCAAGAATGTCTTCGGCGAAGAAGCGTGGTAACCCTAGCTAATCATAAAGTCCAAAGTTACTAAACCAGTCCATCGAGCTGCTTTTTGAGTTCTTTGAGCTGGTCTCTTACAGAAATAAGGGTGTCGAGAACTTCAGAAGATTTCTCGGCACCCGTTCTGTTTTGGTTCAGATACTTACGGGCAGCCGCAATCTTCAATCCCTTCACCTTGATAAGGTTGTAGATGAGCCTTACCTGCTCAATATCCTTATCGGTATACTGGCGCACTTTGTTGCCAGCAACCTTCGGTTTGAGAAAAGGAAACTCCTTTTCCCAATATCTCAACGTTGAGTCGTTTAGACCAAACATTTCACCTACTTCCTTGATAGAATAGTACAATTTCGTTGTTTTATCTGGAATTATTGCCATTTTTTCCGTCTTTAATTTCAAAAATAATTAATTTAGTTGCAAAATTAAACAATTCTTCTTATCTTTGCAAAGATTTTCGGAAGAAAATGCCCTAAAGGGCAAAAATATTTTCTGAGAGGACTCTCAATCCCCTCTCCAAAACAGGAAAAAGAAATTAAAGATAAATATAAAAAAGATATGATGACAGCTAATGAAGTGCGCGAATCCTTCAAGAAATTCTTCGAAGGTAA
>OQVT01000391.1_pt1 | contig 23799 bp, 22 predicted proteins | sample 1691561 | NCBI WGS metagenome assembly OQVT01 (sample SAMN03418260, study PRJEB22391) | human gut metagenome | biome: human-gut; feature: organic feature; material: feces | host: Homo sapiens | place: Tanzania | collected 2013-01 | reverse complement strand
GAATGCGCTCACCTTGAAGATGTACTCGACGCTTGTCCTGTCTGCCAACCATCCGAAGAATGCTGAGCCTATGCCACCTAGACCGAACATAAGGCCGAAGAATACTCCGGAAATCATTCCGATTCTGTCAGGCATCAAATCTGTCGCATATACCACAATCGATGAGAATGCAGAGGAAATTACCAGCCCGATAACGATGGATAGCACAATGGTCCATAAGCAGTTTACGTGTGGTAATAGTAATGCGAAAGGTGCTGCTCCCAGTATGGACCCCCAGATTATGTATTTTCTGCCAAATTTGTCCCCTAAAAGTCCTCCTCCTATGGTACCGAGCGCAGAAGCCGCGAGAAATGCGAAAAGGCATAGCTGAGAATTCTGAATGCTCATAGAGAACTTATCCATAAGGAAAAAAGTGAAGTAATTTGTCATACAGGACAGGTAGAAGTATTTGGAAAAGATCAACACCACGAGAATAATCATCGCGAGGCGCACTTTTCTATGTGGGATGTCTTTGCGGATACCTGCATTGATCTCAGGATGATCTGTATGAGTGGCAATTCTTTCTTTGTACCAAGATGCCACGTGCAGTAAAATGACTGCTGCCATGATCGCTAACAATGCAAACCATTTGATGGAGCTTTGCCCGAATGGAAGGATTATTAGCGCTGCCAATAGCGGCCCCAGCGCATTTCCGCCGTTTCCTCCTACCTGGAATATGGACTGTGCCAAGCTTTTCCTCCCGCCGGAGGCCATCTGTGCGACCCGTGAGGCCTCGGGATGAAATATAGATGACCCCAGGCCAATTATGCCTACGGCAATAAGAATTGTCCAGAACGTTCCTGCTCCGGCGAGCATAAGTAATCCTGCCAATGTAAAACACATCCCGATAGAAAGGGCATAGGGACTAGGCCTCTTGTCTGCAAAGTAGCCCGTGAATGGTTGAAGAATAGACGATGTCATCTGAAAGACCAATGTTATGATTCCTATCTGTGCAAATGAAAATCCATAGCAATCCTTTATCAGCGGATATATGGACGGAATCACTGACTGAATCATATCATTTAAGAAATGTCCGATGCCACAGGTGATCAGTATTGAGTATGCTGTACTATTATTTGAAATCGAATTTGCCTGCTTTATGTCCATAATTCTTTCCGGCTTGTCTAAACCATAAGTATTGGCTGCAAATATAGATTAATTTTGCTGGATGTAAACAATCGCTTCAAGGTGTTAGTTGGAATTGGCCCGAATTGAAATTATGTCATCGAAATTCTCGATTGCCCACGAAATCAGGGAATCAAGGTGGGGGAGGAGGCTGCGCCCGCGCTCTGTCAATGAATACTCGACCTTGGGAGGAACTGCCGGATATAACTTTCTGGCTACAAGACCATCTTCCGTGAGCATCTTGAGGGTGGCGGTCAGCATTTTTTGAGAAACGTCAGGGATGCAACGGTAAATGTCATTGAACCGTAGCGTACCGTGTTGCTCAAGAGTATATAGAACTAACATCGCCCATTTATCGCCAATGCGTGAGAGTATGTTGCGGATGGGACATTTGGGAAAGGTCGCATCCTGAATTGTCTTTCTATCCATAATTTGCTTGTTTCAATGCAAAAGTAGCATAAATTTACGACGAATCGGTCGCTTCTGAAAAGAAACGACCGATAATAGTATTTTAAGATATTATTTGCAAAGTGCCTGAGCCAGAGCATCTACACCTTCCGCGCCATGCAGGGCCGGATAAGCGGATTTGAGTTGTGCGGCAAATGTCGTAGCATCAGGATGAGATTCAAGTAGTTCACGAACCTTTGTAAGATAAGAGATTCTGAAATCAATATCCTCCTTGTGAGCGACGCCACCGTGAGAGCCAAGCCAAATGCTTGCGCCGGAGCGCTCTGCCTCTACCAGTCCTTCAAGTGCTTGGTTTACAGCCTCGGCCGACGAAATCTGGAGAGTGTGCATATGTGCTTTGGCCGGAGCCCAATGCATCAGGCAAGCGGTGCCGTCAATCAAGATCATCGAGCCTGGAAAATCATTGGCAGGACCGCGATCGAAGCGGAATATAATACCGGCCAATTTGATCGTCTTTCCGAAAGGAACCTCGCGGACATCACCCTCGGCAAGATCAACCATCGAATCGCCAAAAGATTGCTTAAAGCCGGACATCATAGAAGCATAAACACCTTCGTTAGTGAATTTATGCATTCCTTTAGGCATTACTATCGCCTGGCTCTCCTGACCTCCTAGATGATAGTCGATAATAGCCGACTCGACAGGCTTGCCAAGACCGGCAAGATAAGTGTCAAATTCTGCGAGCGCATCCTTAAAAAGAGGAGCCTCCAGAACGACTAGGGCATCTTTGCCTTCTACGATGTAGCTAGCATCGCCCATCACGTCATTTGAATAATAGACGTGGAGTGTCGCATTCTTAAGAGCGACAGTTTCAAATTTACCTTGTGCATTTACCATAACATTTGCTGCAATAATGGCGGCAGCTGCCAATAAAAACTTTTTCATACTTTTATACTTTCAAATTGTTTGTTACTTTCTTTTTTGCAGTGCAAAGTTGAGGAAAAAAAATGAGATGCACAAGAAGGCACTCAAACGAAAGTCACACACCTTGAGGTAAGTTATGGAAGTAGCAGTTGTGAGAGGGGTATATAGTTTTTGATTCCGGCAGTCTGTTTTTCAGGATAGTCCTTATTAACGCGGATTAGCGTCGTTTGCGGGAATTCGGCAGCCATTCGCTCGAAAGGGAAACGAATTATCGTGGGAGTATTGTAGCCTACACCATATTCCAAGAGAACCAGTTTGCCGCTCCTTGCTTTGTCCACAAAGTCGTAGTATTTGTGTGCCAATTCGTGCCAGCGCTCGTCTTCCACGAAGTAGCGGTCCTTACGGATATTGATTTCCATTGGCCCACCGCAGACCGGGCAAACGGGAACCAACTCCGATGGGATACGGCAGTCACTCTGCCGGGCAACCATCTGTTTCACAATGGATTCGTCGCTGTAGCATTTGGGATGGCAAGCGGTAGCGCATTGCATAAGGCCATAGTCACCTTGTACTTCAAAGACTTTGTCCGGGTCGAAACCAGCTTTCACGAACTGGCCGTCCACGTTTGTGGTGATGACAAAATACTCCTTGCCCTGTACCATCTCCAACAGCTTTTTATAGAGAGGCAAGCCTTCCGGAGCGAAGCGGGCAAAGTCAATGTGGCGGGACCAGTACGCCCATTTCTCTTCTTCGGTTCGGAAAGGATAAAATGAAGAAGAATACAGGTCGGTGAACCCGTACTTTTCAATCATATCTGCAAAGGCCTCCTCGAAATCGGGACCGGAATAGTGAATCCCGGCAGCGGCGGAAAGTCCGGCACCGGCGCCGATGAGTATGTATTCTGCCTCGAGGATTGCCTCTTCAGCTCTATTTAAGGGCGTTTTGATAAAGCTCATGGTCGATATTCTTGAATGTGTTGAAAATGACTGTTTTTACAGAAGAGTTCGGATGTGATTCCATCCACGAACGGACGGTGGTTACAGCTATCTTGCAGGCTAAGTCATTCGGGAAACGGAATTCCCCGGTGGAAATGCAACAGAAGGCCACAGACTCCAGATTGTTTTCAGCCGCCAGATTGAGACAACTATGGTAGCAGGATGCAAGCTGAACTTTCTGCGTACGAAGCGGCCGACCTGTTGGTACAATCGGGCCGACGGTATGCAGCACATATTTGGCCGGGAGATTGAATCCAGGGGTGATCCGGGCACTGCCTGTAGGTTCATCGCCACCCTTCATCATATCGGCACAAGCGAGTCGGAGTTGGACGCCCGCTGCAGAATGGATAGCATTGTCAATACAACGATGCAGAGGCACGAAACAACCCAACATCTGCGAGTTGGCGGCATTTACGATTGCATCTACTTTCATTCGAGTGATGTCGCCTTGCCATTCTAGAAGGCCTGTGCCAGGCAACGTAACGATGCCTTTTTCCTCCAGTTGTGTCTGTAGTTCGGCATCTTGTGCCTGCAAAAACTCGTCGCTCACTGGCTTAGGGGGACGGATGTTTAGCAGCGAACGCATTAGCCGTTGCTTTTCATCCAGCGTGTCGGGAATATGAGCGTCCCGATACTGCGGAAACTCATCCAGCAGATACCGACAGATGTAATCAAGTTTGCTTATTCGATCAGCGATTGTCATTTCGTTCTCCTGTTGCCACGTCATAGTGCTGGAGTACTGGCGGAGTGGGCGTAAGGTCATAATAATCCATATTGACAATCTTTACGCGGAAGTACTCCAACTTTGTATAATTGGCATATAATCTCGGAAGCACCGGATTGGTATTGTAGATTTCCTGCTGTATCGCATCAGGAATATCGAAAAGTGCGTTCCCAGCAACTCTGACGAATATATTGCCTTTTCTGGAGAGGATTTCAACTGATGGATTCTCCTGAAGTTCTGCATACACCCGCTTAGTGGGGGATGTTGCAAAGTATAGGGTGGTTCCATCAAATTTCATTATCTGAAACACCCGAATTTTAGGGCGATTGTCCTCGCCCACGGTGGCGAAAGCAACCTCCTTATTTTCTTTGAGAAATTCAATAGCTTCTTTCATTGTTTTTATTATTTCGTTTTGGTGGTGCAAAGGTATACCATTGCAAACTTTCTGTCAAGAAGATACAAATTTGTCAGTAGCTTACTTCGCCGTAAGAAATGGAGTATATCGTATTCAAATGTGGAAAATATATTTGAAATTATTTTGACAAATATTACTGCAACGCACTGTCTACCTTGTTGCTCGCAGTAAAGACACCACTAAGCCGTGGATGGCATTGCCCTCAACCCGAAATACACCTTTGAACAGCAGCCGCACTCTAAAGCGTTCTGCTAAGGGTGTAACCTAGAATTGCATTCCGGCGCTGCGGCAAAAAAATTACAGCCAGGCAGTGGGGAACTGTCTGGCTGTAAAATATAATAGCGTGTAATAATCTACTTATTGAATACAATCACGATGGATGATGTTTTCCCTATTTCATCTGAGCCCACTTTGGTTTGGAAGTATCCTCCGCCTACCGTGGTGCCGTTTGTCGGCTTTTGAAATGTTCCATAGTATGTCGTGAATGTTCCGTTTGTTTTATTAACAGTGACGGAAATGATTTCGCCTAGATCTGTTTTATTGTATATAGCGCCATAACTTTTTTGCCATTGCATAGCTTTTGATTGAAGCATAACTTTATTTGAATACCAAGTAATGTCCAATTTACTTCCGTCTTCGGCTATGGCTGTAGTGGTGTGGTCTTTATCGTTAGCAGCATAACTCGTTGAAGTGAAGTTATTTGCGTTAATGGTGAGAGTGTATTGTTTTACACTCACCACTCCACTCTGTGTCAGCGCGATCGTTTTCTTGAGTTCGCCGGCGGTGACGGTGATGGTGGCGGTGCGGATGGTGGCATCGGTGTTTTCGGAAACCGTTACGGTGAAACTGTCTGCTGCCTTAGTGACAGCGAAGTTAGTGGCGTCGTCCGATGTTACGGCCCAGTCTGCCTGGTTAGTCATTACCGTAAACGTAAGAGTCTGTCCTGTAGCAGGAATCTTCGTGTCGTACTTGCCCGGATTTATAGTGAGAACAGGCTTATTAGGGTCTACGATGGTCGTTTCGCGCCTATAAATCTGCGGCAAAAGCATTGATATATTCGTAGCCGATGTGTATGTGGTGAATCTCGAACTGTTAACATTATAGAGGAATCTACCATAATCAGTATTTGTACTCTGTATAGTCGCATCGCTATTCGTACCAATGCTTATCTTCCACGTCGTGGTGCCGTTAGTCCAAGCTACTTTTTTAGCGGCAGTACATCCTAACAACTTTCCTTCTGAATTAGAAAGGGTCCAAGCGTCTGCCTTGCCGCCGAGGGTGAATATGACGGCATTATCATCAAGTTTCGTGATGGTTGACATGTCTTCAGAGAAAGTCGATGTAACTTCCGATAGATAATCGTTTGTAATATTCCCAGCCACTACTCCCTTTTCATTAGAAGCGATTACCAATTCATCCCCCACCTTCAATGTCGAGGCGTCGGTTACGAGGCTCCAAGATTCGGTCACTAAGCCCTTCACCTTAAAATCCTTAACGGTGAATTTCGATACTTTGCCGGCTGTGAATGAAAGGTTCTTGCCTGTGAGGTCGATTTCTTTTTCGTAAACGCCCTTGTCGGTGGTGACAGTGATTAAGAGGGTTTCGTCTTTGAGATCGGCCGGAGCGCAGGCGAAGAAGATGCCTGTGGTCTTGTCCGTCAAAATGGTCAACTCATCCTTCTTAACATCTTCCTTTAACCCCAAAGAACCGTATCCATAACTTCCCGTAAGCCCCGTGGCCGCTGTCAGAAGCTCTATCTTCTTCACTTTTCCGGCTCCTTCAGGAAGGGAAACCGACATATTGCCATAAGCTGTGAGGTGCTTGAAAGTAAGAGAAATGTTACTGTTCAGCGCCTCTGCCGTGCAAGAAGCCGTAGCGTAGATAATCTGCGCAGCCTCGTCGCAAGTGCCTTCGCCTGGGGTCTGAGTAGAAGGAATGGTGAAATAGATGTCACCGCCGCTATCGAGGCTGGTGATGGCGGCAGCCGGACTGGCCAGCATGAACTTGTGCTCTGCAGCAGCTTCGTCCACTTTGATTTCGGCACTAATGGAAGCGCTCTTTCCGCTACCGGAAACGCTTGCCGTAGTCTTCGCGCCTCCGTTATACGACACTGCCACTTTCTCGTTACCTGTCCAGAGAGTAGGGTAGGCAGTGCCATCCTTCGCCCCGAAATGAGTTTTCGTGTCCGGAGTAAGGGCGGTGAAGGTGATGGTCTGCGTGCTTTCAGAAGGTCTTACGTTCTCCTTAGTACAAGAGAAAAGGCACATCGCAGCTACTGCGGTGAGACCCAAAAGAAAATGCTTTCTCATAAGGCTTCGTCTTTAGAATTCACCGAAATCCTCTTCCTCAGAAGATTCAATAACGCCGGAAGTGTTGAGAAGCATAGAACTACTGCAAAGCAGGTCGATCTGCTCGCAAGAGGGTGCCTGATAGGCTTTTACCCCTCCACAGGATGTAATAATGGTTTTCATAAAAGAATGATTATGATTTGATTTGTGTATGTTTTACTTGTGTAATCGCAAAAGTAATAAAAAAACAGGGCATACACAACTGTACGCCCCGTCATAACTAAAAAAAACAGTATAATTCGCTTACTTTATGATGCTAGGAATATATGGCATAGTGGCGAAGACCATCTCGCGGTTGCCACTTATGAAGCTATCGTACCAATTCTTATAATAATTGGCCCAATTCCCGAATACCGAATAGTCGTTCACGGCTCCGGTAAAGGATTCGGTCAGCAACTCTATAAGAGTCAGCTCGCGCGGATATTCCACTATATTCCAGTTACTTAAGTCGCTATCGCCTCCGCTCACTGCAGCGTAAGCCATAGCCTCGTTCAATCCGCCGATCTCATCGACGAGACCTATCTTCACTGCATCGCTTCCGGCCCAAACGCGACCCTGAGCGATCTCATCTACCTGCTGAACAGTCATATCGCGACCCTCGGAAACCAGCCCCACGAAACGCGTGTAGATGCTTTCGATGCTCCTCTGCATATAGGCCAATTCGTCCTTCGTGAAAGCCCTTCCCATCGCGAACATATCGCCGTGCTTGTTCGAAGACACGCTCTGCACACCCACGTGGAGGGTCTCCTTATAGAGTTTTGACAAATCCGGAACCATACCGAACACACCGATGGAGCCCGTGAGAGTAGTGGCATCGGAGAAAATCCTGTCCGCGCCATTCGAAATCCAGTAGCCACCCGATGCAGCATAATCGCCGTACGAAGCTATCAGCGGCTTTTCTTCGGCCAATCTGTCCAGTTCGTGACGAATCTTCTCTGAAGCCACGACACTGCCGCCCGGAGAGTTCACACGCAGCACGACTGCCTTCACCATATCGTCCTTGCGCACATCCTCGATAATGGAAGCGAACCTGTCGCCATCGACATTCTGCACGTCATAACCATCGACGATGGAGCCGTTGGCATAGATGACTGCGATGCGCTTGGCCGCACGGAAGTTGTTCTTAATGTGGGCGTCAGCATAATCGGCGAACGGGATGAACTGCACCTCGTCGTAATCTTCGACCTGGGCCATAACTGCCAATTTGGCCTCGAGCGCGTTCCTGTCCAGCAGCTCGTCCACCAGCCCGGCAGACACGAAATCGGCAGGCAGGCAGAGCTCCAGATTATCGATGGACGAGTTGATGTCCTTAGGGGTGAGACCGCGGCTATCGGCCATCTCGCCCACGAACGAACTCCATAAAGAGTTGACCATCACCTGGTTCTGATATAGATTCTCTGCGCTCGCACTCGACCTTATGTACATCTCGCCGGCAGACTTGTATTTGCCGTGGCGAATAAGCTGCACGTTAATGCCCAGACGGCTGAGCGCGTCGCCTAAAAACATCATCTGAGAAGAGAGGCCGGTAAAGGTAGGAGTGCCACCCTGATATGCGCCCATATATACCTTATCAGCCACACTTGCAAGATAATATGAGCCTGTGGTAGGATTCTCCATATATGCGATGACAGGCTTTCCGCTCTGACGGAAAACCGAGAGAGCCTTCCTGAACTCCTGGATGGCACCCGTACCTATGGCCAGACCGTCAGTCTTCAAGTAAATGCATTTCACGCCCGGATCCTCGGCAGCTGCTGATATGGCATTCATTGCCTTCAGCAGGCCAATCGTCACTCGACTATCCTTCTGCGAGAAATTGAAAGACTGCGTACTCTGCTCAGCTACAATTATTTTAGACATATCTACCCTAAGCACGCCCTGTGTCGGGATAGCCGGAGCCTTTCCTCCTATGGAGGCTACGCTTGCTATAATCCAGAACCCTATCAGGTTCATGATTAGAAGTCCGCAAATGACTGCGAGCAATGTTTTTAAAAAATTCTTCATCTTCTAATATGTTTATATACGACAAAAGTAGTAAATTTGTAGGATAAATTAGTTGATTATGGCTCAAAAACCTTCCATTCCTAAGGGAACCAGAGATTTCGGTCAGCGTGAAATGGCCGAGCGCAATTATATTTTCGATACCATAAAAAGCGTTTTCCGCTCTTTCGGTTACTTCCAGATAGAGACTCCGGCTATGGAGAACCTCTCTACGCTTATGGGAAAATACGGCGACGAGGGCGACAAACTGCTTTTCAGAATACTTAATTCGGGCGATGCCTTCGCTAATGTCGATATGTCGAAACCCCTTACGGGCCAAGTCTGCGAGAAGGGATTAAGATACGACCTTACGGTACCTTTCGCGCGTTATGTGGTACAGCACCAGAGCGAGATTTCATTCCCGTTCAAGCGTTTCCAGATACAGCCTGTCTGGAGGGCTGACCGTCCGCAGAAGGGTCGCTATCGCGAATTCTATCAGTGCGACGTGGATGCGATAGGCTCGAAAAGCCAGATGTGCGAGCTCGAACTCGTGCAGATAGCCGACGAAGTGTTCAAAAGGCTGGGTATCAGAGTAGTAATTAAAATCAACAACCGTAAGGTCCTGAGCGGATTGGCAGAAATATGCGGCGCACCCGATAAGGTCGTGGACATCACCGTGGCCATCGACAAGCTCGACAAGGTAGGTCTCGACGCGGTTAAGGCCGAGCTGATGGAAAAGGGATTGAGCCCGGAGGCAGTGGAATTGCTCGAGCCTGTACTTTGCCTTAGCGGCACGAATGCCGAGAAGCTCGCCACTATGAAAGGCATAATGGCAGGAAGCGAAGTGGGCCTAAAGGGTATCGCTGAGCTCGAGGAGCTTATGGGATTCATTCAAGCGGCAGGCGTGGCTACCGAGTGTGAGATAGATTTGTCGCTGGCTCGTGGACTGAATTATTACACAGGTGCCATTTTCGAGATTAAGGCGCTTGATTACCAGATAGGTAGCATAAGTGGAGGCGGCAGATACGATAACCTTACCGGCATCTTCGGACTTCCGGATATGTCCGGCGTGGGCATTAGTTTCGGAGCCGACCGCATCTACGACGTGCTTAAGGGATTGGACAAATTCCCGAGCTCGCTGGGCAGTTCGACTACGCTTCTCTTTGCCAATATGGGCGAGTCCGAGTGCGCGTACATTCTGCCAGTAAGCATAGCGCTTCGCGGTCGTGGAGTGAGCGTGGAGGTGTATCCGGACAGTAATAAACTGAAAAAGCAGTTCGATTACGCCGACAGGAAGCACATTCCATTCCTTTCCATCTGTGGTCAGAGCGAAATCGAGAGCGGAGTGGTTCAGATAAAGAACCTGTCGAGCGGAGAGCAGAGAACGTTCGCTAAGGACGATCTGGCTGCTATGCTCGAATTCTTGGAAGCATAATGGATGAATTGGCCGAAATAAGGGAGCAGATAGACAGGATAGATGCTCGAATCGCACGTCTTTTCGAAGAAAGGATGGAGGCGTGCGGCAGGATTGGCCGGATAAAAAAGGAAAAAGGGCTGCAGGTGCTGGACGAAGGTAGGGAGGCCGAGGTCTTGAAAAGCAGAAGCGGCTATGTCGGCGCGCAGATGCTTCCTTACTGGGAAGAGGTGCTCGCGACACTTATGAAAGTCTCGAAGGATTATCAATGGAATTTAAGAGAAAACTGCCCATCCCGAAAGAAATAAAAGAGTTTTATCCGCTGTCAGATAAGGGGATAAAGACTCGGGAGGAGTGCGTCGCTACCATAAAGGGGATTCTCGAAGGAGTGGATTCGAGGATGCTCCTTTTAGTGGGACCTTGCTCCGCCGACAGGGAAGACGCGGTGCTGGACTACCTTCAGAGGCTTAAAATGCTAAGCGAAAAGGTCAGTGATAAGATTTACATAGTTCCCAGACTTTATACGAGCAAGCCCCGCACCAGCGGCAATGCTTATAAGGGAATGCTCCACAGGCCTGACCCGTCCGGAGAAGACGACATACTTAAGGGCATCATAGCCATTCGTCAGATGCATCTTCGCGCGATCGAAGAAATAGGCTTCGGCTGCGCAGACGAGATGCTCTATCCTGAAAATCACAGATTTATCTCCGACCTTTTGTGCTACGTCACGATAGGGGCGCGCTCCGTGGACGACCAGCAGCATAAACTTACCGCGAGCGGGCTGGAAATTCCGGTAGGGCTTAAAAACCCTATGAACGGGAACCTCGACGCCTTGCTCCAGGACATACTCACAGTTCAGAACAGCCATCTTTTCCTGTATAGGAATTGGGAAGTGGAAAGTGAGGGTAACCCTTTCGCACACGGCATCTTGCGAGGCTATGTCGACCATACGGGGGAGAGCCACTGTAACTGCGACGCATCGGGGCTTGCGCTTGCGTGCCGGAAAATGCTTGACGGGGGAGTGAAGAATCCGAGTCTAATCGTGGACTGCAACCACTCGAACTCCGGAAAGGACTATTTGAAGCAGGTGGAGCTGGCCCGAAACATCGGCCATCTTCGTCGCGAAGGCGAAAGCGGACTGTGCGAAACTGTCAAAGGCCTTATGATTGAGTCGTATATAGAGGACGGAAAGCAGGAGGAGCACGGCGCGGTCTATGGCCAATCCATAACTGACGCGTGTCTCGGCTGGGAAAAAACCGAAAAATTAGTCCTCGAATTGGCGGAATTGTGGTAAATTTTGCCTAACTTTGAATCCCGTTATGAAATACGGGTTTGACAACGATAAATACTTAAAAATTCAGTCCGAACACATTAAACAGCGCATTTCGCAGTTCGGAGATAAACTATACCTCGAATTCGGAGGTAAACTTTTTGACGATAATCACGCAAGCAGGGTTCTGCCTGGATTCAGGAGGGATTCGAAGATGCGTATGCTTCAGCAACTCTCTGACAGCACGGAGATTATCATCGTCATCAGCGCATTGGACATAGAAAGGAATAAGGTTCGTAACGACTTGGGCATCACCTACGATATGGATGTACTGCGCCTGCACGACGAATTCGAAAACCACGGCTTTTTAGTGAGCTCGGTGGTCATCACCCACTATAATGGCCAATCCAGTGCCGATAATTATCGTGCCAAGCTCGAAAGAAGGGGCATACCTACCTATTACCACCATACGATCGAGGGCTACCCGAACAATGTGGCTCTCATCGACTCCGAAGACGGATTTGGCCGTAACGACTATGTTCCGACCACCCGTCCGCTCGTGGCAGTGACGGCGCCGGGCCCGGGAAGCGGCAAGATGGCCGTCTGCCTATCCCAGCTCTACCAGGAGCACAAGAGGGGAATCAAGGCCGGCTATGCCAAGTTCGAATCGTTCCCTATCTGGAACCTGCCGCTGAAACATCCGTTGAATCTGGCCTATGAGGCAGCCACGGCCGACATTAACGACATCAATATGATAGACCCTTTCCATCTGGAAGCTTATGGAAAGATGGCCGTCAACTATAACCGCGACATCGAGATTTTCCCTGTCTTGAACGCCATTTTCGAGAGCATCTACGGCGAGAACCCGTACAAGTCGCCTACCGATATGGGCGTGAATATGATAGGTTACTGTATGTGCGATGAGGAAATCTGTTGTAATGCGGCCAAGCAGGAAATCATCCGCAGGTACTACGATGCCCTGTGCAGAATGGCCGACGGTGCGGTCAACGATGCCGAAATCAACAAGATAGCCTCGCTGATGAAGCAGGCGAAAATCGACACTTCCTTCAGAAAGACCACGGTGGCAGCCAGGGAGAGGAAGGAGGCGAGCGGGGGATTGGCCGCGGCAGCGGTCGAATTGGCCGATGGTACCATCATCACTGCAGGAAGCAGCCCGCTGCTGGGTTCAAGTGCCGCACTCATTTTGAATGCGATAAAGCATTTGGCAGGTATAGATCACGGCATCAAGCTCATTCCGCGCGATATGATAGAGCCTATTCAGAAGACGAAAGTCTCTTATTTGCACGGACATAACCCGCGTCTGCACACCGATGAGGTGCTGGTGGCGCTCTCGCTTCTGAGTCTTACCGACGACAAGTGCCGAAGGGCCTTGGCACAGCTTCCGGAGCTTTACGGATGCCAAGTTCACTCGACCGTGATGCTTTCGGAGGTGGACAGAAAGGTGTTCAAGCGACTGGGAGTCGGTCTCACGTGCGACCCTATAAAAAAGTAATCATAAAGTATAATATATACGGAAAAACGCTATATTTGTGAATATGAAACGGTTTTTATTTACAATTATGGCGCTTTTTCTGTTTTCGGCCTTCTCGCAGGCGCAGGACAGAATAGCTTTGGTGGGCTCATCTGAGATGATAGATAACGTTAAGGTTGTCGAAATCGGGGAGGATTACCTTATCTATAAGATGTATGATAACCTGAATGGCCCGGATTACAGACTGTCTCTGGACAGGGTAGCTTTCGTACAGTTCGAGAATATGACTGTGCAGAGGTTTAACGACTCCGGTTACAACCAGCCTTTAGTCTATCCGTATTATCCAGATTTCTATGGGGATTCTCCGCTGGAGTACCGCTACGGGCATTACTATATTCACGATGCCAGAGTGGACGCTCAGATAATGTCCCAGATGCTCGGCTATTCGCTTTATGGCGATAAGTATAGGACGGCGAATCTTCAATATTTCTGGGGTATGTCTCTGACTCTTAGCGGTGTTACCATACTCGCGGGAACACTGGTCACACACCTTATGGATAATGCCTTTAACAGTGGCCCTGCATTCGATGACCCGTTCTTTAAGTCTAATTCCAGTTCTAATACTGCCCTGTATGCAGTAGGCTATGTGTTGGGCGCGGCTTGTCTAGGTGCCGGAATTCCTCTCTGGGTAAAGGGAAATAAGAAACTGGGCGAGATAGCCGACGACTATAACCGTAATTACGGCGCTCCTCGTCGTTCGCATGGAAGCGGTACCTCCCTTAACCTAGGCCCTACACATTCCGGAGGGCTGGGATTGTCCCTGAATTTTTAAGAGATTTCTTCCCGGATCACGATAATGCTATCGTCTTCCGGGTTTACTTTTAGTTTTTCGCTGATGCGACGGCATAGCAGCGCCAGCACTTCACGCTCGCTGCCTTCGATGACGACTTCGCTGCCTTTTCTAAATGCCGGAATCTTAAGGTCCACGAACATATCGCTCAGCTTCTTTTTCTTTCCGTTAAGTCCCAGCGGCGTAATGTAATCGCCTTCCTGCCATTTCCTTAAACAGAATGGAAATGCATCTGACTTAATGTAAAGCACGCCTTCGGGAGCGCGAAGCGACTGAGGACGCGATTCCTTTCGGATGCTGAACTTTCGTCCTGCCAGCTCGTATGTGCCCTCGGCGGACACCATTACGCGCGGATTCTCATCGCGCCTTTCGTCCAGAGGGGAGAAGACCATCTCTCTGGAGCTAAGGTCGAGCCTGTGCGTAGGGCTTAAAAAGACCTTTCCGCTTAGAGGCTTGCCGCTTGAAAGCAGCTCGCACATATCGTTATAGACGCCTTCGCCGAAGCCATACTTTTCCAGCTCTCTATAAAGCACATAGCGCCAGTGCTTAAGGGAAAGCAGCTGAGCCGTATCGCTCGTGCGATGCTCCAGATAGTAGTCGTTAGCGATTTCGTCTACCTGCTCGATATGCGACATATCGGAAGATAGAGTCTTTAGAAAGGATGGGTTAATCTCCTTAAATACAGGAAGAACCTTATGCCTTAGCAGGTTCCTTTTGTAAAGCAGCTCAGCGTTTGTCCTGTCTTCGCGCCAGCTTAGGTCGTGCGAAGTCATAAAGGCGGTAATCTCTTCGCGCGAAGTTTCCAGAAGCGGACGCAGGATGCGTCTTGGGAACGCTCCCGAATCAGGGGACATTCCACGCATACCGCGACTTCCGCATCCACGAAGCATATTAAGAAGCAGGGTCTCCGCATTGTCGTCGGCGTTATGGGCGACGACCGTGGCATCGAATCCGTGCTCCGAGCACAAGTCAGCGAACCAGTCGTAGCGCAGTTCGCGGGCGGCCATCTCTATGCTGATTCCGTGCTCTGCGGCGTAATTGGCCGTGTCGAATCGGGCTGTGAAGAGCTCGATGCCGTTATTCTCGCACCACTGCCGAACGAAAGTCTCGTCGGCATCGCTTTCCTCGCCGCGCAGGCCGAAATTGCAATGCGCCGCGCAGAAGGTGAAGTCATAAGGAAAAAGGGCGCCGTCAAGTGCCCTTTTAGCCATATACATAGAGTCTATTCCTCCACTTAGTGCGAGAAGTAATTTCATTATTATTTCTTAGCGAATGTGTAAGTGAAACTGAATGAAAGGAAGTCCTTAAACTGAACGCCGCGCTTTTTCGTTACCTCGCCCTCGGTTATGGTCACGTTCGGGTCGGATATGAGCCAAGTCTTGAACGCGAACTTGAGGTATTTGCTTAGCTGCCAGTTAATGGAGTTATCCCAGTTGATTCTGAAGTAAGGCTCGTTAAGGTAGTCGGTGAAGAGAACTCCCTGAGTCTCATAGGTAAAATTCTCGTTGATGACTATCTTGAGGTTCGCCTTAAGCTGAGCACCGAATTGGAACAAAACCTGGTTGTAATCCTTTCCTACAGGGTTTTCGATGTTCTCGTTCTTCAATTTCATACCATAGCTTGCACGGAGCGCCTCGTTAGTACAGATGGTCAGACCTCCGGTAAGAGGGGCGAAGTTCAAGTTGAACCACGCAGAAGGCGCCCACTGGATACCGAGCGCGATGTCGGTATAGGCCGGAGACATAAATCCGGACTTGATGCCCTGCTCCGTCCATTTTCCATTCTCGTCCTGAACGTATTTGTCAGGAGTGTCGGTGAACTGGCTACGGAAGTTGAAGGATGCCGTGTAGTTGAAAGGAGAGCCGCTGGCTGTCTGGTAACCCCATTTGCTCTCGAAATAGATGCGGTCGTTACTCTTCTGGAGAATGTCTTCCTTCTCGTTCGAGTAGAGGAAACCGTAGTCGAGCTGCAGACGGTTGTTCCAGCTCATAAGATCCTTCTTATAGTCGGCCTTCGCATCTAAGTTAGTGGTAAGCGTGACGGTGTTATATCCACCTGCCGCCCAGTTACTTAGATTAGTCATATTATAACCGAGGTTAAGCTGGATGGAAGAGGTCCAGAGACTCGGTTTCGGAGCCTGCACTTCTTCTTTCGGAGCCTGCAGAAGTTCTGCGGCTGCGTCTGCGGCTGCTTTTTGAACAGCGTCGTCCTGTGCCTTAACCGTAAGTGCCGTAGAAAGCACAGCAGTTAAAATTAGGATAGTCTTTTTCATTATCTAGTAAGCTATTGCGAATACTACTCTTCCCTTCGAAGGCTTGCCCGAATAGATGTCCACACCCTCTTCTTCGTTTACGAAGCTGTCTACAGGGATGCAGCGGATGGTGGCCTTCGTCTCGTCCTTAATCTTCTGCTCGGTCTCGGCAGTACCGTCCCAGTGGCAGAGCAGGAATCCACCCTTCTTGATTTCCTCCTTGAATTCGTCCCAGCTGTCGCACTTGCGCACCTTAGAGTCGCGAAGCGTCAGTGCCTTCTGATAGATATTATCCTGAATCTGAGCGAGCAACTCCTTAATGTACAGTTCGATGCCCTCGTCTTCGTGGGTGGATTTCTCAAGTGTGTCCCTTCTGGCCAATTCTACAGTCCCCGCAGCCAGGTCTCTCGCGCCCATGGCCAATCGCACCGGTACGCCCTTCAGCTCCCATTCTGCGAACTTGAATCCCGGACGCAGTGTGTCCCTGTCATCGACCTTCACGCTGATGCCCAGGGCTTCGAACTTGGCCTTGATTTCGTTAAACTTGGCCAATATCGCATCGTGCTCTTCTGCAGTCTTGTAGATAGGCACCATCACTACCTGGATAGGGGCCAATGCCGGTGGCAGCACGAGGCCGTTATCGTCGCTGTGGGCCATAATCAGCGCGCCCATAAGACGGGTGCTCACGCCCCAAGAGGTAGCCCAAACGTACTGCTCCTTGCCTTCCTTGTCGGCATATTTTACGTCGAATGATTTGGCGAAGTTCTGGCCCAGGAAGTGGGATGTACCTGCCTGCAGAGCCTTTCCGTCCTGCATCATAGCCTCGATGGTGAGTGTGTCGAGCGCTCCGGCAAACCTCTCGTTCGGGCTCTTGTGACCCACTATGACAGGCAGAGCCATGGTCTTGCGTGCGAAATCTGCGTAGACGTGAACCATCTCTACTGCCTTAGCCTGAGCCTCTTCCGAGGTGGCGTGGGCTGTGTGGCCTTCCTGCCACAGGAACTCTGCGGTGCGAAGGAAAGGTCTGGTTCTCATCTCCCAACGTACTACATTACACCACTGGTTACAGAGAATAGGGAGGTCTCTCCACGATTTGATCCAGTTCTTGTAAACGCTCCAGATAATGGTCTCTGAAGTAGGTCTTACGATGAGCTCTTCCTCGAGCTTAGCGTTAGGGTCTACTATAACTCCCTTTCCGTCAGGGTCGTTCATAAGACGGTGGTGTGTAACGACTGCACATTCCTTAGCGAATCCCGCTACGTGCTCAGCCTCGCGGCTGAAGAAAGACTTAGGAATGAAAAGAGGGAAGTAGGCGTTCTGTACGCCGGTTTTCTTAAACTCGGCATCGAGCGTAGCCTGCATCTTCTCCCAGATCGCGTAACCGTAAGGTTTGATTACCATACATCCTCTCACTGCCGACTGCTCTGCCAGGTCGGCCTTAACTACCAGGTCGTTATACCACTGTGAATAATTTTCACTTCTCGGTGTAATTTCTTTTGCCATATTTCGTATTGTCTATTTTCGATAAAATGCCTATAATTGTAAGCCGATGGTCGCGCCCGATTCCTCGGGTACGATTATTGCGTGCAAAGATACAAATTTTTATTATAGGAGATTCACTATGAGACGCAGTTTTATTCTAATGCTTGTTTTGTCCTGCGCTTTTGTGTCCTGCGGAACTGCGGGACAGTATGCGGACAACTATAGATACCAGGACGGCATCTATTATCGCGGCGTTCCTGCGGGTGAAGAAGTCGCGTTAGCCGACAATGAATCCGGAAAGCAGTTTAATGACAAGATAAAGGTTCAGTACGACGAATATGGCTGGAGCTCCGCGAAGACTTACAGCAGCATAATTCTCGTGCCTACGGTAGGCTGGCCGTATGGCTACAGCTCATGGTACTGGGGTGATCCGTGGTATTACGGAAGCTCGTGGTACTACTATCGAGACCCGTGGTACTATGGAAGTCCGTGGTATTGGGATTCGTGGTACTGGAACGACTGGTACTACAGGCCATATTGGCATTACGACCATTATTACTATCATCACCACTATCACCCACACTATTACGGGTACTATAAGAGCACTACCCAAACTCCTCACGCGGGAGTCTCTATGAGGCAGTCGCCGAATTCGACAAGAGTTCGCACTTCTTCTGCAACGCGAGGCACCTCTTCTGCATCTTATAATAATAGTGGAAGATCGTCCTCGACTTATCGCAGTACGCCTTCTACGACAAACGGCAGCAGTTCTTCGTACAGAGGCACGACTCCTTCGAGAAGCAGCTCTTCTTCTACGCCATCGTATAACGGAGGCAGCAGCAGAGGCAGCAGTTTCAACAGCTCCGGAAGCTCTTCAAGCAGGAGTTCGGGCGGTTCATTCAGGAGTTCGGGCGGCGGCTCGTCCCACAGCGGTGGCGGAGTGTCGCGCGGTCGCAGATAGTTTGCTTGTTATAAATTTTAAAAGAAAAGAGTATGAAAAGGTATATTGTATCAGGTTTGCTGGTGTTGTCTAGTCTGGGTCTAAGTGCTCAGTCTATGTACGACGCATATACTTTTGGCGCTACCGATTATCTGGGAACGGCTCGTGTGGTAGGACTTGGCGGCGCTGTAGGTGCTGTGGGTTCCGACCTGGGAACCATCGGAGTAAATCCTGCCGGTTCGGCGGTGGCTTCGTATTCACAGTTCGTAGTTTCCCCTTCGCTGAGTATGTCTCGAACGGAGACTTCTTATGCGCTTAATCCTTCTTCGAGTTTCGGCGCAGCTAACAAAACAGGGCGTAATAAGCTCAAACTCCCTAACATAGGACTTACGACCAGGTTTAATTCCATATTGTCTTCCGATGCCAGCGTGACCTTCGGCTTCGTGATGAACACCACTTACGACTATAACTACGAGCATTCCGGCTCGGGCATAAACGGGTATTCGTCGAAGTTCGCAGAGATGGCGCGCGCCGCACAGGGAATCACTAACGAAGCGCTGAAGAGCAACTCGTTTTACGATAATTCGGCCAATTCATCCCTCTGGGATGTGGCTATGGGTTATAACATTGGCCTTATAAACGGCTACGGCGCCGACGGTAACTATGTAGGATGTACGGAAGTGCTTACTTCTGACGGACGCAGATATGTTCCGGGTAACCTTAGTCAGCGTTCACGTCAGGTTACTACGGGCGTCAAGAATGACATCATCCTGAATATGGCTTGGAATTTCTCTAACAAATTCTATTTGGGATTCAATCTCGGCCTTCCTTATCTGGGATATGAGAATGTGGAGCGCTACAGCGAGGTGGCTCAGGTAGTGGAGGAGTTCCCTATACAGTTCACCTATTCCGACGGAAGCGTACTGAACACTTACTTCGATAATGCTACCTATCAGTATAATTACACTGCATCCGGTTCCGGTATGTACGGAAAGATAGGTGCCATCTACCTTCCTTTCGCAGGGCTAAGACTCGGATTTGCGTACCAGACTCCTACGGTTATGGACATTACCGAGACTTGGATGCATAGCGGTAGGGTAGCCTATGCCGACGGCTCCGCTTATTCGGGCTCCAGCCGTGAAGGCTCTTATGACTACACTGTGGTTACGCCTAGGCATTTCGACTTCGCGCTCGCTTATACATTTGGTCGTAAGGGACTTATCAGTGCCGACGTGTCCATCGAGGATTATAGCTCGGTGCGTTTCATAGATAGTTACGACGATTCTGCCTTCAATTTCGTAAATGCTGCTACTTCAGCATTCAGCGGCAAGGCATATAACTACAGGATAGGTGCAGAGTTCAACTTGACGAGCAATCTCGCCATCCGTGGTGGTGCAAACATTCTTACATCTGCCGAGAAATACTATATGGTAGGTGGAGAGAAGTTCTATTATTCAGACTATAACGACGATTATTACCTCGGAAGGAAGGAACTTCCGGGTAATGGTAGCTATGTTAATGATATCCGTTACAGTTATTCTTTAGGTTTGGGATATAATCCTACCGGTTCATTCTTCGCAGACTTCGCAGTTCGTTGGACTACGATGCCTTCGACTACTTACCAGCCTTACTATAACTACACGGATAGTGGTGTGGAGTATTATTCACCTCTTTACCGCGTGAACAAAACGCTTTTGAACGCAGTTTTGACGCTTGGATGGAGGTTTTAACCTGAGATAATGAAATTTACTGCTAAAGAGTTGGCCGAGGTGTTGCACGGCAGCGTAGAGGGAAATCCTGCTGCCGAAGCCACTTCGTTTGCTAAGATTGAACACGGAAAACCGGGGAATTTGTGTTTCTTCGCAAACCCCAAATATGAGCATTACGTTTACACCAGCAAGGCATCCATCTTGCTGGTGAATAACGATTTTAAGCCGTCTGCCGAAGTCGAGCCCACGCTCGTGCGTGTGGAGAATGCCTATAGCGCATTGGCAGAATTGCTTGACTATGTAAACAAACAGCACAAATCATATAAGCGCCACCGCGGCAGGTGCCGATTGGCATTCAGCTCGAAGATAGGCCGAAAGGTGTGGATAGGGGATTATGTCACTGTGGGCAAGAAGTCCGTAGTCGGTGATTATACCCGCATCTGCGATAATGTCAGCATCGGGGAGAATGTCCGGATAGGGTCGAAATGCATCATCTACCCGGGCGTGGTGATATTCCCGAATACCGTTATCGGGGACAGGACCATTCTGCACGCAGGCTGTGTAATCGGAGACGATGGTTTCGGCAATGCACCGCAGCCGGATGGCACTTGGAAGAAAATCGAGCACGTGGGTAATGTGATTATCGGAAACGATGTGGAGATAGGCTCGAATACCACCGTCGACAAGGCTCCTATGGAGTCTACGATTATCGGTGATGGTGTAAGGATAGATAATCTATGCCAAATCGCCCACAACGTGCAGATCGGTGATAACACCGTGATGGCTGCGCTGTCGGGAATTGCAGGCTCAGCGGTGATAGGCAAGAGTTGTATAATAGCCGGTCAGGTGGGTATCATAGGTCACGTGAAGGTGGCCGACAAGACCACTGTGGCAGCACAGGCCGGAGTTATAGGAAATGTCAGAAAGGGCGGGCAGGTCCTGATGGGTATGCCGGCCATTCCTCATTCTACTTTTATGCGGGCATACGCGAAGTTTAAGGCTAGTGGAGAGGAGTAATTAAAAATATTAAAAAATTATTTATATCTTTGCGCCCACAAAAATCAGAGAATGAATCAGAAAACGCTAAAAAACACATATACTTTCGAGGGTCGAGGCCTTCATTCCGGCAAGATGTCGCATATGAAAGTGTGCCCCGCACCCGTAAATACAGGTATTCGCTTCCATCGCACCGACTTGGGTGAGGACGCATTCGTAGATGCCATCGCCGAGAACGTGTCGCTTACTTCCAGAAGTACGACCATCTCTAAGGGAAAGGTTTCGGTGAGCACCATCGAGCATTTGCTTTCCGCACTTACCGGATTGGGTGTGGATAATGCTTTGATCGAGGTAGATAACGTGGAGGTTCCTATTTTGGACGGAAGTGCCGAATTTTACGTAAAGGCGATTTATCCGGATGGACTCGAAGAGCAGGATGCCGAGAGAAAGTATATCGAGATAGGCAGTGAGTTTACATATAAGGATGAGAAGACAGGGTCTTACATAAAGTTGATTCCGGACGACCATCCTAGCTACGAGGTTACCATTGACTTCAATTCGAGGGTGCTGGGCGTGCAGACCGTCAAATGGGACCCGTCCATGGACTATGTTCACGAGATAGCTCCTTGCAGGACATTCTGTTTCCTTCACGAGATTCAGCTCCTCGCGAGCTTGGGACTCATTAAGGGCGGTGATGTGGAGAATGCCATCGTAGTGGTGGAGAAGCCGGTGTCCGAGCAGAAGATTGCCAAATTGGCCAAGACCTTCGGACATCCTGAACTGAGGGTGACCGAGCAGGGGTATCTCAGTAATCTCGAGCTGCATTTCCCGGACGAGTGCGGAAGGCACAAACTCCTGGACATCATAGGTGATTTGAGACTTGTCGGCGGATTCTTGAATGCGAAGGTTATCGCATACAAGCCGGGACATAAAATTAATACAAAGGTTGCGAAACTTATATAAAAATTTTAGGAAATGACTAATATTCATCCACTTGCCACGGTGCACCCGGGCGCTAAGATAGGCGATAACGTCGAAATTGGACCTTATGCTTTTATAGATGATAATGTAGTGATAGGCGATGGCTGCAAGATCTACCCTCACGCTACGATTTTTTCGTACGTGAAGATGGGTAAGGATTGCTGCGTATTCCCTGGCGCGGTAGTCGGTGCTGTTCCTCAGGATTTGAAGTTCGACGGAGAGGTTACTTACGTCGAGATCGGGGACAGAGTGAATATTCGTGAGTGTGCCACTATCAATCGAGGCACGAAAGCAAGCGGAAAAGGTGTTACGAGAATCGGTAACGACGTGCTCATTATGTCTTATGTTCACGTGGCTCACGACTGTACGGTGGGTAATCACTGTATTTTGGTAAGCTATGTGGGTATAGCAGGTGAGACCGACGTAGATGATTGGGCTATCCTGGGAGGAAGCACCGTGGTTCACCAGTTCTCACATATCGGTAAGCACGCTATGGTAGGCGGCGGTAGCAAGGTTAACAAGGACATTCCGCCGTATTCGCTTTGCGGAAGAGACCCTATCAGCTTCGCGGGCATTAACATCGTAGGTCTTCGTCGTCGCGGATTCGATTCAGACACGGTTCGCTACATTAGGGACATCTACGATACCATCTACCATCAGGGTAATAACGTAACTGACGCTTTGGCTAAGGTCGAGGCCGGTTTCCCTGACACACCTGAGAAGCTTGAGATCGTTAATTTCATTAAGAATTCGAAGCGCGGCATCGTTAGGTCTAACGATGGCAACGATAAGGGATTTGTAGAATAATGCTGCTTTCCACAGCTTATTTTCCACCTATAGAGTATTTTGCCTTAATGGCGAAATGCTCTATTGTTTATATGGAGGGGTGCGAGAGTTATGCCAAGCAGTCCTACCGTAACAGGTGCCGGATTCTTACGGCCAATGGGGTAGAGGACCTGCGGGTGCCGATAGTGCACGGACCTTCCAAACTAATCACAGACATCTGCGTCGACTACAAGACCCCGTGGGTTCGCCAGAGCGAGTACGCCATAGAGTCGGCCTATTACAACTCGCCATTTTTCGAGTACTATAAGGATGAGTTGTTCGCCATATTGGACGCTCACCCGGAAAGGCTCTGGGCTTTGAACTTGCAGATTATCGAATTCTTCTGCAGGAAGATAGGCATCGCCCCGCAGATCGTTCGGACTTCGGACTTCACTATGCCTTCGGATGATGCTCAGGACCATCGTTTCTCGATTCATCCTAAAAAGGACTCGTCTTACGAGGCTCATCCATACTATCAGGTATTCCGCGACAAATGGGGCTTTGTCCCTAATCTATCCATAATGGACCTTCTCTTCAACGAAGGCCCCGACAGCATCTGCTATCTGAAAGAGTTGAAGTAGTTTCGCAAAAATCTCAGAAACTATTTTTAAAAAGCTGTATCAAACAGGCGGTT
>OQVT01000389.1_pt1 | contig 23816 bp, 18 predicted proteins | sample 1691561 | NCBI WGS metagenome assembly OQVT01 (sample SAMN03418260, study PRJEB22391) | human gut metagenome | biome: human-gut; feature: organic feature; material: feces | host: Homo sapiens | place: Tanzania | collected 2013-01 | reverse complement strand
CAAATCCACCTTCCAGCAGGTGCTCAACGTGGAGAAGAAGGACAAGGACAAGGCTATGAGGCAGCCAAAGAGATTTTAACTTCAGGTCGGGCATTGGAAGCCTTTGATAAAATTATTACCGCGCAGGGTAGGGCGGAACAATCTGATTTTGGTACGTTAATACGCGATGTAACGGCAGAAACCGGCGGCAAAATTATGGCGATTGATAATAAAATTATTCGTAAAATTGCGATGCTTGCCGGCGCAATACAATATTCCGGCGCCGGTGTTTATCTGCTTAAAAAAGTTGGCGATGAAGTTGCCAAAGGCGATGTTTTATACCGCATAATTTCATGCGATTCAGCTGATTTTGCCGTGGTAAACTCGTTTGCCGATGCCGATAATGGGTATGATATAGCAAAGGATTAAAATCTTTATCAGAAGAAATAATCTTCAGTCAGAAAACTTGTCCAAATGCCGCAATCATCACCTTTTTTGCAATAGTTGCATTTGGTGTAAATATCTTCAAAAGTATCGCAGCAAATTAGTTCTACTTCATCGTCCTTATAATATTGGTGTGCGGCAATGTCGTGGAACGAACCCTTGATGCCTTGTATAGCGATTTTCCTCATGTAATGTTTTATGATGTATTATGTAGCAAAAATCCCGCTCCTTATGCAGAAGCGGGATTTCGTAATTCATTATTCAAACTCTTTGATTATGGTATGCGACGTCCCGCTCTGCTTGTTCGGCAAAGTAAAAATAAAAACCGTAAAAGAAGAATGAGCGATTTTGCATAATCTTTCTGAATCTATGAGTTTTGTTATTTCAAGGGCAAAAGTAATACATTTTTTATATACAACAAACATTTGGTTAGTTTTTTATTGAAAAAAATGTAAGATTGGCATTTAGTCCCTGTTTTTATTGACTATTTTTCTGAAAATCCTTGTCTATGCACAATTCTACAGTCCCATTCATAGCCCAAAGCCATTTTGTATATGGTTGTGCAGTGGGGAATATGAAATAATAATGAATAAACGGCTGATACGGTGTGTTACAGTCATTTATAAATTCTATTTATATTCAATATTCTCAATTACAACAATTCGGGCAGTTGAAAAAGTTTTGTGCCGTTAGAACCTTTAACCAAAATCAAGCGTTCTTCAGGACGGTCGCCCCCTGTAAGTGCAGTACGCACAGCTTCTACATCAGGGAACCAACGTACGATTTCAGAAAGTTCAGAGAATGGTTGAAATTCTTCACCAACAAGCCACACCTCTTCGCACCCTGTGTTAAGGGCTTGTTCTGCCACCTTTTGGTGTTCTTGTGTTGAAACCTCGCCCAGCTCACGCATCTCGCCCAAAATCACCATCTTGTGGGTAGCTTTAATGGTGGCAAAGTTATCGAGAGCTGCCTTCATACTTGTGGGGTTTGCATTATAGGCATCCACAATAAGCGTGTTGTGTGCAGTCTTCACCATTTCGCTACGGTTGTTCGTAGGCTGATACTCACCAATGGCTTGTGCTGCCTCAGCTGCACTTACTCCAAAGTGATGTCCTACAGCAATAGCTGCCAAAGCATTAGTCACGTTATACGAACCAATAAGGTGTGTTTGCACCATGTGCCATTCAGTCTCGCCCTTTATGCGAAAACGGAATTTGAGGTAAGGATTGCATTCTACCACTTCACCTTCTACACCATATTCATGACCAGGTGTGCCGTAGGTCTCAGCACACAAATCATGGGCTATAGGACGTAAATATTCGTTGTCGCCATCCAAGAAAATAAAGGCACCCTTCTTTTGACGCAAATAGTCATAGAGTTCGCCTTTGGTGTGAATCACTCCCTCAAACGAGCCAAAGCCTTCAAGGTGTGCGCGACCTACGTTTGTAATCAATCCACAGTCTGCATCTACAATCTTCGACAATTCTGCAATTTCTCCAGGGTGATTTGCTCCCGTTTCAATCACAGCAATGGTGTTTTCTGCCGTCAGTCGCAACAAGGTTTTGGGCACACCAATGTGGTTGTTAAAGTTGCCTTGTGTATAAAGCACATTATGCTTCGTGCCCAACACTGTTGCAGTGAGTTCTTTTGTGGTGGTTTTACCATTTGTACCAGTAATTTGTACAATGGGGGTACCCAATTGTTCGCGGTGATAGTGTGCCAACTGTTGTAAAGTGCTCAGCACATTGTCTACCACAATTACTTGGTTGGATGAGCCTTGCAGTTGGGCATCGTCTACCACAGCATAGGCACAACCACTCTCAAGGGCTTTCAGAGCAAAGTCATTGCCATTAAACGAAGCGCCACGGAGGGCAAAGAATATAGAGCCGGCAGGACAGTTTCGTGTGTCGGTAGTGATTACGGGATGTTCCGTAAACAGCGTGTAGAGTTCTGAAATGGTCATTGCATTGAACTTTATTAGTTGCTGCAAAGTTACAAAAAAAGTGTCGTTCGCCATATTGCAAACGACACTTTATAGAAATCAAGTCAAATCAAACCATTTGGTTCGACTTTATGTATAAGCCACGAATTAGGGAACGAGCACCTTCTTGCCATTAGCAACATATACACCGCTGGGGAGGTATACATTTTCGTTACCCTGAACATTCTGCGCAAATACAACACGACCTTGCAAGTCAACAATGCTTACGTGAGCAGGCTTAGCACTAACAATGCGTACCTTTCCGGGATAAGCGTAAATGTCAACATCACTGCTTGTCTGAGCTGTGTTGATAGCAGTGCAGTCGCCACCTTCCTTCTGGTAAACGCGTACCCAGTCGAACTTAGTTTCATATTCAAAGTTTACATCGGGGCTTGCTGCCCAACCACCATTACCTACACTCTGGTTAAGGATGATGTAGAAGGGTTGGTCGTAAGGCCACTGTGCTTTAGAATCGCTTTCTGAAAGACCAGTCTTGCGAGCGTAAGAGAACACTTGCTTACCATCAATAAACCATTTGAGGATATCCTCAGTCCATTCCAAACCAAAGGTATGGTATTCATCAAGAGCAGCAGGTGTGTTGTTAGACTTGCGCGGATCGTTAGGTTTGTTCATACAGTCAGCACCATCATTCTTGCTATTAGCCCATTTAGTGTGAATAGTTTGGAATGCAGCAACATCTGCATTAATCTGTTCCCAGATGTCAATTTCACCACTATAAGGCCAACCACCATAAGTAGCCTTGTTAGGCATCATCCAAAATGCGGGGAAGTTACCGCTGTGACCGATGTTCTTAATACGACCTTCAACCTTACCATAAGTAAAGGTTACCTTATTTGATGATTCAACGGCACCACTAATCATTTGTTGTTTGTTGCCATTTCCGTCGAGTTCATTGTCAAAGGTATTCTTCACGCACTTCAATACGAGTTTACCGTCTTCAATCCAACCAGTCTTTTCCTGACCAGCTACAGTCTGTGCACAGAAACGTTTCCAAGTAGGATTCTCGCGAGTTGAGCGGCTCCAGTATTGTGAGTTAGGCTGACTCTTATCTTCGCTGTCAAATTCGTCAGCAAACACAAGGTTATATTCAGAACCATTGTTATCGAAGGTAGCTGAGAGGCGTACATCACCATCTACCATTTCGCCAGGAATAATTCCATTGCCGTTAGTAAGGTTAATGGTAGACTCTTCCCACTGCTGTACACCATCAATAGTCTGCTCACCATTCAAGTTTTTGCCATGACGAACAACAATTGCATTGGCTACGTAGTTATTGTCAAGACCTACAGCCATTACGTTGATGTCCTGACCCTTCATGATGTATTCGGGCAAACCAGTGTTACCAGCACCTACGATAGAACCATCAACTGTTTGAACATCCAATTTTACTTTAGGATATTCGTCAACTACGTTAAATACAAAGTCTACAATATGACCACCATTATTGTCAATAAAGTTTGAATTATAATTTGAGCCATAACGACCTGCAGGGTCTGTACAATCCCAGTCAATTTTCAAACGTCCACGGTAAGCGCCAGTCGGCAAACCTGCGGGTAAAGAGAACTGAGGTATAGAATTTGTTGCACCCCATTGGTCTGCGCTTTGGTCATTGTAACCTACGCTTTGTCCCTTACTGTTTTTGCCATTAGCATAAGTGTAAGAGAGCATTTCGCCATATGAACTGCCATTTAAAGTTGGTGTACCATCAGGGTTAACCGAGAGGTCGAACTTACCATCACCATCAAGGTCTACATAGAGATAAGCGTGCATGTAGGGTGCTTTACCTTCATTATAGTAGATATCAGTAGTGATAGTCTCACCGCTCTTTACGTAAATTTTCTTACTTGTACCATCCAAGTAAACCAAATCTGGGTCAACAGCATTAATTTTTTGCTTAATGTTGTTGCTTGCTGTGCTGAATGCCAAGTAGCCAAATTTACGTTGTGAATCATTGCGGTTAATCTTTAAATTCTTCTCAAAGTTGAGGGCATACTTTTCAGTAGTTGCACCACCATTGTCAGCCGAAATAAATGTAGGAGTGACAATAATATCACCATCCACATATTCAGCAGGAATAGTGTAGGCGTTGTCCTTTGCCATGAAAGCAGGGATAACTACGTCACTATATTGCGGAGTTTCGTTAACAAGTGAGTCGTTTTTCTCTACATTGTAGCCGTGACGAATCGTAAATTTACCTAACTTAAAGTTGTCTGCAGGCTTAAATTTAATGGTGTAGGGCTTGCCGAATTCAATTTCGTGTTTAACGAAAGTTGAGCCATCTTCCAGAAGCATTTCGCCATTTGTACCTTCGCTGCTTAAACCACGTGAGATGTTTACTTTTTCACCATGTATGTTGAGACGAGTGTCAACAATTACACCACCATTCGACTTAATAGAGTTGTTACCTTGCGCATCGCCTGCATTACCTCCAGCATCAATATTGTCCCAGTCAATCTTATAACGTAAACGATAGAAACCAGGAGTAAGACCTTGAGGTATGTTGAAGTCAGGAAGATTCTTGTTGTTACCGCTTGCACTGTTACCAGCACTATTCTTTTTATTGTAAACAGAGTAACTCATGACGTCACTGGTTTCGCCAGGTGTGCCATTATCATTGAGGGTTAAGTCAAACTTTCCGTCATTATTCTTGTCAAGATAAACGTATGCGTGCATCCAACCGCCAATGTAGTCAACTGAAGTCGATACTCTTTCACCAGCTTTAGCCTTGATAGATGAAGCTAATAAATCTTGGTACATGAGTCTATTTGACTTCTGTGGTACTGCTATTGTTTGCTCACCATCTCCACTTTTCAATGTAATGCCTTGTGTGTAGCGGTTACCTGTACGGTCTGATTGTGCTGTCTTGTCAAAATTAAGGGGATATACACCATATTGAATGCTGGGTGTTGAAGAATTATTTACTTCAATATCATCAACGTAAACAGCAAAGTCATCATCGAGATTATGAGTAGACTGTACATCGGGAGCAATAAGAAGGCTGTGGATAGATACACCAGGAGCTGAGCTTATAGCAAATACAGCATCACACCACTTGTTTGCCTTTACAGTTGAGATGCAATTAGCCTCAACCTGTACAATATCCTCAGTTTTGTCAGGACAATTGGTGTGCGGCCTTGCTTTAACTCATTGACAATATCATGGACAATCATTTCATTACGCGCCCGATCTTTAGCTAAATCGCCAAGGTGCTGTAATACGGGCTTTTCCTCCAGTGCCCGATAAGCAGTGAATCTTGGAATCAGCACTCGTGAGAAAGATTGTCTGGTCATCTGAGTCTTAGCATTGAACTGATATCTTATTGGACCACATTGCATAAACACAATCGGAGTCATTCCGTCCTGTCGTGTTGGAGAGGCTGAGAGACCATACACATACTTTGCATTGACAAACTTCAGTACGCGCTCATAGCCCAGTGCCGCCGTATGGTGACACTCATCGGCAATGACCATTCCGTAATCTCTTACAAACGGCTTTACGCCAGTATCTGTCAGAGCAGAATTGAAGACAGCAATGTCAATGATTCCGTGCAGATTATTCTGACTTCCATCCAAAATACCAATATGAGAATTATACTTATTTCGTCTATGTGTTTCCCTCATTTCAGGCTCAGGTTCATTTATGGCAAGAAAATGCTCGCATGCATTCTTCCATTGCTCCAGCAGCGCCCTGGAATGAACCAATATCAATGTGTTCACTTTCCTTCGTGCAATCATGCCGATGGCGGCTACGGTTTTGCCGAACGCAGTGGTCGCAGCAAGGACGCCGTTATTTTCAGCAAGCATCTTTTGAACGGCGTCTTCCTGCTCCGGTCTCAATTGACCAACGAATTCCACGTCTATTTTGCGACCTGGATTTGTCTTATCCTCTTCATCCCATGCAGAAAAATTGCCTTGAATCAGATCAATCACGGAATCCTCACAACCGCGAGGCAAGCATAAATAATCGCCGATCATCTCATAACAAGAGATTAACGAAGGTGTTTTATATAATGGCTTTCTTGCCTTCATTAAATCGTAGTATTTACGATTCTTGAAAGAGGCCACCCCTTTGAGATAGCGTATGACTTTAGCTGACACAGACTTCAAAGGCACATATATTCCATTAGCCCGGACCAGCTTGATTGGGCCATTGAAATCTTCGAACGATATTTTATCCGGTTGCGGTGTCTCCCATGGCTTGGTGTCCGACGAGGACGAAAGCTCCAATCGGCTATTGTGCTGAGCGAGTAATGCCGACACCTCATGTCCGGATAACTTTCTGACAGAAGACAGGAAATCCCATTGACTCTTGTAAACTTCAAAATTCTCGTCCGTAAATAAACTGTTGCCTTTGTGCTTGGCGTCGCCTTGAAGCGGTAGGGCTACAAGATTGCCAAAACCGCCCTTTGGAACAAAGTCCTGGTTCGGAAAGAAACGGTCGTAGGACTTCATGTCCAACTGGACGTTTCTCTCCATCGCTGATCCAAGAATTGCGAATCCAAGTTTACGTGCCAATGCTGCAGAAACAGGCTCGCTGAAGAATATCCATAAATGAGCACCATTTCCGGAACGCGAACGTTCTATATAAACCGGAATGTTCCAGTCGTCACATACGCCGACATAAGACAACACATCATCTTTATATCCATGCTGGCAGTTCTTGTCATCGAAATCTGCGCAAAGAAAAAAGCAGGTGTTGTCCTCCATTATCGGGAATAGGCCTATAATGTCAGTTTCTTTTGCTCCTTTATGCAGATGGCGTCTGATGATAGCTTCATCCAATGGCACCAAATCTCTGTGGGCACATCCTTCACATTTGTATTTATGTGCTTTGCACTCAATCGACCAGCGGTTGCGACAAACTGGCTGATAACCTCTTTTTCCGTCTTTTGTCACAAATCTTTGGGCATATACATCTTCTCGCCCTCGGAACAATGACCGAAAAAGATTTACCCTCCGTCGCAGTTCAATTTCTTTTTCTTCTTCTGTCAATGACTTATGACTTTCAAGCGTCGGAGACTTCGATTCGGGCAGCAATGGCTCATACCGCCCTTTAAGTCTGGCATTCTCTTGTTCCAATTCTATGATTCGTTTCCGCAAGCGCTGATTGTCCGCCAATAATTCCGCGTAGGTCATTGTTCTAATGCTTTATTTGAAATGAATTCAAGTGATACTACAACATTCCTGTAGAGTGTTTATCCATAGGAATATCCGGCCTTTCTGGAAGAGAAAGTACCGAAACCCGTCAAGGCGTTAGTTGGAATTAGCCCTATTTGAAATTATGCCATCGAAATTCTCGATTGCCCACGAAATCAGGGCATCAAGGTGGGGAAGGAGGCTGCGCCCGCAGTCTGTCAATGAATACTCTACTTTTGGAGGTACCGCCGGGTATAACTTCCTGGAAATGAGACCGTCTTCCGTGAGCGTCTTGAGCGTGGCAGTCAGCATTTTTTGAGAAATGTCAGGGATGCGGCGGTACATGTCATTGAACCGTAATGTACCATGCTGTTCAAGAGTATATAGAACCAACATTGCCCATTTATCGCCGATGCGGGAGAGTATGTTGCGGATGGGACATTTGGGAAAGGTCGCATCCTGAATTGTCTTTCTATCCATAATATGCGTGTTTCTATGCAAAAGTAGTATAAATTTACGACGAATCGGCCGCTTCTGAAGAGAAACGACCGACAATATTATTTCAAAATACTATTTGAAAAGTGCCTGTGCAAGAGCATCTACACCTTCTGCGCCTGGCAGGGTCGGATAAGCGGATTTGAGTTGTGCGGCGAATGTCGCAGCATCTGGATGAGATTCAAGGAGTTCACGGACTTTGGTAAGATAGGATATTCTGAAATCAATGTCCTCCCTATGAGCCACGCCGCCGTGACATCCGAGCCAGATGCTTGCACCGGAACGTTCTGCCTCTACCAATCCTTCAAGTGCCTGGTTTACAGCCTCGGCAGAGGAAATCTGAAGAGTATGCATATGAGCTTTGGCCGGAGCCCAATGCATCAGGCAGGCAGTGCCGTCAATCAGAATCATTGAGCCGGGAAAATCATTGGCAGGACCGCGGTCGAACCGGAAGTCAATGCCAGCCAACTTGATGGTGTCTCCGAAAGGAACCTCACGGACATCACCCTCGGCAAGTTCAACCATTGAATCGCCAAAAGATTGCTTAAAACCGGCCATCATGGAAGCATAAACACCTTCATTGGTAAATTTATGCATTCCTTTAGGCATTACTATCGCCTGGCTTTCCTGAGCGCCCAGATGATAGTCGATAATAGCAGATTCGACAGGCTTGCCAAGACCGGCAAGATAGGTGTCAAACTCTGCGAGTGCATCCTTAAATAGAGGAGCCTCGAGAACTACGAGGGCATCTTTGCCTTCTACGATGTAGCTGGCATCACCCATGACGTCATTTGAATAATAGACGTGGAGTGTCGCATTCTTAAGAGCGACGGTTTCAAATTTACCTTGTGCATTTAACATAACATTTGCTGCAATAATGGCGGCAGCTGCCAATAAGATTTTTTTTCATAACACTTACATTTTATCTGTAACTTTCCTTTTTGCAGTGCAAAGTTGCGGACAAATAATCAAATGCACAAGAAGGCACGCAAATGAAAGTCACGCACCCGGAAGTAAGTTATGTAACTAATCGCCGTATATGAATATAAACATAGATAAATTTTTTTAACGAGGAAGAGTATTAGTAGTTAGTTGCTTAATAATTAAAATAGTTAAGGCGAAACATTATTACAATGTGCCGCCTTTTCTGGTTTTTCAAAAGCCTTGTCCGCTCCTTTATTTCTGATTTGATATCCTTTCCAATCGTGATGTGATGCCCTGCTTATACGCTTCTTCCGTCCGTTGAGTGTGAGCGCCATTTCTTCGGTGTCTTTCGGATTTGCCATTGAGATATTTAGAAGATCGAATGTAAAATTCTCCTCAGCTCTAAAATCACATCGTTTCGGATATAGAAGTATGTCCTATCTTGTGCCCTGTGTTATACTGACTTGAAGATACATGTCCAACGTATCTTTTTTGCAAAAAAACAAATATTCGGTGAATGTGTAGGTTATTCCCCGAAAACTCTTAAATTTACAGATGATTGATAATGAATGGCAGAAAGTAGTTGAAAGTGGATCCGATAGAATGGGCGGCGGCATTTGAAAACGTAATCGTTTAAGTGGAGCAAGAAGAAAACCTTGCTTGCGGAATGTGGAACTGAATGGCGAACGCCGGCCGAGATTAACCCAAGAGTATTTTTCGATTGACTATGAATAAAGAAGATTTCCAGATTCGTTACAAATTGTTAAAGTTGGACGGGCCGACGACTGACAGAATCCGTCAGATGGAGGATGGGGAAGACCGGGATGCCCGATATGGTTTAGGACGATATTTGTATGTGGTACGTCCGGAGGAGGATTGGGTAGACCGCGCTTTTGAGTATCTTCAGAAGGCGTATGCCCAAGGACAGTCGGATGCCGTCGCTGCTTACACAGAAGGATGTCTCACAAAATACGCGTCTGAAATGGAGAAAGTCCATATTCCTGCCTTTGATGCTGATGACGAGGATGTGGATTCTGATGAAGATGACTATCCGGACGACGACGGTCGTTTTGATGCCTATGCGTAACTTTATTGATGGATCTATGAATATCTTCCGGAAAATCAAGTTGTCGGCCCGGTATGCCAGAGCGGTGTACCTTGTGTCAGCGGCATATTCATTCACCGCTGCCGGACTGTGCGTCTTTGATCCTACCTTGACTCCCACATTCGTTCTGCTGAAGCTGCTGTTTATCCCTGTCATCTGGTATTTGTTCAAGTCCTTCCAGAGAGGGCAGACCATCTATTTCTATCTGAATCTGGGGATCAGCAGAACTGAATATTATTCTATTCCGTTTGTTGTTGACTTCGTGGTCTTCGTCGCGCTATTAACCTTTTCAATATGTGTTGGCAATGTCATCAGATAGGATAAATAGAATGCTTGTTGACAGCGTGCACCTTGAATTCGGAAAACTAACGGTGCTTCAAAGCGCGTTCGTCACATCGGAATGCGGCAAGGTGACGGGTGTCCTGGGGAGGAACGGTACGGGAAAATCGTGCCTGTTCAAATGTATTATGGGAGGCATAAAGCCACAGAACATCTTCGTGAGGTTCAACGATGAGCAAAGTACTGACTATGGGCATATCGGCGACAGGGTCAAGTACCTTCCGCAGAATCTCTTCATGCCGCCGAGGATGACCTTGGACGAAGCCTTCAGACTGTATGATGTTGAATATGACGGCTTGGTGTCGTTTGATCCCAAGTTCCATACCTTTCAGAAGAAACAGTTTCGGGAATTATCCGGTGGCGAGGCTCGTGTCGCTGAAATGTTCATCATCATCAAGTCACCCTCTGATTTCTGCATCCTGGACGAACCTTTCTCCAACATCGCCCCTATTCATGTCGAGAAGATGCAGTCGCTGATCCGGGAGGAGAAAGCAAATAAAGGGATCATCGTATCTGACCATTTGTACGAAGCGATCATTCAGGTTTCAGACAACTTGTTCCTGCTCCGTGACGGTTACACATTCCCCGTCAGATCAAGAGAAGACCTGATAAGGCATGGGTATATCCGATAAGCTGTTCACTGATCGGATCCGTCCCTCTACTTTGCGAAGACCATCTCGTCCAGCAGGTGGCCGGCGCCGGCGAGCTTGTCTATCGTGAACAGGACATAGCGGATGTCAAGCGAGATGTTGCGGCAGTAGTCCGGGTCGAAGACGATGTCACTCATCGTGCCTTCCCAGACGCGGTCAAAGTTGATGCCTATCAGGTTGCCGTCCTCGTTTATTACAGGGCTTCCCGAGTTGCCTCCTGAAGTGTGGTTGGTGGCGATGAAGCAGACAGGAACGGTCTGTCTTCCGTTTGCTCCGGGGATCGCCCATCTTCCATAGTCCTTCGCTGCATAGATGTCGCGCAGTCTCTGAGGAATGTTATAGTCGAAAATCTCAGGATTGTCCTTTTCCATTATTCCCTCAAGGGTGGAAAGCGGCTTGTAGTAGGCCCCGTCCGCAGGGGAGTAGCCGCCGATGCTTCCGTAAGCCACTCTCAGGGTGAGGTTCGCGTCCGGGTAGAAAGCCTTTTCGGGTTCAAACTCCATCTGTCCTCTCATGTAATCCCTGTAAAGGAGTGTAATCTCCTGGCTCAGACGCTTTTCGGAAGGATACACATCGCTTGTGTACCATTTCCTGAACTCATTCGCGAACCTTACCGCAGGGTCGGCGTACATGGCGGCGGAATCCGAGGCCTCAAGCTTCGCGACCTTTTCAGCATCAGCGAAAAGCGATCCGCCGAACAGGGCGTCCGCCCAGCCGCTTACGCTTCCGTACTTCGCCAGCTCTTCTTTAAGATATTCAGGATGAGACTCTTCCGGGACATCGTTGATGAACGCGCCCATGACGGACACGAAGGATTCTTTGTCTATAGGAAGATAATAGTCCTTGAAGAATGACTCGGACATGGATGCGGCCTTTCCCTTGCCGCCGCCGGCAATTTCCTTCGCCGCCGATGCCGCGAACCTGCAAAGCTCCACCGTGGCCGCTGTCTCGTTGTAATATTCTTTGGCGAATGAATATGGTTCCAATGCCTTATACAATGAATCCAGGCGCGGAAGGATGGAACTGTATTCCGTCCCTTGGGCCCAGCGGGCAAATCTCCTCTCATATTCCTGCTTCGCGGCGACAGTGCCCAGGCGGTTGATTCCCTTCATCTCTCCCTGCCATTTCTTCCACGCGTTGGCCACGCCGGCGTTCTTGGAGGAGTACTGGATTCTGACCTTCTGGCTTTGGGACATGTATTTTCTCTGTGCGTCGAGCCTCATTGTCCTCAGGGCGATCTTAGCGGGATCGGAAATCTCCGACACGTATCTCACGCCTTCCGACATGATGTACTCCTGTGTCTTCCCCGGGAATCCATACACGAATGTGAAGTCGCCTTCCCTGACGCCTCCGAGAGAAATCCTGAAGAACCTCTTAGGGGTGTAGGGGATGTTGTCCTTTGAATATTCCGCAGGATTGTTGTCCTTGTCGGCATAGATGCGGAAGATGGAAAAGTCCCCTGTGTGGCGCGGCCACATCCAGTTGTCGGTGTCCCCTCCGAACTTTCCGATTGACGAAGGCGGCGCTCCTACCAGGCGGATGTCGCGGTACACACGGTAGAGGAAAAGGAAATACTGGTTGCCGTAATATATCGACTCGACAGAGGCTTTAAGTCCCTTCCCGTCGGCGGTCACCTCCTTTATCAGGCTTTTGGAGTTGGCTTTCACCACGGAGTCCCTTTGAGATTCGCTGAATCCAGGAGCGCATCCCTCGAGAATCCTTGAAGTCACATCCTCCATCCGTTCCAGGAAGCTGACTGTGAGTCCTTTGTTCGGAAGCTCTTCCTCACGGCTCATCGCCCAGAATCCGTCACGCAGGTAGTCGTGTTCCACGCTGCTGTGCCTTTGAATCTGACCGTAGCCGCAGTGATGGTTGGTAAGAAGCAGTCCCTCCGGGGAAATGACCTCACCGGTACATCCGCTTCCGAAAAGTACGACAGCATCCTTCAGAGAGGCCTGATTCACGCTGTAGATGTCCTCGGCGGAGAGCTTGAACCCTTTGCTCTGCATGTCCCCGATACGCTCTGCGATAAGTGACGGCAGCCACATTCCCTCATCGGCGGAGGCTGTGGTTTCCGTAAAGATTCCCAGCGACAAGGTTGCGACCACCGCGCCGAGAGTGTTCCTGAAAAATCTTTTGTTTGTCATGCGGTTATGATTTTGATTCATAATATTCAAAATTTCCCCTAAATTACCGCATAAAATTCTGATTGGCAAACTTCCTTGGCACATTTACCTACCATCGCTCACATCATACGGAAATATTCCGTAACTTTGTCATTGTCGATCGACAGGGAGTTCATCGGAGGGCATAATCCCGTGCTTTTCTCTGGCCTTGTAAGACCTTGCAAGAATAGAGTAGGATGAGGGACGCTTTTTGCGCACAGTGATGATGAAGAATACGTCAGTCGGCCTTTTACCTCCTGCTGCCTACAGGTCTTTCCTTGGTGAAGCCAGGGAACACCCTGACGAGAACCACTCCGTGCGGAGGTACATCAGCATCGAAACGATCCCTGTCGTTGGTCATCTCGGCGACATCTTTCTGCCTCCAGACATCCCGGACGATGATTTTGTCCCCGATAATTCCGATGGCTCTCGGCTTGAAACCGATCTTCTGGGTTGTCTCGCTGAGGTTGAACATGGCGATTGCCAGCGAACCGTCCTCCAAAGGCTTGAAGTATGTGGCATAGGAACTGTTGCCGTAAATCTTTGTGGCCGCATAGCCGAGCGGATCCTGGTTGATGTCGATCACCTCGTTGTTGCACAGAAGGCTCTTGGTGAACTTGTCGGCGACCGCCATGTCGCAGCCGATCAGGAGCGGGGACGCCTGCATTGCCCAAAGGGTGACGTGGGTATATTGCTCGTCCGGAGTCAGGTTGGTGTAGTGGTATTTCCTGCCCCAGCCGACGTTTCCGATGACCATCATGTCTCCGTCAGGCCAATGTCCAGGGCCTGAATATGGCGCCCAGCTGCTGTTCCTGCCGAAACCGATGCCGGAGATGCTTTTCCAGTTGTCGCGGATGTCCCCGGTCGTCCTCCAACAGTTGGCGTATTTGACATATTCACCGGCCAAAGGAAGGAGGGCGGAGTTGGAAAGGCTATAGACGATGTCCCTGCCGCATTTCTCCAGCTCATCGTGCATCTCTTTCATGCTGTACCAGTCGTGCGGGTTCCAGTCGTATTTGAGATAGTCGAAGCCCCATTCCGCCCACTGGCGCGCGTCCTGGGCGGCGAATGAATATTTCCCGCTGTACCAAAGCTTCTCTCTGGTCAGCTCGCCGGACGGATCCACCATCCTGTAGTTCTCGTTGACGAGCCCTTTCTTGACCCATTCGTAGGTGCCGTCGGCGTTGTCGCACTGTGTTCCGATGTGTGCCGCATAGGTCGCAACCCACGGACCGGAATAGATGCCGGCCTTGAATCCCATGGTGTGCAGCGAGTCCACAAGACCTTTCATGTCAGGGAATTTCACGTTCGGCTGGATCGCGTTCTCCTTTCCGCCGCGGAGTCCCTGCCAGCCATCGTCTATGTTGATGTACGACCAGCCATAGTCCGCCAGTCCGCTTTCAAGAATCGCCTTCGCGGAGGCCATCACTTTTTCATGGCTTACCGTGTTGCCCCAGCAGTTCCAGCTGTTCCAACCCATCGGAGGAGTCAGCGCGATCTTCTCTCCGATGACGATCCTGAACTCCCTTTTCGCCTCGCCGAGGCTGTTGGCGGCCTTCAGCGTGACATTGTAGGTGCCGGCTTTCTTGACCTTTCCGGTGATCACACCTGTTCCGGAGTCGATTTTCAGGCCTTTGGGCAGGTTCTCGGCCGAGAATGTCATCGGTCTGTCACCTGTCGCCGCCACCTTGTACAGGAAATCTGAGCCTGGACGGGCGCCATAGATCTTGGCTCCGTTGATCCGGGGAGTGTGTGGAGCCTCCGGAGTAAGGATATAGCCGGAATAGTCCGGAACCTTCACCTCGTCCGATGGCTCTGATTGGGCTGATGCTGTGGCACTTGCCAGAATGGCCAGCGCGCCTGTCAACAGAAAGGAAATTTTTCTCATGATCTGAATTTTGTGTTATTAGTATTGAATATCCTGCATTATAAAACGCAGCGACTCCGATTTACCCTACCTCGCATGATTCCGAATATGTATGATTGCGCCCGAAAAGTCACTTCGTGCAAAAAAAAATACGTACCGATCATCGCGGAGCAAGAGGCAGTGGAATCTTTTGAAATATTCATTTGAAAACAAAGGTAGGGTAAAAGTCCGGTTAAACGTTAAATATCTATATGAAATAATTAAAGTCATTATGAGTAAAGACGACAGAAGGATTTCAGATGATCGGATCAAAGAGAAATGCTTCAGATATTTCCGTGGCGAATCCACTTACGAGGATGAGGTTTCCATCCGCGGGAGCCTTTCGGACGGTAAGCTGTCGATGGATGATTTCAGGACGATGGAGAAGGATTGGTGTGACAGCGAGAGGCCGACTGCCGGGCAGAGGATGGCCTACGCCAGACTTACGGGCAAAATCAAGGCGCGCCGGTGGAAACGCTTGCTGCTGAGGATTTCCGTCCCGGCGGCAGCGGCGGTGGCCGTCATCGTGGCGTTGTTCTTCAATCTGTTCAATGACAAGGAGAATCCGGTCTCCACTTTCTCGACAGCCTATCTTGAGACGAGACTGGTCGTGCTTCCGGACTCGTCCAAAGTTTGGCTGAACTCAGCTACGACCCTGACCTACGATTCGGATTTCAACAAGAAGGGCAGGGAAGTGACGCTGTCCGGAGAGGCCTTCTTCGATGTCACGAAGAATCCGTCCAAGCCATTCATCGTCAGAATGGACGATGCCAGCATCACTGTCAAAGGCACCTCGTTCAACGTCTCTGCCTACAACGGTGAGAACGGAATCCAGGCGGCCCTCCTCACGGGACAGATCCAGTTCCAGACCGGCAAGGACTACATTTATCTCAGCCCGGGCGAGGTCATCTCCTACAACCGTATCGACCGTTCCATGAGCAAGTCCAGGCGGGATGTGAGCCAGTACCGCTCATGGCTTGACGGCAAGCTGGACTGCGAGTCAGTCACGCTTGACTGGCTGTTTTCCAGACTGACATCCTTGTACGGAACGCGGATTCATTACAATCCGGTGAAATACAGGAACAAGACTTTCCGTGTCATACTCGACACCCGTGAGTCCATCGATGATGTGCTTGGGGCGGTGGCCGTAATTGTGCCGATCTCGTGGGCATGGCAGGATGACAGCAGCATCGCGATCACAGAAAAATGACATACAATCAAAACTAATAACGTTAACTAAACCCACTGTTCAACAAAAATGAAGAGACAACTTGTTTTCAAGAGCGCGCTTCTTGTTTTGCTTCTCGTGATGACCGGGCAGTTCATCTCCGCCCAGTCGTTCACAAAGCGGTTCAAGAACGAGCCTCTGACTGGTGTCATCAAGGAACTTGAGCGCCAGACCGGCTATTCTTTCATCTACGAGACAGGAATTCTTCGGGATGCTCCGGCTGTCACGGCCGACTTCAACTCGGCGTCCGTGCAGACTGTCTTGCGGCAGATAGTCAAACCACCTTTCAAGTATGAGCTGAAAGGCAAGATCATCACGATCACCAAAACCGAGGCAAAGACCTCAGGCAAGACAACCGGCGATGACAAATCTACGGAGGTCAGCGGAACCGTCAAGGACGCCAAGACCGGCGAGCCGCTTGTCGGAGTGGCGGTTTGGGTCAAGGACACTCCGATTGGAGTCTCCACCGACCTTGATGGCCGCTATAACCTTTCATTCAAAGGCAATTACGGCTACATCAGCGTGTCCTGCATAGGCTATGTGGCCCAGGATGTCCAGATAAAGAAGGGATCACAGGTCATCAACGTGGCCCTTGAGCAGGATGGAAACACTTTGGAGGAGGCTGTGGCTGTCGGCTACGGCCACCAGAAGAAGGCCAGTATCGTGGGCGCCATCGCCACAATCGCTCCGGACGCGGTGAAGATTCCGGTGTCCAAGATCAGCAACGCTCTCGCCGGAAGGCTTTCCGGAGTCGTGTCGGTGCAGAGGAGCGGCGAGCCTGGCGCGGGATCCACTTTCTGGATCCGAGGCATCAGCACCTTCGGAGCCAACGCCAACCCTCTCGTCCTGATCGACGGAGTCGAGCGTGAGCTTGACCTTGTGGATGTCGAGGACATCAAGGAATTCTCCGTCCTCAAGGACGCCGCCGCGACGGCCGTTTACGGAGTGCGAGGAGCCAACGGCGTGGTGCTCATCACGACACGCAGCGGAGAGGAGGGCAAACCAAAGGTCAGCATCAAATTCGAGAACGGTGTGACCAGCCCAGTCAAGGTGCCGGAGATGGCGAGCGCGACACAGTACATGGAAATGTACAATGTGGCTTCCGGGACTGAATATTTCGATGCGGAGAGGGTACGCAAGACCTTGAGCGGAGAGGATCCGGACCTTTACCCTAATGTCGATTGGGTCAACAGCATATTCAAGAACCTCAGCAACAACACCAGGGCGAACGTCAACGTCTCCGGTGGAACCAGCTCCGTGAAATATTACATCTCCGGAGGTTTCTACAACGAGAACGGGCTCTTCAAGACTGATCCTACGGCCGATTACAACACGGGAATATATTACCGCCGCTTCAATTTCAGGGCGAACGTGGATGTGAAACTCACTCGCCACACGTCCATGAACGTCAACCTCGCCACGACTTTCGAGCAGAAGAACGAGAGCGGAACGAGCAGCAGCTCGATCTGGTCGGCCGCGCTGAAGACACCGTCCGTGATCTTCCCGATGGTCTATTCGGACGGCCATTATCCAGGACCGGGTACTAACATGGGCTACAACCCGTACGCCCTTCTGACACAGACCGGTTACAAGCAGGCGTTCTACAACACGGCTCAGTCTCTCGTGTCCCTCACCCACGATTTCTCGTGGCTCACCGACGGACTTACAGCCACAGTCAAAGGCTCTTTCGACGCCAAGAACAACGCTTACCAGAACCGCACCAGGACTCCTGAGCAATACGGTCAGGCGTACAGGGACGAGAACGGAGAACTGCACCTTACTGAGCTTGTGCAGGGCTCGCAGACACTGGATTTCTCATATTCCAACACCGGATGGCGTTCCCTCTATCTGGAGGCCAGCCTGAACTACGCAAGGTCATTCGGAAACCACAGCGTCACAGGTCTCCTTCTCTATCAGCAGTCACAGAAGAACTATATCGGCTCCAGTGCCACCTCCAGCAATGCGGCCCTGCCGTACAGACATCAGGGAGTGGCCTTCAGGGCTACCTACAATTATGATTCACGGTATTTCGCCGAGTTCAACGCCGGCTACAACGGATCCGAGAACTTCTCGCCTGGACACAGGTTCGGATTCTTCCCGTCAGTGGCCGGTGGCTGGCTGGTCTCCAACGAGAAATTCTGGACAGGACGCTTGGCTGATGTCATCAGCTTGCTGAAAATCAAGGGCTCCTATGGAATTGTCGGAAACGACCAGATCGGAGGCAACCGTCGTTTCATCTACCTGGAGACAATCAACTCCGGTGATAAGTGGAGTTTCGGCGAGACGGTGACCTCCTACCCGTCCTACAGGCGCGGCGAATGGGCCAATGACAATGTCGGCTGGGAGAAATCACGTAAGCTGGACGTCGGCGTGGATGTTTCGTTCTTCGACAAACTCCGCGTGCAGGTGGACTGGTTCAAGGAAAAACGTTCCGGGATATTCCTCCAGAGGTCTTCCATCCCTGTATATGTCGGTATTACCACGAAGCCTTACGTCAACATCGGTCGGATGAGAAATTCAGGATGGGACTGTTCTCTTCAGTATGACCATAAGATCGGCCAGGTGAACTTCTCTGCGATGGGCAACTTCACGTTCGCCCGTAACGTCATCGAGGATCAGGACCAGCCGGACTACATCGAGAAGTACATGAACCGTACCGGCCAGGCCAGATGGCAGACATTCGGCTATGTGTCCGACGGACTGTTCAAGGACGAGGCTGACATCGCCACGTCTCCGGACCAGAGCGCTCTCGGCGAGGTACGTCCTGGCGACATCAAGTACAAGGATCTCAACAACGACGGTGTGATCGACAGCAAGGACGTCAAGGCCATAGGGTACACCGACGTGCCTGAGATCGTGTACGGTTTCGGTGTGTCCGCCCAATGGAAGGGATTCGATGTGTCGGTTTTCTTCCAGGGCAACGCCCACGTAAGTTTCTCGATAAACTCCTCTATGGTACGCGGATTCACCGAGCCTAAGATGGCGGCGAACAACGTCTTCTCCGACATCTACGGGAACTACTGGACCGAAAGCAATACCGACGCGAAATACCCGCGTCTTACCACGACCGAGGCGACGAACAACAACCAGTTATCTGACTTCTGGCTCGTCAACGGCCGCTACATCAGGCTCAAGAACGCGGAGTTCGGCTACACTTTCCCTAAGAGGTTGATCCAGAAGATGCGCCTGAGCCAGCTGCGTGTCTTCGTGTCCGGAACGAATCTGCTTACCTTCGCTCCGTTCAAGCTCTGGGATCCGGATCTCCAGACGGGAGCGTCGAACTACCCTAACACCAGAGTGGCCAACATCGGTCTGAACATCGGTTTCTAATAATCAAGAAGTACTATGAAGAAGAATATATCAGCAATAATCCTGATGATTGCGCTGGCGGTCTGCGGCTGTGACAGTTACCTGGACAGGCAGCCTGACGACCAGCTGACCTCAAAGAACATATTCGACAAGAAGACGACCACGCTGCAATATCTTGTCAATGTCTATACCTACATTCCGAGCGAATGGTCTCCTGAAGGCTATAACTCCTCATCCTGCATCGCGATCACTGCCAGCGACGAGGCTTCCTGCGCCTACACCGGCTCACGTTTCTTCGCTTTGCTGAATCATAACCAGCTTTCCCCTCTGTCAACCCACAGCGGGTATCGTCATGCGGTTTACAGACTACTGTATCAGGGAATAAGCGAGGCGACATATTTCATGTCCAAGGTCCAGGACTGCCCTCAGCTCACGGATGATGAGAAAGTGATGTGGCGGGGCGAGGCCCGTTTCCTCAGGGCGTTCTACTATACCGAGCTGCTCAAATGGAACGGCCCTGTCATTTGGCTCGGGGACAGGCAGTCGGACTATTCCGACCCGAATGTGTCAAAGGTGGACAGGTCTCCTTGGAGCACGATAGTCGATTGGCTTTGTGATGAATATGACAAAGCGGCCACCGAGCTCCCTGACACGAGAAGCTCCTACGAGATCGGACGTGCCACGAAAGGCTCTTCCCTTGCGATGAAGGCCAGGCTCCTCATGTTCAACGCCAGCCCTCTTTTCAACGGGCAGAACGGCACCGGCATTTATGACGGCATCGTGAACAAGGACGGCGAGAAGCTCTTCAACACTGAATATGACGAAAACCGTTGGAGACAGGCGGCCGAGGCGGCGAAGGCTGTCATAGACATGAACACGTACAATCTTGTGGATGACGAGAACGCCACTCCGCTTGAGAATATTCATAACGCTGCGGTGCTGCTCAATTCCCCTGAGAACATATTCACGGTGCAGTGCGGCGGACGCAGCTGGAGAGTCGGGGAGACTCCGGTCTCGGCGAGCGGATACGGCGGAATCGGTCTGACCCAGAAGCTTGTGGACGCTTTCGCGATGGACAACGGCTACTATCCGATCACCAACATGGATGACGAGTCCTACGACAACGGCGCGGGCGCGATCGAGGTGGATCCACGTTCCGGCTACACTGAGACCGGGTCTCAGAAGTTCGTCAACCCGTTCTTCTCCACCATCCCTAAGAACCTGAAGTCCAACGATGCCATCGAGACCATGAACATGTACATCGGCCGCGAGCCGAGGTTCTACGCCAATGTGTTCTGGAGCGGCCAGACATGGATCATGGGCACGAACAAGCTTGCCAACATCCAGTTCTACAAGAACGGAAACTCCGGCCCTATCACATCGAACAACTACAGCCCGACCGGTTACCTCTGCCTCAAGTTCATCGATCCGGATCTGGACACGAAGTCAAGCCGGTGGGGGAACCTCTCGTGGCCGATCATCAGATATGCCGATGTGCTGCTGATGTACATCGAGGCTCTCAATGAATATGACCCGGCGAATCCGGACATCCTCACTTACTGGAACATGATACGCCACAGGGCCGGGGTCCCGGCGATCGGAACCGGCGAGGACGAGGTCTATCCTGAGATCATAGGCGACAAGGATCTCCAGAGAAAGTACATCCGCAGGGAGCGTATGGTCGAGCTTTGCTTCGAGGGAAAACGTTACTTCGACACCCGCCGCTGGATGATAGCCGAAAGGGAGGACAACGGCAAGGTCGTAGGATGCAACATCGGAGCGTCTGACCATAAGATTTCCGGTGATTATTGGAGGCGCACGTCCATTTTCGACACTTTCGGAGAGGCCGGCACCAAGTCCGAGAGGGTGTTCACCAAGAAATACTATGTCCTTCCTATGAATCAGGCCGAGCTTGACAGGGTTCCGGAACTGACTCAGAACTACGGATGGTAGAACTGGAAACGACTTCTAAAAAAAGAATCATTATGAAACGAAAATATACTCTTATAGGCTTAGCCGCGCTTCTGTCCGCCGCGGCCTGCGAGCCGAGCCACCTGGAGGACAATCTTTACGACCCTTCCGTGTACATCCTCAACAACGGATACCAGAAGACAGAAACAATCTATGACGTGCAGTCCTCGTTCACGGCTGAGGTGAACGCCTACTGTGGCAGCTATTACGACCAGAATCCAAAGGTGAGGCTGTCGGAGGATGCCGCCGTGCTGGAAAGGTACAACGAGGAGAACTCCACGTCACTTCAGGCTCTGCCTGCCGACTGCTGGTCTCTGGAATCGTCTGACCTCCAGATGAAGGACAAGAAAGCCACGTTCAAGGTGGATTTCAACATCGAGGCTCTGAAAAGACTTTCCACCGAGCCTGACTATTCCGATCTTGGGAACTATGCCGTGGCGTTGAGGCTTAAATGCCTCACTGATGGCGTGAACGATGCCCAGACCGATGAGCTTGGCAGCACCGTCATCGTCCCGGACATGAGCATGATGGCGTTCAGACTGGACAAATCCGGCGTGTCAGAGACGGATCTCGACAATCTTGAGGACAAGGACGGATTCATCATTGTTGAATACAAGGTCCGCACAAGCATCGAGAACAATTGGGACAACGGCGTGAAGTTCACTTTCAACGTCCCGTCGGACAAGGCGGAATATTCGCTTCTTCCGGAGGGATCATATTCAGTGACATCCTCTTCTGAGCAAGGTTTCACCCCGGGTGTCTCCGAGATTGTCTATACTGTGCGCATCGACAAGTCCAAGGCACAGGATAGGTATTATTCCCTTGTGGCTGGTGTCGAGTCGGAAGGCGGCTTCAAGGTGGAAGGCGAGTCGGAGTCAGTGATGAATATGTTCAACAGGCATCATTACAGCCAGTCCGACATCTCGGTGCGTGACTGCAACTCCTATAAGATCGGAGCCGGCCCGGAGCTGACGATCGACGGGAAGATCAACACGAAATGGGAATCCGGCTACCAAAATACCGACGTGGCGGTGTTGAAGCTGCCGTATTTCATTGAATATGAACTCGCCTCTCCGGTGCGTATTTCGGACTTCGACCTGTACCGGCGTCAGGACCGTTATGCCTCCGACCTTAAAGGCGGACATCTGGAAGTGTCTTTGGATGGAGAGAATTACACCAAGGTCTGCGATTTCGACTACACCGGCGTGAGCGCCTACCGTAACGTTCACGCTGCGGAGATCGAGCCTGAGGCGAAGTACGTCAAGTTTGTCGTGACGGCGTCAGGACGAAAGGGCGGAGCCTTGAAGGTTCCCCTGTGCAGTCTGGCCGAGTTCAGCATCTGCTATAGATAATTGTCATGACGTAATATTCAGAAAGGGTGACTTTTTAGCCACCCTTTCTTCTTATATTCAACCCTATGTCCGTGATCAATCCACCATGCAGGTGAGGATGAACAGCAGCCAGAGATGAGCGGCTCCGCTCTGGAGATCCGCGTTCCCGTTGCCGGCGAGGCCGTCCAATTCTTTCCTGAACACCGTCAGGGCTTTGTGGATGTGCTTTTCCACAGCCTTCTCAGAGATTTTCAAAGCCTCCGCGATTTCCCTGTTCTTCATGTTTTGGAACCTGCTCATCATGAACACTTCGCGGCATCTGTCAGGAAGCTTGCCCATGATGCTGTGGATGTTCGCCGTGAGTTCATCGTAGATTGTCTTCCGGTCGGAGTCGTTGACCGCGAAATCCATCTGATAGAGACCTTCGTCGCAGACGTTTCTGAAAGAATCCGTGAGACTGACAATCCTGAGTGATGACTGGTGGCGCAGTGTGTCAATCGACCGGTTCCGTACAATGCGGAACAGAAGAGCCTGCCATGCGTCGCTTTCCTTTCCTTCGAATTTCTCCCAAAGCGTGCCATAGGCCTCGTGCACGATGTCTTGCGCTGTGTGCTCGTCCGACACGAACCTGAACGCGAAGTTGTAAAGCCTGTCGCTGTACTTGTAGTACAGTCCTTCGAATATCGTTTCATCCAGAATCATCTTTTCTTATCCTTTGACATGGCTTTATATCATACAAACTTACATAAAAATCTGCGATTTTTACGCCCGTTTAATAAAAAAAACAAGACCACCCACTATCTTTGTTAACAAACGCAGTCGCCTCCCGGCGC
>OQVT01000387.1_pt1 | contig 23838 bp, 17 predicted proteins | sample 1691561 | NCBI WGS metagenome assembly OQVT01 (sample SAMN03418260, study PRJEB22391) | human gut metagenome | biome: human-gut; feature: organic feature; material: feces | host: Homo sapiens | place: Tanzania | collected 2013-01 | reverse complement strand
TGACGAAGCTATGTATAAAAATCCATATGAAATCAGACTCTGCGATTGAATCAGCGTTTCCCTAGGATTGCACGTTCAGCAGGTCTATGCAGCAGGCGTGGTGCAACGCATCAATCAGAACCTGCCGCCCCTATTTTCTCTCATGGATCAGCTTCGAAAGCATCCCGCGGAGACGCCGGATGCCGCGTTTCTCCAGGCGGTAGACGTAGGCCTGGCTGACGCCCATGGCATCAGCAGTCTCAGCAGCGGTCTGCTCCGCCAAATAGACCGAGCGGATGACATCCTGCTCTTTGGCAGAGAGTCGCTGCACCGCCTCATCGACTGCCGCATGCAGCGATTCACGGTCGGCACTTTCAAAAGCCATGTCAGGAATGGCCTGCGCGAGGAAGACTTTCTCTTCTTCCCTGTCCTCGAGAAGGATTTCCTTTTTATTGGCATTCAGGAAATTCAGCATGCGTCCGCGGATGCGGTGGATGGCATATAGAGAGAAGGCAACACCGGTCGAGGGATCATAGCGCTCGACGGCTTCCATGAGCCCTACGGTGCCTTCCTGAATGAGATCCATCGTCACCGCTTCCTGCAGACCATACTTCACGGCCTCCTTGAAGACAAGCGGCTGGTAATTCTCGATCAGACGCTGGCGCGCGTCGATTTCCTCTTCGTCTTTATATTCTTTCCAAAGCGCCTGCTCTTCCTCCCGGCTGAGCAAAGTCAGACGAGACAAACAGGCTTTGTATTCTTCAAGCATAGAAATACTCCGTTAAAAATCAGTTACATCAATCGATTACTACGTTTGATGGTCAAGGGTTCAAGGTTCAAGGTTCCGGGTTAGCCCGTGGGGCGTGCCGCCCTTTGATTACGTGCGAAAGAGGGGGAGCGGGTTCAACAGGTTCAGAGGGTTAAACGGGGGTGGTGCGGCGCATAAAAATCAGAAGCGCTGCGAAGGTTTGAAACTAGCGGTTTTCTCGTATCGCAAACCTTATCCCTAGCCACTAATCCCTAGCTACTAGTCACAAGTCACTAGCCACTCATCCCTGCTTTCAAACTTCAGGGTTCAGGATGAATATACCGAAAACATCGCCTATTTCAAACTCCGCGGCGCTTTCCTATGATGATGCGCCGCACACCACAAACTTGAACCCATCAACCTGAACCCAGAACCCTAAAATTTAAAGCTCCAGTCGCTGCCGATGTAACTATCGTGATTACTATTATACCACGATGAGAGACCGATGCGCGAATTCAAATCATAATGGAAGCCCAGACTCTTTTCCTCATTATTCACGCCCATGGTCGCAGTCAGCATGAAGTCATTGAAGAGGTACTTCCCGATCTTGATGTAGTAGTAGCTGTCATTGTTGTCATCGATGTTGTCATAGTAGTCTGTCAGGTTCGACGTGATACTGATGAGGTCAAGGCCGATCTTATCCGCAAGGAAGTCCTGCATCGTATTCCCGAAGAGCATAGTGAGGCCGGCATTGAAGAGCGCCCCCTGCATCGAGCCATCCTTATCCTTGGTCGGATCCTGATGGAGCGTCAGCAGCATGATGATCTGCGAATCATTCAGCGCAGGATCGCTGTGGAAGGTCGTCTTCATATCACCGGGCGGTCCATCCAGTTCAGCTTTGATATTGTAATGACCGACCTTGGTATCGGCGCGTGCATGGATGACGGGCAAGAAGGAGCCGGGGATGCCGCCCCAGACAGCATTGGCCTGATCGATCTTGAATTCCGTCGTATTGATCTTGACCGTTCCTTTTTCTACATTGACGCGGCCCGTCATGATCGGTTCCTGGAAGTGCCCCATCATGGAAATGTTTCCTTTGACCATGAGATCATAGAGCGAGCTGCTGTAGAGCCGTACATTGTCTCCGATGGCTATATCGATCTTTGTCAGGAAATTGGCCGACGACTCGCCGCTCTCAGAAAGGAGGGCAAGCGGCACTTCGCAGGTCGCATCGTGGATAGAGATCTGGCCCGTGACGCCGAGCTGATCCATAAATTCCCCCAGTGAAAGGTCAGCATCGACCGCCCCTTTGTAATAGGCGGAGTCGATAGAAGGGGTATGCATATGCACTTCCCCATCATAATGCGTGATGGCCTTCTCTTTCCAGTCGGCGGAGCCTTTCGCAGTGACGCCGCCGCCACCGAAGGAGGCACTGCCGTCAAATGTCACGCGATGTCCATCAAATCGTAAGGACAGATCGATCGGCTGAATGACTTCATTCATGGTCATAAGACCGAGCGCCCCATTTTTGGCTGTGATGCTGCCCATAAGCTCCGGGTCACGATAGTCACCGACAAGCTGTACATGTCCCTTTATCGGGCCGCTCGCACTCGTCACGGCTTTGCCGAAGAGAGCCAGAATATTCATATCTGCCTGATCGAGATTGAAATCGACAGCAAGCGGCACTGCCTCATCTGTGGTGCTGCCAGTGAAAAGATTGCCGGGGAGTGTGCCCTTGGCACTCGCACGATAGTTTCCCTTCGATACCAGCGCATTTTGCAGCGTCACGACATTGCTCTTGGCATTCGCCATCAGAGAGAAGCTGTCAAAGCCGATATCTCCGTAGCTCGGATGGTCGATGCCGATCGAAATGTCCGCTTCCGGCGATGTCTTATTTCCACTGAAGATGACTCCGGCCGTCAGTCGGCCGCCCATCCGTATGCCATCTCGTCCCAATACCTGCGGCAGCCAGGATACCTCCATGTCTTTGGCTGCGAGCTGGATAGAGAGATCGCCGTCACTATTCATAGAGCCTTCTGCCGCAAGCAGTCCGTCTCCTACCGGAAGATGAAACTGACGGATCGACAGCGCCCCATTCATGTAGGAAAAATCGATCACTCCCTGACCGACAGGCGTATCCCCCAGATGTCCTCCCAGAAAATCAGCTTTGAAATCGATGCTGGGGTTCTCCAGCGTTCCTCCGATCTGCATGCCGCCATTGACAGCGCCATCCACCGCCGACTCAGGCAGCTTGAAAAGACGCATGGCCTCCTTGATATTCCATTCCTTAAATTGGAGGAAGCCCTGCAGGATATGGGAGTCCATGTGATAGCTGCCTCTCCATTCGAAATGGCCATTCTTCTGATTGAATACGCCGTCATCAAGGCTCACGACATGGTTCTGATAATAGATGCCGGCAGATGCCATATAAATGGCAGTGCCGCCGACAGAGATCTGTCTGGAGGAGATCGTCCCTTCAAAGACCGGATCTTCCATCGTCCCGGATACATGCCCTCGCATATTGACCTTGCCGTCTGCTCCACGTCCCGGAAGCATACGCGAAAGGCTGATGTCATTCAGCGACACATCCATATCGATTGCGTCCGGCTCGACCGTACCACTCACGATGGCCGTACCATCATAGATATAGGCGAGTCCGTTTTTCAAAGTGATGCCATTTCCATCATAGGTATATTCGCCGGAGACGCTCTGGAAAAGCTCACCCATGACAGAACCATCGAAGGCCAGAAAATCGCCTTTCACCTGTGGCGCTTCCATCGTGCCAGTGACGGTCAAGGTATTTTCGATCCAGCCCGTCACCGGGTAGTCCTCTCCGGCAAGTGCGAGCAGTTTTTCGATGCGCGTCTTGTCTGTATCTATGGTGAGTGCGAGAGGGTGCGGCGCCAGGAGGCCGATGCTCCCCTTCACGGTATGCTTGCCGTCCGGCCCTTCCCAGCGAAGCGAGGTGATGGTCGCCAGCTGATTTCCGAGTGATACATGTCCTGCGATACGGTCAAAGGAGATGCCACGGATCTCCCCATCCCGCGCTGTGAAATCTGCCGCGCCGGACGGATCCTCCCTGCTCCCGCTGACCACGAACCGACCGGAGAGACGCCCGGCCATATCCATCCCTGAAAGACCGGAAAGCCCGGAAAGGTCGATAGACGATGCTTCGCCTGAGAGCGAGAGATATGGCCCATACTTCCCTTTCACGGTGAATGCGCCTTCGCCGGATGTGCCGGTCAGGTACGAAATATCCATCACGCCGCCGCGTGAAGCGACCTCCCCCGAGAGGGTATCCATGGACATCCCATCATACGAAAGATCCATGCCATAGAAAACGCCATGCCAGTCGCCATCTCGGTAACTGCCAAAGCCGGAGACCTTGCCGGCTGCCATATTCTCATACGAAAGACCTGCGCCATCCATTTCTCCGGAAGCCATTTCCAGAGACAGTGCGCCTTCTTTATAGGTGCCCTTCGCCTTCCCCGATCCGCTCACAATGCCGGAAGCGGAAATCCCGACCGGAAGAGAAGAAAGGTCGATATGCTCTCCGGCTGCTTCGCCTTCGAAGGCTCCGCTTTTCATATCATATGAGCCTTCGCCGATCAGAAGACCGCCCGCCATCTGTGCCTTCAGATAGGGGATCAAGATCCGATCCTCTCCATAGACAAAGCGCACATTCGCCTCTTTGACAGAAAGATTCTCATACTGCCCGTCCTTCACATGGGCTTCGCCGGACACGAAAGGATTTCCCATCGTCCCGGAAATATCTACGCCACCGGAAACGACTCCCGCGATCCCCACCTCCGGCAGCAGCTCTTCCGCCTTGATATCCTTCAGATTCACATGCCCCATCAGGATCGGATCATCCACGTCAAAAAGAACTTTCACATCCCCGGCAAATGTCTGCCCGTTCACCTTTACGGCTGCTTCGGTGATGACGGCTTCTCCATTTTCAATATCAAAAAAGGCTGCCCCGTCAGCCAGAATAAAATGATCATAGCGAAGAGCAGCATCTTTGATAGAGCCTTGGACATGATAAGCGACAGCGCCATCACTTTTCCAGATCTTGGCGCTGGTCACCTGTCCTGTCCCTTTGTCTATATCAAGTTTTGAAGAAATCTGTGGGAACTGCTCTAAGAGCGGCTTCAGAGAGGTCAAGGAAACCGGATCTGTCTCCAGACTGATTTCCATGTTATTGGTATTCGTGTACTTCACGTCTCCCTTGAAATGGCTGTCAAATGCCTCTCCCGCAAAAGAGCCTGTGATCGTACCCGTGCTATCCCAGCCGAGCGTACCTCCCAGCGAAGTGAAATCATACGAGCCGATATCCGGTGCGGTGATAGATGCATTCCCGTCCTTCACGATGACCTGTCCTGTGAAAGTACCATTGTCCGAAGAGTCCGATGGTTTTAGAATCTTCTCTACATTCCAGAGTCCATCAGTCCCCTTGGCAAGGTGCACTTCCGGATTCTCGATGGTCACCGTCTTCACGACATCGGCGATACCGCCATCTTTGAAGGCATAGTTGTACAGCGCAGAAGCAGACCATCCGATTTCCAAAGAAGGCGACTTGAATACAACCTCTCCTTTCGCGTCCTTTAGCTCAAGGTCGGTGAAGGAAAGATCATAATTCGGATCCAGATCCATCATGGTCCACGTCAGGGTGCCATTGATGCGATCCCCTGCCGCGTCTTTGATGACGGGTTCCAGATTCTGTGTGATAATCGGACGGATCAGCAGATAAATGATACACAGCATGATGAAAATAAAGGCTGCGATACCATTGATCCACCATTTGATTCTGCTAGCCAAGGTCAAGTTCTCCAAATTAAAAATAAAGTTTCAAGGTTCAGGGTTAGCCCAGTGGGCGTGCCGCCCCTTCATCGGGGATGAAAGGGTGGGAACCGGTTCTATGGGGGCAGTGGGTAGGGCGGGTGCGATACCCGAAGGCGGTATTCAAGTCACCAGTCACCAGTCACCAAAATTACGCTTTTGCAAATTCCGGATGAATGACAGCCGGTACGCCCATCGCATGTTCCAGCGTAGCGAGACCGATGTTGTAGTTGTAGAGCGCGGTGATGTAGTTCGTTCTCGCAGTATTGAGGGCGAGTTCTGCATCGAGGACATCGAGGTTGATGCCGACGCCGCTGCTGTAGCGGACGGTCGCGATCTTATACGCTTCTTCTGCCTGAGCGACCGACGCTTCCGCAGCGCGGATCTGTTCTTTATAAGAGAGGACGTTCAGGTAATCCTGACGGACTTCAAGCTCGATCTTTTCTCTCGCCTGCAGGAGTGTTTCCTGTGCTGTTTTGACAGCGGCATCCGCTTTCTTCACCGATGCCTGAGTAACACCGCCATCCCAAAGTGACCAGGAAAGCCCGCCTTTGACAGCCCAGTCATCTTTATCGACTGCTGTCACGCTGGCTTCCTTCCAGCTGTATCCGCCGCCGACGCTGACCGTCGGGAGATAGCCTGCCTTCGCAGAACGAAGAGAGGCCTCAGCTGCCTTGACGCCATAGTCTGCTTCGACGAGTTCCCAGCGGTATTTCTGCGCCATCAGAATGGCCTGTTCCATGGTGAGGTCAAATTCCGGCTGTGGGAAATTCTTATCCAGCGGTTTCAGCGTCGTATTCATCGGGACACGCATGATGTTGTTCAGGTTCGCTTCTGCGACATCACGAGTGTTGTCCGCTGCGATGCTCTTCTGCTTTGCATTGGCAAGCGATACATTGGAAGACAGCACGTCGAGCTTGGCTACGATGCCGGCATCGAACTGCTGCTGTACGTTATTCAGATGGCTTGCATAGTCGGTGACGGACTGTGCCTGCACTTCAGCGAGCTTGATCGCTTCAAGGTACTGGTAGTATGCCTGCACGGCCGCGAGCTTCGTATCCGCTTCTGTTTTGTAGACATTAAGATCTGCGATGTTTTTCTGGTAGCGGGCAGCATCGATCGCACCTTCTACCTTACCGAAGGTCCAAATCGGCCAGGAAACATTGATGCCCTGGCTATAGCCGTGGTTAGAGCTCTGCGTTCCCACCACTTTCGTGACCACCTGTCCAGTCGTATCAACGGACGCTGTAGTGACAGGTCCGCTCTGGGTCGGATACTGATTTCTTTCCCAGGAGTAACTGATGGACGGATTCTTCTTCGCTGCCGCTGCGCTGACATCGGCTTCCGCTTCTCTGCGCTTCAACTCTGCGATGGTGATGTCGCGGTTATTCTGGATGGCAGTCGTGACCGCACCTTTGAGGTCGATATCCATCGCAGCCGCTTCCGGAGCTGCTGCTTCGGTGATGGAAGACGCCAGATTTTTCTGGAGCAGCATGTTATTGAAATTCACATCTTTATTGGCTACCGTCTGATTCATCTGTGCCTCGATGGCTTTTTGCGTGATCGACGGGTCTGTCATGATCTTTGTCTTAGATCCTTTTGCTTCTGCGCCGAGCCCGCAGGAAAGGGCAAGCACGATAGAAGCAGTCAGAATTTTGCAGGTCATTGTATTCATTCAACATTCATCCCTTCTAGACAGATGTCTTTGTTGTCATTATATCCAGACCGCCCTTCTGGCGGCGCTGTTTTTCATTTAATAATTGTATCCCACGCCAATGTACTCTCCGCCGCCGCGGTTGTTATGCGGGAAAATGGACTGCCCCGTCAGGAACAGATTCGGCGTAAGAGCATACTGCCCGCGCAGGCGGACAGACAGATCATTGGGGTCATACACATCTGCGGAAAATTTCCACCGGCCGGATGCATAGTCCGCGCCGGCGCCGATCTTGTTTCGAATGATACCGGCATGTACGCCATAGTCCCCTCTCATACGACCATAGAGCGCATCATAGACCGGATCATTTCCCATGGATTCTATCCCCAGAAGGCCATAGGAGTCTTTCCCCACGCGGAGGAAGAGATTCGGCGAGAAATCGTCCTTCTTAGTATTATATAACAATTCACCGGAAACAGATACATCAAAATCACCATTTCCCTGCATAAATCCATTTATTTTTCCGGAAATCGCTTTGGCATTCTGAGAGATTTCCTTCGCATTCTCTGAAGCCACGACCATATTGTCCATAATTTTTCTCACATCGCCGGCGGCTTTGCCGTCGCCATTCAGCTGGTAGAGCATCTGATTCACCTGCGAGGTGATGCTCTGGATCTCATTCGCTGTCTGTATCCCCTGCGCGGTCAGGATGGCGAGGTTTTCAGAAATCGCATCAAAATGATTGATACTGTTCTTCACATGCTTCTGGGAAGCGGGGTCTGCGACGACGGTATTGATCCCGTCGAGCATGGTCTGTGCGGATGTGATAAGCTTGTCCATCTTATCCATCGCCTGATCGATCCCCGGTGCTGACTTGCCCTCGACCTTCATGCCATCAGCAAGATAGCCGCGTTCCTGATGCCCGCCGGACGCCTTCACGAAGCGCCCGCCCATGACACTGCTGGTCTGGATGGAGAAGTCCGCATCCTTCGGTACTTTGGCGTCATGATAAAAACGCAGCTTCACGACGGCTTCTCCATTCTCTACCGTGATGCCATCGACCATGCCCACTTCGACGCCGGCATAGTGGATCGGATTTCCCGGCTCTATGCCTTCCGCTTCCTTGAAATAGCCTGTCACATGAAATCCGCTCTTTCCAAAAATCACAAGGCTGGAAAGTTCGATCAGGATCCCGGCAAAGAGGAGAATCCCCGCCAGGGCAAAGGCTCCGACTTTTGCTTCCGTCGACCATTTCATCAGGCATCACCTTCTTTCAGAAAATCAGGATTCGATGGCAGACCGTTCATGAACTGCCGTACTCTTTCATCTTTGGATGCATATAATTCTTCGGCTGTCCCTACCGCAAGGAACGAGCCTTTATACAAAAAAGCCATGCGGTCCGCGATCATTTCCGCAGACTTCAAGTCGTGCGTCACGACGACGCTCGTCGCATGCAGGACCTTTTGCGTTTCTTTGATCAAAAGACTGATATCGGTCGAACGGATCGGATCCAGCCCCGCCGTCGGTTCATCATAGAGAATGATCTTCGGCTCGAGCGCGATCGCTCTGGCAAGGCTCACGCGCTTCTTCATACCGCCGGAGAGATTCGCCGGCATGAGGTCTTCGATCCCATCAAGACCGACCAGATGCAGCTTCTCCTTCACGATGGCATCGATTTCTTCTTCCGAAAGCCGTGTGTGCATGCGCAGACCAAAGGCTACATTTTCTTTCACATTGAGGGAATCGAAGAGGGCGGAATACTGGAAGACCATCCCCATGGAGCGGCGCTCCTCATTCAGCTCTTCTTCGCTGAGTTGTCCCATATCCTTCCCATTCACAAGGACTTTTCCGGATGTAGGTCGCAGAAGACCGATGATGAGCTTCAAGAGTGTCGATTTCCCAGAGCCGGATGCTCCCAGGATGACCATCGTCTCTCCTTCCTTGATGGAAAGACTGACATCTTTCAAGATATGACGATCGCCAAAAGTCTGGTATACATGCCTGATATCAATCATAGGACGCCTCAAAACAGAATGGACGAGAGCAGGTAATTCGCCGCAAAAAGCATAATAATCGAATACACCACGGACTGGGTGGTCGCCTTGCCGACGCCTTCTGCCCCTGCCGTACAGGTCATCCCGCGGTCGCAGCCGACCAGCGCGACGATCATACCGAAAATGACTGACTTGAACACACCGATGTACAGGTCAGAAGGGACGCAGTACACATGGATGGAGTGCATGAAGGTATAGGAGGAGACGCCATGCGTGAGCGAAGCGACGATCATCCCGCCGCCGACGCCGATGGTGACGCCAAAGACCGTCAGAAGCGGCAGCATCGTCATGCAGGCGACGAGCCGCGGCACCACGAGATACCCCACAGGACTCACCGCAAGGCACCTTAGCGCATCGATCTGCTCGGTCACCCGCATCGTACCGATCTCAGCCGTGATGGCTGCCCCGACACGACCCGCCAGGACGACGCCGCAAAGCACAGGGCCAAGTTCACGCCCCATGCCGATGGCTACGATCGCACCGACGGTGAAGTCTGCGCCATACTTTGTGAGCTCGCCCGCGATCTGTACAGAAAGCACCATACCGGTAAAGAGCAGCGTCAATGCCACGATGGGAAAGGACAGCACGCCCAATGCCAGGCACTGCTTCATCGTCTCCCGCCCGCGGAATGCGCCGATTTCTTTCACCGCCGCCGCAAGGAGCAGGATCACCGCTCCCAGCTGATGAAAGATGCCGATGGTATAGCAACCAAGCGTTTCTATGAATGACATGGGTGGGGAGACCTCCTTTCAGGTTGGTGGGTTCAGGGTTAGCCCACGGGGCGTGCTGCCCCTTGATTGTATGAAAGTTTTGCTCGAATGAGAAATTAGAAATGAGAAATTAGAAATGGTGGTGCGGCGCAAAAAATAATGAAGCGCCGCGAAGTATAAATAGGGCGATGCCAGAAGGCGGTATCCAAGTCACCAGTCACCAGTCACTAGTCACTCAAAGCGCAATCATAGCTGATGTCTTTTGCGAATCTTTTTCGTCTTTATCCGTTCCTTCCGTCTTCTTATCCTTATTCTCAAGCGTTTCTTTTTCCTTATTGCTCATCTCGATGGTGGCCTGGCTCTTGGCGAGCTTTTTCAAGGCTTTATCACGTTCTGCTTCCGGCAGGACTTTGAAGGTGAATTGTCCGTCACCGTAGATGACATAGTCCGTATCGACGGCACTCTTCGGGGTTTCTTTTTCCCCGTCTTCTTTGAGCCCGTCCTTATTTTTCAGATAATCCGGATTTTCCGGCGCCTTTTTCTCTTGAATTTCTGCCTTTTTCCCGCTATTTTCATCTTTGGAAATCATGCTGACTTCCGGATCCAGGATTTCCACGACGACCTGATTGTTCTGGTCTTCCTTCATCAGGCGGCTGTGCAGATCATTGAAATCCTTGTACGTGCGGATGCGGTCTAAGATCTCATCCGTCAGATTGAACTTCTGCTGCTGGATGAGGTAGGGAAGCGGCACGACGCCGCCACCGCGTACTTCGAGGATCATGTCTCCGTATGGCTGATCCTTCGGCACGGTAAATGTCAGATCCTTGTAGAAGACTTCTCCCCGGTAGGGAGCCAGACGCGCGCGTACATAGACGGTATCGCCAGGGCTCACGATGATCGGAGACGCCGAGGCATCGAGAAGCTGCGCGGTCTTCCGCTCGCTCGTCACATGCATGTCGACCATGATGCTGCGGAGCGGATATTTCTCAAAACGGTTCTGCTCGAGAAGCCGTACCACATTGTAGAGCTCATCTACGCTTCGCTCCGCGATGTCTTTGGACGACCAGTACATATTGCTTCGGGTGAAAGGCTTCTGCTTCAGATCCTCCGGGTAAAGCGTATAGGTGAAATCGACCGTCCCCTGTCCTTTGCGATCCATGGCATTGCTGATCGCATTGTACACCGAAGTAACGGACAAGGTCGGCAGCAGTGCTTCATTCGGAATCATGCGTACATGGAGATCTTCCTTCTTCTTCGTATCTTCATCGGTCACAGACGCATGAAGGGCGACAGAGTGTGGCAGCTTTCCCGTCATTCCGCCGATCCCAGCTCCCCGGTCCTGATTGACCGTGCCGATTTCCGCACCGACGGACCCCAGCTTGAAGGGGATATTCTTGCTCGGGATGACGGTGAAGATATAGGAATTGTGCATAAAGTAATCGGTATTTCCGCGATCCATGAAAGGATGCCCGAAAGCCACCATGCGGTTGCCGTCGACATAGGTGACAGTCCCGACGGCGCCGAGCTTGAGATCGCCTGTCACCATGGTTGCCGAGATAGCGCTTCCCGGTTCAAGCGGCTGCGGCACATCATCCTGCGAAGCAGAAGCGGAAGCAAATGGCACCATGTGGAAATCCTGCATTTTCCCTGTGAGGAAATCCATCGCCTCCGGGGTGTATCCACTCGCCATGAGAGGCGTCGTGAGCGGGATCAGCCCTTTGGAGGATGGCGGGGTGAGGCCCGTGTCCTTCCGGTCATCGATGGTCCAGAGCTTCAGCATGTCACCGATCGGCGTCACCATGCCGATGCGGCCGCCGGACTGTGGAAATCCATACGCCACTGCGCCCAGCAGTTTTCCATCGATATAGACCGGACTGCCGCTCATCCCCTGCGCGATGCCTTCTGTCTGATCGATCAGGGGACCGGATACTTTCACCAGCACCAGATCCCCGCCGGTCGCGCCCTTGTCTTTCATAATGCCCAGCACATCGACATCGAAGGTCTCGATCTTCGTACCGTGCACGACGGTCTTGGCATAGCCATGCATACCCTCCTGTACTTCCGATACAGGAAGAAATTCCTGCGCTGCGCAGGGCATCACGCAGGAAAGCGTGAGGCAGACCACAGCCGCCAGACGCTTCATAGACTTTTTCAAACGATTGGGCATAGGATTCTCCCGATTAGATGATCATCTAATATAACAACTACAGAAACACGGAAGTGTGCCAAACGTGACCACACTTGCTACCCGCTATTTCGTTTCCAGCACCACCACGACGTCCTGTTTGGCGATTGTCTGGCCCTTCTGGACGCAAACCTCTTTGACCACGCCATCCCGATCGGCTCTTGCTGCCGGTACACCGCCGACCAGTGAGTCCACAGAGACCAATACATCGCCTTCCTTGACAGGAGTGCCTGCCTCTATGACGGAGACAACCGTTCCATTCAATACGGCCTGCTGCGAGACGTCCGCCGCAGACGCGCTGTACACACTTACACCAGCAGCCACAAGCGCTGCCAGCGCCAAGCCGATTTTCATCGCGTTTCTCATGATGTACCTCCCTGTGTTTTAAGATTCACATATAGGTATATTATATTTTACCATTTTATCTGCCTTTTGGCATGAAGAAAATAAAAAGGGACATAACAAATGAATTGTTATATCCCCATATATGTGACAATAGAAAGTGATTTGCCCGTTGTTCCTTAGTTGCTTAAGGCGGGTCATGATGAAGCATTGCATGAAAATGCATGTCAAGTCAGCCTCAGCGATCGATTCAGGGTTAGCCCACGGGCGGGGCGCCCACTAATTGCGTTTGAAAGCCTCGCCTGAATGAGAAATTAGAAATTAGACATGAGAAATGGTGGTGCGGCGCATAAAAATCAGAAGCGCCGCAGAGTATAAATAGGGGGATGCCCGAAAGTAGTATTCAAGTCACTAGTCACTAGTCACTAGTCACTTGAGCCTCCTAATCCCTAGCCACTCGTCCCTAATCCCTGCTTTCTGACTTTCCTTAGTGCAGGTCCTGCAGTGAATCTCTGAACTCATTGATATATTCCAATGAAGCCCCCGCGCCGATGGCATTCACATAGGAAGGTCTCTCCGCTACCTTCGCTGAAATGCCGGTGATACGGGTGATCAGCTCATCGATTCCCTTCAGCTGAGACACCCCGCCGACAAGCATGATGCCCTGCTCTCGGATCGCTGCCAGAAGCGCCGGCGGCGTCCTCTGCAGCACATCCTGAATGTTTTTGAAAATCCTGTACAAGATCGGATTGATGGCATGCGCCACATCTTCAGCCGTCACGGCGATCTTGACCGGTGATCCCGATACGATGGAAAGGCCATACGTCTCAGCCACGCGCGGTGCCTGATCCAGATCCCAGTATGCCCCGAGCGCGATCTTGAGGCTTTCCGCCTCTTTGCGGCCGATGCGGATATGGTACTTGTCACGGATAGCTGCCATGATGGCCTGATCCATTTCCAGTCCGGACTCCGGCGAGAAATGACTGACCACGATCCCATGTTTCGACAGTACGGAAACCTTCGTCGAGCCGCCGCCAATATCTACGATCATCGCGCCCTGACAGGTATCTCCCGTGAGCCCAAGGCCCATCATCGCCGCGATAGGCTGATCGATGAGGACTGTCTTGCGCGCACCCATAGCCACAGCCGCTTCCAAAAGCGCCCTTCTCTGTACGCTGCCCATTCCCCGAGACACGCACATCATGAGACGCGGATGAAAGAACATCCCTTTCAGATACGACTGATTCACGATGGAATTCAAAAGATAAGCCGCCCCGTTATAGTCGATGATCGCACTTCGCTTCATCGGATGGACGATCTCTATGTCCCGCGGCGTCTTACCCTCCATTTCCTCTGCCTTCGTACCGTAAGCGAAGAATTCCTTCGTCACGGCGTGACGGGCGATCACAGAGGCTTCCGGAAATACGACGCCCTTATGCTTGACGTAAATCACTACATTCGACGTCCCGATATCGACGCCGATGTCTTCTGAGCCGAAAGAGCCGATCCAGTCCAGAAGGGTCTTCTGCCCCGCCAGACGCTCCGCCTTCTCCGCCAGTGCTTTAGTCTCGATCGACACGGACAATGTCTGCTCCTAACCCCTGCAGCTTTTCTACAAGATGGTCATAACCACGATCAATATGATGAAGCTCGCCCACTTCCGTCTCTCCATGCGCAGCGAGACCAGCCAGTGTCAGTGCTGCCCCTGCACGAAGGTCCGTCGCTCTGACGAAGGCACCTGTCAGGAAAGGGACGCCCTGCACGATCGCACAGCGGCCTTCGACCTGGATGGAAGCCCCCATGCGCTGCAGCTCGCCGGCATGCATGAAACGGTTTTCAAATACCGTCTCTGTGATACGGCTGACGCCGCTGCCTACAGTCATGAGTGCCATGAACTGCGCCTGCAGATCCGTAGGGAAGCCCGGATAGGGCAGCGTCTTGATATCCGTAGAGCGGATATGCCCATCGCTGATGACACGGACACTGTCGACATCCTTGATCACCTTGACGCCTGCTTCTCCCAGCTTGGCAAGGAGCGGCTTCAAATGTTCATTCAATACATTTTCGATCACGACATCGCCGCCGGCCATAGCCGCTGCGATCATGAAGGTCCCCGCTTCGATACGGTCCGGAATGACCGTATGGGCGACGCCTTCCAGCTTCTTGACCCCTTCGACACGGATGATATTCGTCCCTGCGCCTTTGATGTTTGCGCCCATGGAATTCAGGAACGTCACGAGATCCACGATTTCCGGCTCTTCCGCCGCATTTTCAATGATGGTACGACCTTCTGCCGTGGCAGCTGCCATGAGGATATTCTCTGTCGCGCCAACGCTCGGGAAATCGAGATAAATGGTCGTGCCCTTCAGCCCCTTCGGTGCATATCCTTCGACATAGCCGTTGCCTACATTGATCTCTGCTCCCATGGCCTCAAAGGCTTTCAAGTGCAGATCGATCGGACGGCTGCCGATCATGCAGCCCCCGGGAAGCGCGATCTTCGCATGCCCCATCTTGGCCAGAAGCGGTCCCATGATCAGGAAGGAGGCTCTCATACGGCTCATAAGCTCATAAGAAGCTTCGGTCTTATTCACCCCGGATGCATCAAAGGTCAGGACATTGTCCTCTCTCTGGACTTTGACCCCCAAAGACTCCAGTACGCTGCAAATGGTCACCACATCATCGAGATTTGGCGCATCGACAATGGATGCCGGCGTCTCTGGCAAAAGTGTCGCTACAATGATAGGAAGAACGGCATTCTTTGCGCTGGAAACACGGACGTGTCCACGCAGGGGATGTCCACCATGAATTACTAATTTTTCCAAAAGGAATCACTCCTGTACTGATGAAATACTGAAAGCAAAGATCTATATGATGCCGCAGCCAAAAGGTGCGGCGGCGCTATCCTACAAACGTCAATTATATGTATGATACCATAAAAAAACAAGGGATTTCAATGTGAAAATTGGATGAAAGGTGCCGGTTTCTTGTTATCCCCTGTGTCGTGCCGATCCCTGATTGCGTCTGAAAGCCTTGCTTGAATGAGAAATTAGAAATGCGAAATGGTGGTACCCGAACGTGGTATTTAAGTCACAAGTCACTAGTCACCAGCCACCACTCACTCATCCCCGCTTACTGCTCCAGCGATTCCGTGACGCGCTTGACGCTTTCCGAGTCTCCCAGAATGATGAGCATATCCTGTTCCTTCATCTTCATATCCGGCCGCGGATTGACGAACATATCCCCTCCGCGCTTGATCGCAACGACGGTGATGTTATATTTCCTTCTGACATCGGTATCGATCAGGCTCTTGTCCACCCATTCCTGCGGCACATGGATGGAAAGAATGGTGATGTTATTTTCCATCTCGATATAATCGACGATACCCGGGGAGATCAGGTTATGTGCGACGCGGACACCCATTTCCTTTTCTGAGTAAATGATCTTGTCTGCGCCGATCTTCTGCAGCATTTTTCCATGAATGGGATCCAAGGCTTTGACAACGATCTGCTTGACGCCCATTTCCTTTAAAAGCAGTGTCGTCATCAGGCTGGCTGACAGATCGCCGACAGAAACGACAGCGATGTCCGCATTGCCCGCGCCGATGGCTGCCAGGTTCTTCTCATCCGAGCAGTCCGCACAGACCACGTAGCCCAGTGTATCAGAAAGATCCTGTACCACTTCTTCATCGATATCCATGGCCATGACGTCATAGCCCATCTTTTCCAATGTGACGGCGACACTGATGCCAAAGCGGCCCAGGCCTGCCACGAAAAACTGTAATTTCTGTGCCATAGAGAATACCTCATTTGTTGTATATTAGTTGGTTACCGTTGGTTGTTGGTTAAAACATCTGCGCTAGTAACCCATGGGGCGGCTAGTCCCCTGATTCCTTTTATGAAAAGTCCGCTCGCCGGTTAGAAGTAAGGAGCCAGCGGCACTTCATGCCGTTTTTTTTATAAAGGGACGATACCTGAAAGTAGTATTCTAGTCACCAGTCACCAGTCACTAGTCACTACTAATCCCTAGCTACTAATCCCCAGCCACTTATCCCAACTTTATCCTATAACTATATTTTCTTTCGGATACTTGATCTGACTCTTCGGACGGCCGGCAAAGGTGACGGCGAGCGTCATGACACCGATACGCCCGATGAACATAGCGATCATGATGACGATTTTACAGGGGATATTCCACTCCGTCGTGAGCCCCATAGAGAAACCGACGGTACTGAAAGCGGAGACAGCCTCGAAGAGGGCATCCTCAAAATCGAAGTGGGACGCAGGCTCTAAGAGGAAGACCATCATCGCGGTGAGGAAGGTCAGTACCATCGCCAGTGTGAAAACGTTCGATGCTTTCACCAGACATTCCGGATCGACCCGTTTATGGAAGATGACGACATCTTTCCTCCCACGGATCCACGACCAGAGCGACAGCAGAAGAAGTCCGATGGTGGTCGTGCGGATGCCGCCCGCGGTCGAGACAGGCGCCGCGCCGATGAACATGAAGAGCATGATGATAAGCCCGGTCGCATTGTTCATGGCATGAATATCAAAGAGAGTGAAGCCTGCCATGCGGGAAGAAATCGACATGAAGAAGGCACTCTGCCACTTTTCGGCCGTGCTGAGATGTCCCAGCGTCGCCGGATTATTCCCCTCCAGAAGGAAATAGACGATCACGCCCAACGGGATCAGTATCATTTCCATGACCAGAATGAATTTGCTGTTCAGAGTCAGCGCGCTCCAGCGATGATGCTTCAAAAGGTCATCCAGCGCGATGAAGCCTACGCCTCCCAGAAACATTGAGATACAGACAACGGTACTGACCAGCGGATTGGCTGCCATTCCGGCGAATCCGACATCATTTCCCATGATATCCATACCGCAATTCGTGAAAGCAGAGACCGCATGCCAGTAGCCCTGATAAATGCCGATCCATCCATTCTGTGTGAAGAAATAGGCCGCAAGGATGGTGCCGGCACCAAACTCTATAGAGAGTGTCATCAGGATGATTTTCCGCACCAGCATCACCATGCCAGACGGTGTCTGCAGATTGAAGGAGTCACGGATAAGAAGCCTCTCCTGCAGGCGGATCTTCCGCCCTCGGGAAATACCGACCATGGCCATCATCGTCATGATCCCCAGACCGCCCACCTGCATCAGAAAGAGCACGACCAGCTGCCCGAAGATGGTGAAGTCTGTTTTCAGATCAAACATGCTCATCCCCGTCACGCTGACAATGCTGACAGACATGAAGAGCGCATCCAGAAAGGAGACCTCCTTCGTCCCTGTCTGCGAAATGGGCAGCATGAGGAGGAACGCCCCGAGCAGCATGAAGGCTGCAAAGCCGCCGCAGATGAGGACGCCTCGATGAAGCTGGCTCAGCGCGGTAAATAATTTTCTCGTCATGAAGTGCCTCTTCCATTGTAAAAGCGAATCACCCAAGGATTCGCAGCTACCCGTCACTCGTGACTAGTCACTAGTCACCAACAATATATTCTCCTTATTATACTATGCCTGCAAAAGAATTGACAGGGAACGCGAACAAGTAAAAAGAGAAGTCCCATCGGCCTTCTCTTTGACTTGCAAGGAAACGGAGCGCTCTATTTCCTGTTTCTCATATTCTCTTCGACCTGCGTCGCTGCGATAGCCCCCAGAATATCATGGCGTGTGATGATACCGACGAGACGCGCCGGCGGCTGCTCGCCCTCACGCTCTACGCTAAGCTTCGCCTTTTCTACGACAGGCACAGTCTTCAGATGCTGATCCACCATGAGTGTCGTGATGGCTTCCATGTCCGTTTCCGGCGTGACGCAGCGCACATCCGTCGTCATGATATCCTTCGCCGTCGTCGCAAGCAGCTTCCGGAAGGATTTCTCATACCGGCCAAAGCCGCAGTAGTACACCGTGCCGCCCAAGACGTCGACATGCGGCGGGATCTTCGGCTTCACCTTCTTGTACAGAAGATCGCCCTCGGAAACAATGCCAAGAAGCTCATTATCGTCTCCCACGACCGGGATCGCAGACACCGGGTGCGTCACGAAAAGCCCCACCAGCTCCTGTACGGTCGTATCCGGTGATACCGTGAACACATACTTCGTCATAAAGTCTTTCGCTTTCAGAGATTTCATGATAAGACCTCCTTGCAGGATATACGAAAAATCGGCTCATGTGAAGGAAACGCTGATTCAATCGCAGAGTCGGATTCCATATGGATTTTTATACATAGCTTCGTCATCATCTTCCTTAAATAGCTCGCTATTCGCGTCAGATGATTCCTTGCTCTGTATAAAAATCCAAGAATGAAATCAGACAACGATTTAATCAGTGTTTCCTTAAGACAGCTGCGGAAATACTTTCTCTATTTATATTTTAATTCTTTCGAGCGAGAACTGCAAGAGGAGCGCTGTCAGAGAGGGCGCATCGGATCATGGGGAGCCTCTTCACAAATGGTATGGTTCATGCCGTATGATCTTCATCGCGCGATAGAGCTGTTCGGAGAGGATCAGGCGTGCCATCTGGTGCGTAAAGGTCATCGAACTGATGGAAATCTTGAGATCCGCCCGCTGCTGGATATTCTTCCCATTGCCATAGGGACCGCCGATCATGAAGTAGAAATGGCTCGTCCCGGTGACCATGCGCCGTGAAATCCAATCCGCCAGCCCTTCCGAGGACATAGGCTTCCCTTTGAGATCAAGCAGCACGAGACAGTCATCCGGCGAGAGATACTTCAGCATCTTCTCCCCTTCCTTCTCCATCACCTTTTCCTTCATGGCAGGGGATGGATTCTCCGGCATTTTCTCTTCATCCTGTGCGATGATTTCCAAAGGTGCGATCGGCTTCAGACGCTTCACGTACTCCTCGATGCCCTGCCGCATCCATTTTTCTTTGATCTTGCCGATGGCAAGCAGTGTAAATTTCATAACTCTTCCTTTTCTCCGTATCTCTTAAGAAAACACTGATTCAATCGTTGTCAGATTGAATCAGTGTTTCCTTAAAAAATATGATATTTATTCCCTATCCGGCGCTGCCGCAAGGAGCACCTCCGTTGTTGCTTCGCGCCCCTTATGCTCATAGGTGATGGAAATCTTTTCCCCCGGCTTATGCGTATCGAGGATTTCCCGCATCTCCTTCATAGTATTGCATTCCTTCCCATCGATTGCAAGAATGTAGTCTCCCGGCTCAATGTCAGTCAGACTGATCGGGCTTCTGGCCGCGATCTTCATGACGAGGACGCCCTTCTCGTGATCCCAGCTGTAGCCGTAGCGGGCGGCGATGTCCTTGTCTGCTGCATACACGCCCAGATACGCACGCGTCACTTTGCCATGGTCGATGAGCTGCGAAATGATCCCCTTTGCCTGATTGATCGGAATGGCAAAGCCCATGCCTTCGACCCCTTCTTTTGCGATCTTGGCGCTATTGATCCCGACGACCTTCCCGTCAGCCGTCACAAGTGCCCCGCCGGAGTTGCCCGGATTGATGGCTGCATCGGTCTGGATGAGCTTGAAACGCTGATCGATATCATCGAGGCTTCTGTTCAATGCGCTGATGACACCGACCGTCACGGTTCCCTGAAATTCAAGGCCCAATGGATTGCCGATCGCGATCGCCGTTTCTCCGACCTGCAGTCCATCGGAATCCCCCAAAGAAGCGACAGGGAGATCGTCACTGCCTTCGATCTTGACGACAGCCAGATCGGTCGACGGATCCGTCCCCACCACTTGACCGGAAACTGTCTTTCCGGAAGAAAGCGAGACATTGACCTCCTTGCTGCCGGAGACGACGTGGTTATTCGTCACGATGTAGCCTTTCTTGTCAAAGACCACCCCTGATCCTACGCTTTGCCCGACTTCGACGCGGCGGTTAAACATGTCGCGGTCATAGACCTTGGTCGTGATGCCGACGACCGCCGGCCCGACCTCTTTCACCGCCTGCACGATCGCGGTATTGCGGATAGCCGGCAGATCCTGCAGCTTCTTATCCGCTCCCTGCGGCACCTGATAGGAGGAAGAGGCACTGTCTTTCTTTGGAATCGAAGGAAGTTCTCCGAAGAAACAGCCACCCGCCGCGCCGATGACGAGCAACGCAAGTGCTGCGGCAAGGAGTTTCATCCGTCCCTTGCGGGATCCGGTGATTTCTTTCTGCATGGCTTCCCCATGCTCTTTCAGCTGCTGGTCTAAATCTTCTCTATCCATGATGGGTACCTCGATTCGTTTCTATGAAATCTATCGCGTAGTCTTTCCAATATGTATCGAATGTAACGGATACAGGAAAACGGCTAAATCTAATTCCTAATTCCTAATTCCTAATTCCTAGTCACCAGTCACTAGTCACTAGCTACCAGTCCCCAATGTGTTCCTCATTATAGCATACCTGCCACAGAAAAGAAAAAGAAGCTGCCAAAGCAGCTTCTTTTGGTAAACATTATTTCGCGATATCTGTCGCGCGGGTCTCGCGGATGACGACCACCTTGACTTGGCCGGGATACTGGAGCTCCTTTTCGATTCGCTGGGAAATATCATGCGCCAGAATGACAGCCTGATCCTCATTGACTTTCTCCGGCTTCACGATCACGCGCAGCTCGCGTCCTGCCTGAATGGCATAGCAACTGGCCACGCCCGGGAAGGATTTCGCAATATCTTCGAGCTTCGTGAGTCTCTTGATATAGTTTTCCAATGTCTCGCGGCGGGCACCCGGACGGGCAGCAGAGATCGCATCAGCCGCAGCGACCAGTACAGACTCGACACAGGTCGGCTCTGTATCCCCATGATGAGACGCAATGGCATTGATGACCTGCGGCGATTCATGATATTTCTGTGCGAGCTCGACACCGAGTTCCACATGCGTACCTTCCTGCTCCCGATCGACAGCCTTGCCGATATCATGGAGCAGACCGGCTCTTCTGGCAAGCTCTACATCGGCTCCCACTTCAGCTGCCAGAATGCCGGAGAAATAGGAGGTATCGATACAATGCTGCAGGACATTCTGCCCATAGCTGGTACGATACTTCAGACGGCCGAGCGTCTTGATGAGTTCAGGATTCATGCCGCGAATGCCGCATTCCATGACAGCCTGTTCACCGGCTTCACGGATCGCTTTATCCACTTCTTTCTTCGTCTTCGCCACGACTTCTTCGATGCGGGCCGGATGGATACGTCCATCCTTCACAAGATTTTCCAGCGCAAGACGCGCAACTTCGCGGCGGATCGGATCAAAGCACGACAGAATGACGGCCTCCGGGGTATCATCGATGATGAGATCAACGCCCGTCAGCGTTTCGATGGCGCGGATATTTCTGCCTTCACGACCAATGATGCGTCCCTTCATCTCTTCGTTCGGAAGAGCTACGACGGAAACTGTGGTCTCTGATACGGTATCGGCCGCATTTCTCTGAATGGCCGCCGCAATGATTTCTCTCGCTCTGGTATCCGCACTGCTCTTGGCTTCCTCGACTGCATCGCGGATGCGGACAGCCTTCTCATGCGTCAGCTCTTCATCCACGCGGGACAGGATCATATCCTTGGCCTGCTCACGGGACAGCTGGGAGATCTCTTCCAGCTTCGCCTGCTGGGACGCATACAGGGCATCGACTTTTTCTTTCTGGGCCTTGACCTGATTTTCTTTGCGGTCCAGCTGTGATTCACGCTGTTCCAGATTGTTGCTGCGCTGATCCAGATTATTATCCTTCTGTACCAGACGCTGCTCATACTTCGCCAGCTCATCGCGGCGATCCTTATTTTCCTTTTCCATATCCTCGCGGAGCTTGTGGATCTCCTCGCGGGTCTGTACCAAGGTTTCTTTCTTCAGCGTCTCCGCTTCACGAGACGCTGCATCCAGCATCTTTTTCGCATCCTCTGCGATCTGCTTCGCTTTTTCCTCTGCAGAACCGATCCGGGCTTCCGCGATGCGCTTGCGCAGCAGGTAGCCGATCCCCGTACCGCAGACAGCCGCTACGATACCACAGAGAATGACGTAGAGTAAAACTTCATCCAGTGTCAAATGGTTCACCTCTCTCTTTCTGATTTTATTATTTTAAGATAGAAAATACGTAGCTCCGGACACGCCGGAAAGTGCAGGCCGTGGTAAATGGTCTTTCATCCTTCAAGAGAAAAGGTTCCTATGACACAAAACATCCTTTGAAAAATTTCAGCAGGTGATGATGGCGAAAAGGCCGACAGATAGCCTTTATCTATAATAAGAATCCCTCCGCTCGCGGAGTTCTCACTGGGCTTGCAGCTTGCATGCTGATCCATCCGGTACGTTGCACGCACGACGGGCATCGTATCACAATGATTCAGTACTGCATCAATTGTAAAATGTTTATTTTTTATTGTCAAGGTTGAGATAGAGGGCAGGGCAGCCTATGGGATGTGCTCCCCCTCGATTACGTTTGAAAGTTTTCCCTTGAGTGAGAAGTGAGGAGTGAGGAGTGAGGAGTGAGGAGTGAGGAGTGAGGAGTGCTGGTGCGGCGCATAAAAATATAGAAGCGCCGCAGAGTACAAATAGTGGCGATGTCCACTAAAGACTTAAGACTTTAGACTTTAGAAGTCAGATATCTGATGTCTGATGTCTCTTAGTCTCTAATCCCTAGTCCCTAGTCACCAGCACCCTCATCACCCTCTCCAGGAGCCTCTCGTCAGGAGTCTTGATCTCAGGTGTCGAGAGTTTGTCCGCATGGCTCTGATGGCCGGCGAAATTGTTGCGCAGCATGCGGCGCTGCTGGAGGAGATTCAATATAGTGGCCTTGAGCAGATTGATGTTGAACGGCTTGGAGATATATGCGTCCGCGCCGGACTTGATGCCGGTGATGTTGTCCTCTTCGCAGGACTTGCCGGTAAGCATCACGAACGGGATGTGATTGAGATTGATGTTCTGGCGTATCTTGTCGCACAGGGTCAGACCGTCCATGACAGGCATCACGACATCGCTGACTATGATGTCCGGAGCCTTCTCGAACACGGCGTCCAGCGCCTCTTTTCCGTTGGAGCACTGGATGATGTGGAAGTCACGCGCAAGTTCGGAAGCCACATAGCCGCGAAGCTCCTCGTCATCGTCCACAAGCATCAGACGATACTTGGTCCTCGGGGAGTCACGCGCGACTTCCGGGACGACTATGGCTTCCGGCAGTACAGTCCCGCAGGGTTCGCCTGCTTCTGGAGAAGACGGAAGACGGGGGCAATGCGCGTATATCGGTGATAGACAACGGTATAGGAATAGCGCCGGAGGACCTTGAAAACATTTTCCGGCGTTTCTACCAGTCTTCCGGAGGGCAGGCGGTGTACAAGGGCGGCTCGGGTGTCGGCCTTGACCTTGCCCGTTCCCTTGTGGAGC
>OQVT01000386.1_pt1 | contig 23855 bp, 22 predicted proteins | sample 1691561 | NCBI WGS metagenome assembly OQVT01 (sample SAMN03418260, study PRJEB22391) | human gut metagenome | biome: human-gut; feature: organic feature; material: feces | host: Homo sapiens | place: Tanzania | collected 2013-01 | reverse complement strand
GCTAAACTCATCCACGGCTGTGGCGGACTGATGTATTATGATGGCGCTAACCTCAACCCTATGCTCGGTGCATGTCGCCCGGGCGATATGGGTTTTGATGTGATGCATATCAATCTGCACAAGACATTCTCAACCCCTCACGGCGGTGGCGGTCCTGGCAGCGGCCCTGTCGGAGTGAGAAGCGGATTGGAACCCTTCCTTCCTTTTGTCAGTCCCTATGAAGCTGGTAATTTCGGAGTGGTTATGAAGGCTTATGCCTATATCCTCTCACTGGGTCGCCAACAGATCAAGATGGTTGGACCGTTGGCTACACTCAATGCCAACTATATCAAGGAATGTCTGAAGGATGTCTATCTGTTGCCTATCGACGGACTCTGCAAACATGAGTTTGTGTTCGACGGACTGAAAGACAAATCTACAGGGGTGACAACAATGGATGTGGCAAAGCGGTTGCTTGACTATGGGTATCACGCTCCGACCATCTATTTCCCATTGCTTTTCCACGAATCACTGATGATTGAACCTACTGAGAGTGAGTCGAAAGACACGATTGACGGATTCATCAGTGTGATGCGACAGATTGCAGAAGAAGCCAAGACTCAACCCGATACGGTCAAGTCGGCACCGCTCAAGACGCCTATCGGAAGAGTTGATGACGTATTGGCAGCCAAGCATCCTATTGTTAACTACAAACAGATGATTCATGACAACAACTGATCTTATCATCGTCGGTGCGGGACCTGGTGGTTACCGCGCCGCACATCTTGCCGCGCAACGGGGATTGCAGGTGGTTGTCATCGAAGCCGATCAGGTGGGTGGCACTTGCCTTAACCGTGGTTGCATACCTACCAAAACGTATGTCCACGCTCGTTCCTTCGACGAGGCTGTGGGCAGACAGCCGGAGGTGGTCAATGCATTGCGTAGCGGTGTGGAACAACTCATGGCTTCGCCAGGCATCACTCTCGTACGCGGTCGTGGTGAGTTCACCGGACCTCATACGGTTAAAGTTGGCGATGTGGAATATACTGCTCCACACATCATCATCGCTACGGGAAGTAGTAGCAAGATGATTCCTGTAGAAGGTATCGACCTTCCACAGGTGATGGACTCTACCAAGCTCTTGCAGTGTCAGGAACAGCCTCGTCGCTTGTGTATCATCGGAGCTGGTGTAGTGGGCATGGAGTTTGCCAGTGTGTTCAACCGCTTCGGCACAGAGGTGACAGTCATCGAATACCTCAAGGAGTGTCTGCCTATGCTCGACAGCGATATTGCCAAACGACTCCGCAAATACCTGGAGCGCCAAGGCATCACCTTCCGCATGAAGACTGCTGTCACCTCGCTCGCAGATATTGATGCTGATGCCATTCTCATTGCCACAGGTCGCAAACCCAATGTGTCGGCTGACCTTGCCGTTGCCGGCATCACCTACGACGAGCGTAAAGGCATCAGTGTAGATGAACACTTCGAGACTAATGTCAGCGGTGTTTATGCTATTGGCGATGTCAATGGCAAACAGATGTTGGCTCATGCAGCAGAGATGCAAGGCATTCATGTGGTAAACCGACTGACGGGACATCAGGACAATATTCGTTTCGATATCATGCCTTCTGCCATCTTCACAAGTCCTGAAGCTGCCTGTGTGGGTTTGTCGGAAGATCAGTGTAAAGCCACATTGCCTGGCTACCGTTGTCGCAAAGCATTCTGGCGTGCCAACGGCAAGGCTCTGACGATGGATGCTGCCGAAGGCCTGTTGAAACTGTTGTCGGATGTTGACGACCGCATAGTGGGGTGTCATGCTTATGGTGCTCACGCTGCCGGCCTGATACAGGAGGTAAGTAGTCTGATGTGTCTCAATGCTACTGTCGCTCAGTTGCGCGACATGGTACACATCCACCCAACGCTCTCTGAGGTGTTGCATGCCGCATCAGAACAGGAATAACATCATTTTACTCCAAATCAAAAGCCCCGTCAGCATGGACGGGGCTTTTGATTTGGGGTATGCCCGGCATGAGCATACAAAAAAAAACTCTTATCCGGAGACAAGAGCTTTTATATGTGAATCTTATTTCAATTCTGTGATCTTCACCACCTGCATGTCGTTGTAGATGAGGTTCTCGCCAGCCATACCCCAGATGAAAGTATAGTTGGAAGTTCCTGCAGCGCAGTGCACACTCCACTCTGGATTGATAACAGCCTGTTCGTTGCCTGTCCAAATCAAACGAGTCTCCTGTGGTTCACCCATGATATGGCAAACGCTCTGTCCTTCTGGAACCTTGAAGTAGAAATACACCTCCATGCGCTTGAGGTGGGTATGAGCAGGCATTGTGTTCCATACCGATCCTGATTTGAGTTCGGTAATACCCATCTGCAACTGGCAGGTGCGCACACCAGCCACACCGTTGAGAATCATCTGATGGATAACGCGGTCGTTGCTCTCGGCAGCACTTCCTGCTATAATATTCTTCGCGTCTTTCAGACTCACCTTTTTGGTGGGATAGCTCTGATGGGCACATGCACTGTTCATATAGAACTTGGCAGGATTCTGTGCGTTCTTACTTGCCACAATGATTTCCTTTACACCCTTACCTACATAGATAGCCTCCTGAAAAGCGAGGTCATAGCGCTTGCCGTCAACCGTCACGCTACCGTCACCACCTACGTTGATGATACCAATTTCGCGATTGTCGAGTAGATTGCGACCATTGTCACTCTTGTTGAGATCTACATAGAGTGGTTCGATTGATGTGAGTTTCAGTGGAGTATCGGTTGGCATAGCACCTCCCACAAGGAAACGGTCGATGGTGGTGTAGGTCCAGTTTACTTCACCTGGTGCCATGATTTTCTCAATGAGATACTCGCTACGTAAACGCTGTGTGTCGTAGCTCTTGGCATCTCTGGGGTTTGAAGCCTGTCGCACACAATAGTTTGTGTAGCTGTTTTCTGCTTTTACTTCATAGCCTTTATACTTGCACTGTGCATTCACCGAAATGGCTGCCAGGCAAATGGCTGTAGTCATTAAAATCTTTTTCATTACTTTCTATAATTATTAGTTGTTTACTTTCTTTTTCTCGTCAGCGATAATGCGCTTGCGGTTGATCAGCATCATGGCGAGGGTGATGACTACCAATACGGCAGCACCTATATATTTGAAATACTTCACCAGAGCATAGATGACATAACTAAACAGGGCGGAAACGAAATCCATACTACCTGCAAGGAATCCTTCTGGAACATGAGCGGCATTATCTTGGGTCTGCGCATATACCGAAGCGGCTGCCTTGGTGAAATCGGGAGCCATATCGGTGATAAACCAAAGTCCTATGAGCAATGCTATAAGTCCTATGATGAAACTCTTCACCACATTACCCTTGGTATAGGGAAGCATCATGGGGAAGATATAAAACAGGCCTGCCAACGATGCAAGGGGCAGAAACTGGTTGCCTGGCAGAATTACTGCTATAATGATATAGGTAGGAATCAGAAACAAAGTACCTACCAACGCGGTGGGGTGACCGATAACGAGTGCAGGACTCATACCGATGTGGATGGTCTTGCCCTTCATCTTTTTGTTGACCACCTCTTTGGTCTTCTCTGAGATAGGCATCAGTCCGTCGATAAACAGTTTGGTGATACGGGGTATCAGTTCCATCACGGCTCCCATCGTTACGCCAAGGAAGAGAATATGCTTCACAATGCGCATCACACCATCGGTAGTGGTAGAACCTGCGGGCATGGTTGCCATAAACTGATCGAACTGGGTGATGTCGCCCCAATGGGCTACAGTGGCTATCAATGCGCCTACTACCACACCGAGTACAAGGGGTTCGCCAATAACGCCGAACTTTGACTTTAAGCCCTCTGCATCGATATTGAGTTTTGAGAATCCCGGTATTTTGTCGAGCAGCCATCCAATAGCAATGGCAAACGGTGTGAAACTCTGACAGAAAGGCTGTGGCACGGAGATGCCTGGAAGGTTGTAGTATTCCTGAAAGCGCTCTGCCGTAAGGTCTGCCATCACGAGTGTGATGATGTAGCACACGATAGCTGCAAAATAACCCCATACAAGACTCTCGCCACACACAAAATATACCACAGCACCTATGAAAGCGAAGTGCCAGTAGTTCCATAGGTCGATATTGACAGTACGTGTGGTCTTGGTGATTACCATGAGGAAGTTAACACCGAGGCATACGGGGATGATAAGTGCACCGACAGCTGTATTGTATGCTACAGCAGCGGCAGCAGGCCATCCCATATCAAACACACTCAGGTTGAGGTTGAAGATATCCTCAACAGCCTGCAGCGGATCCTTGAAATTATTGGTAAGCAACGCTGTAACAATACCGAGGCCCACAAATCCTACGCCCACATACAGACCAGATTTGAGCGCCTTGCCAAATTTCATGCCGATACACAGACCGATAATCGTGAAAAGAATGGGCATCATCACCGATGCACCCATTTGAATGATGTAGTTGAAAATATTCATTACTTTACTTTTTTGTTTGTTTCTAATTATAATGTACCGTGACTGGCTCATGCCACGATATTTGATTTGTGATAGTAGTATGACTGCGTGACCGATATCGTGTGCCATCTTTCATCATCGAAGAAGCATGTCACGGGATATTATCGTATCACGAATTTTATATGCGCTTGCAAAATTACTTAATCTTTTTGTAAAAGTCACCTTTTATTGTTTTAAAATGCGTTTTTTTGCTTACCATACCTCTTTTTATATGAAATCCTGCTTGTCAAAGACAAATGTCATGCCAAAAGTGTTGTGTTACGCAATGTGGCTTTTGAGGGGGAGAGTGCTAATATTGGTAGTATGCCATATAGAGGGAAAGATATTATGGATTTCATCCTTCGTTTTCTCGCCATGACATAATTAAAGTGAGCTTTATTTTGTTCATTTGGCTTAACGAAAACGTTGGATTTCATCCTTCGTTTTCTCGCCATGACATAATTAAAGCGAGCTTTATTTTGTTCATTTGGCTTAACGAAAACGTTGAAATGAAAAAGCCACTTCTGTCGTTAAGACAAAAGTGGCAAATTGTTAGGCAATAATACAGCACGATGCTTAATATACAATACTCTTCAATATTCCTAAACCTTTTTTCAGCGTATTGTTTTTCTTTGTCTCCTTTTTCGCTTTGTTGCGCACATTCTTCACCTTTTGAGAAGCATTAGACATGCTACCTCCGCGCCAACGCACAGGATGAAGATACTTTGAGTCGAAGGGAAGATGCTGTCCCGTATATTTATCTTCAACCTCCATGGTACCGTTGTTGTCCTTGATGCGATAAACCCACACACGTTCATAGAAACCCAATGTGGAATTTGACGAACCGAGAGCGTCGTGGCTGTTGGCAATGGAAATATATTCACGCTCGCCATCCGATACAGTTTGCGCCCATCCAGTATGCTGTGCCATGGTAGCGCGTTCGGCAGTAGCCAGCGCCAACTCGATAGAGCAAGGACCATTGGGTGCAAGGGTCGTTTTGTTGATGGGGTCGATAAGTTCCAATGCCTCCATAAATGCCATCGGCTCCTTGGCCCATGCTTTGAGTTGAGGACTGTCGGTGTAAGCAGCGAGTTTGGAGTTGTAGTCGGTATAGGTGTAATCTGAGTTCTTCTCAATATACCTCATGGCACGATAGATGAGGGTTCCCATCTCCTGGCGTGTGACAGCTGCCTTCATGTCGGGTGTACCATTTGCAATGTCGGCAAAGAGGTTCAGCTTATCTTCATTGGCATCCTTGCCTGTCATCTCCTTAATCAACTTCATGGCTATCGAAGCCACCTGTTGACGTGTGGCGGTAAGTGTATAGTCGTTGCCCAACAGCGATTCATCTACAAGGTTGTCAACAAGGGCACGTGTCACTTCGTCTTCTGCCCATTTACTCTTCTTCGCGGTGCTGCGGGCGGGCAGTGTAAACATATCAGGCATGGTAACGGTTTGCAGTTTGGCTTCATCCTCTCGCATGTCGAGTGCTGCCTCCATGTGTTTTTTGTACATTGCCAACGTACCGTCAGAACCCGACAGCCGGAAGTGTTTCTCGGTGAGGTGTCGCTGCTCATAATTGTATGACATTCCACACCATACACAGCTCTTCCAATAGATATGTTCGCCTGCGGCATTGGTTCCCACGTAAGCCTGCTCGGTAGCAAGGTTGGCCTTGAAGGAATGAATGCCAGAAAGGTATTTTTTTTCCTCTTTCTCATCAACACGGCGGAAGGTGTGCCGTGGGTTGCGCTCACACAGTCCACAGATGTTGCACGAATAATACACTTTCTGATCTTGCTTACAGGTATAATGCTGCATTACCCGGTCTGCCGTATGTAGTCTTGCCACAAAATTATGCTTGGTACATGGATTCTTTGTGGCTTTCAGACCTGCCTTCTGGGCTTCGTGTACATCGCCGGTATAGGTTCTTACCGTGTAACACGGAAGTCTATAGTCAGTTGCCATGAGCGCTTTTACTGCTGCTGCCTGCTGAGCGGGTACACACAGCGTGGCATCGCCAGCAAGAAACATGGTGCTATGACCATAGAAATCAAAATAGTTGGGCCATAGTTTACTCCTCATGCTCACGAAGAGTTCTTTCATAAACTCTACAGCATTGACTTTATTGCTGAGCCACACCTCCTTCAGATTGTAATAGCCTCCCATATAGTTAGTCAACGCGTTGGCAAAGCTTTTACAAACCTGCTCGTTTCCGGTATCAACAATAACCTTTGTGAGGAAAACACGGTTGGGACCTTCAAACTGTGGCAGAGGGTCGTTGGTCTCTGATATTGTTACCACATCGTGCGGATGAAAGGATGCGCAACAGGCATCAGCCGTTTCTTTTGAATAGATATTGTGGCTGGTACGATATTCCTTTTTGTTGGTATTATAGTCGAAGAGCAGGTTGTCCTTCTTCAGATTGCCACCAGTGCCACCTGGTACGGTGAGCACAATGCTAAAGCGTGGAAAATAAGGACCGCTGATGAGTACTCTGGCTGGTGCTCCGTTGACAGTAACCTTCAGCATGGTTTCGTCAACATAGTAGTCACCATCGCGCATCTCATACTTCAAGATATAGGGACCGTTGGTGTCGAGCATCAACTTCATCGATGCTCTATACGAATAGCCTGCCTTAAACTTAGGATAGTCGGAATTCTTGGTGTCAAACTCGCCTTCCCACATCAGGTCAGTGAGCGAGACAATACCTTGCTTTACCAAGTCGCCATACACCGTCTTTGCTGCTGTGATTTTTATCTGCTCGCCATCTTGTATGGTCATGCCTCCTTTGGGCAATGGGATGGTGATATCGATTGATGTGACCTTCTTTTTTTCTACTGCCATTATGCTATTGGGCAACAGCGTAACCAACGCAACAAGTAATACAGTTAATAGTTTTTTCATTTCTCTCAATTTTGTAATACTATAGTTTAATACTTTTCATAAATCCTTAACCAGCCAAACTCTTATTTTTTTGAATGTAAACAGAGTGGCTTCGTTTTGTATGATCAGAAATTCCTCTTACTTTCGTGTTGCAATTAAAATAAGAAGGATGAAATCCACGAATTCTGAACAACCAAACAAAGATACGAATAAATGACTAAACCACAAAAGAAAAAGATACCTTTTTCGTTCTTGTGCGCAAGTATCTTAAATTCCGATTGGCTCTTTGCGTTAACGCGAGGTCAAACTCCAAAGTTTCTAGAATGTTAAAATAGTGTTAAATCGTATCATCTGTCATTGAGTCTGCTGTTTTTTCTCGTTATTTGTATAAAAGACGCAGGGAAAAGCCCCAAATCGTTATCAGCAAAAACAGAATAAAGACAATGACTATGAACAAAAGATGTATCACAACAACACTGGCGCTACTGTTGACAGTATTGACTGTCGCAGCAGGAACGAAGATAGTGGAAACCAAACCACTCCGACCTTTTACTGTTCTGAATATCCTTGGTAGTGCCAAAGTGGTTTATATCCAAGGTAGCGGACATAGTGTGCGTCTGGAGGGTGACAAAGAAGAAATCGATCGCCTCGAAATCAAACAAACAGATAAGCACCTCAATATCGGTTACAAGACCACCAAGATTGGCGGCATTTATTATATGGGCAACGGATCAAACAACGGTTCGGTTACCATCTATGTCACTTCGCCTGCAATCAATGTGATCAATGTGACAGGCAGCGCAGAGGTTGAAGTCGATAAGTATAAAGTCCAAACATCCATGCTGACCATGAATGTGACAGGGTCTGGATCTATACATGTGAAAAATGCCAGCGTAGGAACTGCCACATGCAATGTTGCAGGGTCAGGTTGCATAAGTGTTGATGAGCTGCAAGCCATCAATGCTTCTCTCGTTGTGAGTGGAAGTGGTATGGTCAAGGCACAAGTGGATTGCAGTGATAAACTGAATTGCGTAGTGGCAGGATCAGGAGACGTTAGCGTATCGGGAAAAACTGCTAACTATAGTAAATCGGTCATGAGATCAGGAAGTGTTAGTGATAAGAAACTGAAATATACCAATCTCAGCAATGCCACAAGATATGACGGAAAACAGTCGTATGTGATTGACAGAATAAGAAGAAGTCAAGGCAATGATACGGTGAACGGCATCGTGGCAAATCCTTAACACTATACTGCATAAGACAAGGAAGGATACTGAAGGTGAACCAACAGCAGTTTGAACATACGGCAAAGCAATTGCGCATGAAGGCCTGGCAAACGGCATCGCGCATGCTGAACGATAGCGATGATGCCGACGATGTGGCGAGCGAAACAATGCTTAGGCTATGGGCTGTGCATGATACGCTACACGACGAAACACATGCCATCAGACTGGCTGTTGTCGTGGCACGACATACTGCCATTGACCACCAACGACGGCGACGACCATCGGTCAGTATAGACAGTGGGACAAGAGTCATTCCTCTCGATATTCCCACCACCGATACACCTGACCGGAAGATGGAATGGGAGGAAAGCGAACAATGGCTGCGACAACGCATCGAACAACTGCCACCCAGAGAAATGCAGGTGTTGAGACTCAGACAGACTGAACGACACACCAACGCTGAGATTGCAGCACTACTGGGAATAGGCGAAGCATCTGTGGCAACCATGCTATCGGCAGCACGCCGAAAACTGTTTAACGATATCAAAGAAAGGAACCGACAATGACAAACCAACAACTCATCAATCTGCTTGAAAGCTTCATGGATGGACAAACGACAGTTGAACAGGAAACACAACTGGCTGACTTCTTCCGTCAAGCAACAGATGCCGACCGTCCCGAAGGAATCTCGACCGACGATTGGCAGGCCTATTGCGAGATGTTCCGCATGTTTGAAAACGGAATGGAAGATCATACGGCAACCATTCGTCCTGTAGAAACAGACGCTCCTGAGAAGAAACATCGCATCTTGCCACTGCGCTGGATGACGGCGACTGCCTCGGTGGCAGTGTTGCTGGTTGGCGCACTGACACTCTGGAACCATACCACCGACCAACCGCAGCCGATAGCGCAAAGTCAACCGGCCATCACTCCCGTTGAAACCGATACCGTGGCAGTGGATCGACGTCAGATACCATTAGACAGTATCCCACCGCCCGCCAAAACCACTAAGCGGAAGATACGTCGACTACACAGCGTTCCACCGCCTCCTAAAGAATATCTGGCTGAGTCTGGAAATACCAAGACGGTGGACAAGGCCATCAGTCAGGCTGACCTCGATGAAGCCGTGGCACAGGCAGAACTCTTGCTCCAAGCCATGCAACTGCAACAGATGGTTGAACTCAACGATAGTAAGATGCAATACCTCCAGGCTATGGATGCCCTTGATGCCGAAGAGGAAGAATATGGAGAACAATAAGCAAATAACTATACAACAATGAAACAAATAATACTTACCATGGTTGCCATGTGGGCAACTGTAAGTGCCTCGGCACAGGAAACAATCCAGAATGCCTATCAAAAGGTTATTGGAAACTCGGCGGTTGAACTGTTGTCGCGTTCCGATTATCAGGATCGAACCGACTCGCCAACCACTTACTGTAAGTTTACGGAGTTTAAAATACCGGAGAGCAATAAAAACCTCATTAAACAAATGGAACAAGCCATGTTAAAGGATCAGGACCGTGCTTATTCCTTTTTTATAAGAAAACCTGAAGCAAAGATGAACACACTCAACACCAAGAAAGTGGTGTATGGGCCAAACAATGAGTATGGGGTGACATTGGGAAGCAATAAGTCACACTATTACTATTCTACCTTTTTCAAGGAACCGTCTGACTCTACTCGCCGCCATGCCTATGCCTTCGTGTGGTTTAAGGAGGGAAAGGATTTCCACTGCTACTACTATCATATCTATGGTATGACTCCAGAAGCTACTAAAAGCGTAACGAAGAACAGCCTGTCGAGTCTCGCCAGCCTGTCAAGTCTCGACAAGGGAAATCGCATACGCAGCACCCTTTCTGGCAATACGCTCATTATCGAGCGCTATGACGAACAGGGCAACAAAACCCTGCAACAGGTTAGGGTGTCAGACGACAATAATACAACTGACGATCTGTCGGTAGATGATGTGACTGCTAAACCGTCGAAGGTCACCAATGATGTGGAGTTTATGACTCAGTTCGGACTACTCCGTGTGGCTTTCCTCGATGCCATCAAAGACCCTAGCCAGAAAATGCTGCAGGTGGGTCTCGCTACTAAGATAGTGGCACTGTGTAAAGACCACAGCAATCTCTTGACCTATGGCGAACGGACAACATGTAAGAATACTATTTTGGATATGACTAATATCATGAATAAAACCGTTCGCGGAGATATCTATCTTGAGGGAATGCTCAAACAAGCCATAGATTATCTCGGAAAGAAATAAACATACACAACATAAACACAAAACAATGATGAAAAGATATGTATGGGCAGCCATGCTGCTACTCCTATGCCCTGTAGTGAAGGCGCAGAGCGACTCTGCTGCAGTAGCCACCGACACTACTGATGTCTATAAAAATGTGGGTTTGGGCGAACTGACCGTTAAGGCACAGCGACAAATGGTGAAGACTAAAGACGATCGCGTCAGCTATGATGTGGCTTCCGACCCTGAGGCAAAGACCAATCCGCTGATAGAGATGCTTAAGAAAGTGCCGTTTGTTACCGTCGATGCTGATGGTACGATCAAGGTCAAGGGTTCGAGTGATTTCAAAATATTCAAGAATGGCAGACCTGACCAGTCTTTTACCAACAATGCCAAGGAACTTTTCAAAGGACTGCCGGCAAGTATGGTGAAACGGATCGAGGTCATCACCGAACCTGGAGCTAAATATGATGCGGAAGGACTGGTGGGCATCCTCAATATCGTGATGGACCGACAGAGCCAGATGAAAGGACTGACGGGTACTGTCAGTTCGAACGGGGCATTTGGAGATAGTGGCAATCCATACAATGGCAATCTCTTTCTTACAGCACAGACAGGCAAACTCACCATCGCGCCGTATTTCGGTATGGCATTTCAGAAATGGCATCAGACAGAAACAACCGACTATGTCTATACCGACACCAACAACCGGTATCACGATGAACGGAGAACATACAATCCGGGAAGAAACATGTGGTATGGCATGGATGCCAGTCTGGAACTCGACTCCTGCAACCTCTTGACCCTGGCGGCAAGTGGATTTGCCTATCGGGTGAAAGATGATGCAATAAAAAACACCCGACTGACCGATGCTGCTGGAAATCCAATCTATAGTATGCAGATGGACAGTAGAGATGTGCTGGCGCGCTATTTCGATATCGACTTGCAACTGTCCTATCAGCATAATTTCAGCAGAAAGGGCGAACTCCTTGCCATCGACTATCTGTTTTCTACCACCCGTTCTCACAGCGACGGAAGTTTAGACCTGTCACAGTGTTTGAACTATGGGGAATATGACAGCCAGTCTTTTGACAATCATACTACCTTCAGCGAACATACCCTGCAGATTGACTATGAACGTCCGTTTGGCGAGCATCATTCATTAGATGTGGGTGGTAAGTACGTGTTGCGATTCAATAATAGTGATAACCTCCGGAGGGAATACCTCAACAGCGAACTGCTACGCTCGCCAGCGACTAAGTTTGACCATAAGACTGATGTGGGTGCTGCCTATGCTGAATATAAATATCGTCTCGGTGGATTTACCCTTGCTACCGGACTGCGCTACGAGACGTCACGCATGAAGGGATCATGGCCAGACGGTTCACAAGATGATTTCAGCAGACGTTTCAACGATATCGTTCCGTCTATTCGCACGACATGGCGCATCAATGATCAAAACTCGCTGAAACTCGCTTACACCATGCGATTGTCAAGACCGGGCATCAGTTATCTGAACCCGTATCATAACGAAACACCAATTTCCGTCAGCTACGGAAATCCACATTTGGGCACGTCGAAAGCTAATAATTTCACGTTGGGATATAACCTCATGACCACTAAGCTGACCATCGGTCTCAATGCCTCACTCAGTCTCTGCGATGATGCTATTGCCGGAGTGAAATGGGTGGAAGACAATCGCTTCATGTCGAGTTACGACAATAGTGGTAAGGTTAACTACTTCCAGGTCGTGCCTTATATCCAGTGGCAGATTACTCCAACCACTAAACTCGTGAGCAATAGCACCGTCACTTGGGTGGACAAAGCCAATACTTCGCTTGGACTTGCCATGCATAGATGGAACTTCGATTCCTATAATCAACTGACACAGAAACTGCCTGCCAAACTGACGTTGATCCTGTCTGCATATTTCGATTATGGCACTCCGACAACGCTTTATAGTTATGACTGTGCATGGCAGAACTTCTCCGTGTCGCTCCAACGCTCCTTCCTTAAAGAAGATCGACTCACCACCTTTGTGCGTTGCAGTTATCGCAATGATATCAAAACCCATTACGTGAAAGGTGACTACATCGGCAGTCAGCGTGTTGATGGTCCTAACTGGAATCTGCAGTTTGGAGTGTCTTATCGCTTCGGAAGTCTGAAAGCATCGGTCAAGAAGACTGCCAAACAAGTGAGCAACGACGATTTGATGGGACGCAAATAATAGCATAAACACGCTCAATTACCCTGATGACTGATTATGAATAAACACTCTCAAACAATATGATGCTTCCATGCTGTGTCTGTGAAGATTTGCGGAATGCATTCTTTTTCTACTCCCATGTCGGATGACATGGGAGTTTTTTTATCTGAAAAACGATAGGAAAACCAATGAAATGTTGTATCTTTGTAGATTGAATGATGATGATTAAGTATGGACAAGGTACTGTCGCCAGGCGATGCAACCATTGTCCGCCAACGTATGAATACTAATAGACAAGATATGGAAAAAACTTTTGAACAGCGGTTGCACGATGACCTGCACCGTTATCTGCTGGGAATGAAAGTGGTGGATGAGCGTCTGCCTGAATGTCCTGATGTAGAAGGACGATGGAAACAACTGATAGAGGCTTATCTCCCTGATGGCATCAGGGAGTTTGCTGCCTATCCTACCGTTTCGTTGGGGTGGATGATGTTTATCGGCATGGCTGTCGCATATATGTGGGACAAAGACTGGATGCGCTATAATGCTGATCCACAGCTTTACGAACTGTTGCGCGATGCGCGTGGCTACGATGCGATGGATGATCATATCATGGAGGATGTGCTCAGACTCGATGAGAATGGACGCAGAAAAACACAGGACATCGTGGCGGAGTGTGCCTCGCGCACCGATAATATGTTGCGTCACGAACATATACAGCCTGGCACCAAAGAGGCTTTTCAGGCCTATACACAATGTCTCCACCAACTCTATCTCATGGGTATGGCCATGCAACTCTCTGCTATGGGCTACCACATGACACCGCTGAATCCTGCCAACTGATACGGAGATTTTTAGTATAAGAATCTTGCAAAGCATAATAACCCTTGAAAACAATAATGACCGACATCATACCATGTCGGTCATTATTGTTATGGGTGATGGCTAATCCCCAACTCGGACAGGAGGGTTAATAGCGAAGGATGGAAACGCCTGCCGAACGCAGATTGGGCATGGTCATACCGATGGAAGCTCCAATATAGGTGGGGTCGCATACGGTGTAACGCTTGCCATCGACGGTCAGGAAATCGCCTTTCACATCACCTTTAAACTGTACGGCGGTGGCGATATGGTTGGGATAGTCGAGATATACGACATCAAGGCCAAGCAGTTCGCGAACCAGCCAACCGAAAAGCACTGAACGGTCTTCGCAGTCGCAAGCTGGATAATAGAACAGTTCTTCAACGAAGAAGGGCTTCTCAAAACCAAACTGTTCTTCATCCGTAGCATATTTGAAACCGGTCTGCACAAAATTCAAGAGCAGATTAGCGGCATCGACTTCACTCTTTCCCTGCACAAGGGGACGTAATGTGCCGAGCACCTCTTGAGCTAAACTGCCTACTACGGGTGCCTTGGCATAGACGCCATAGTCGCATTGGGGCATGGAGGCATAGAAGTCCATCAACGCTTTGGGAACATTAACGTTGACACTGACATTGCCGGCTTTGTTGGTGCGCTGCCTACTGACCACGCCGTTGTTGAGGGCTGGCACATTGTTGAGGCGCATGGCAACGGGAGTCTTGGCTTTCTTCGAATCCTGATTACACATATAGAATGTGCAGGCTTCCGTGCCGTTGATGTTATAATAGTTCAATCCCTCTTTTGTGAAATAGGGGTGACCATACACCATGCAGTCGGTGGCAACAAACAATAACAATTGGTTGCGATCGCCACGACGTGCCATCTTCGCACGGTAACCCAGTTCGTTGAGCAGGAACTGTTGCATGACAATACAGCTGTTTTCATCGTTGCATAAGGCTTCGGCTGCGGTTTTCACAAAGAGGAATACTCCCCAGTCGTTGAGGCGGAAGTCTTTCTGTGCCTGCTGGCAGTTGGCAATAAGGGGTTTGTAGTTGGAACGGCACAGTGCTTCGTAACCGTCGGCAACGGCACATTCCTGACTACTGGTGATATTGATAACGCCTTTCATCGATGCGTCAATATAGAGTTTGGTGTTGCAATAGTTGATGGCTATACTGGGGTAGAATTCCTTTTGCAACGAACTCTGCATAGCGGGCTTGGCTTTTGGCTTGGGCTGCGGCTTCACCGGTGTGGCCTGTGGTTTCGCCGGTGTTGTCGGTTCTGCTTTTGGTGCCACGGGTTGCGGTTTAACTGGTGTGGCCTGTGGCTTTGCAGGTGTTGTCGGTTCTGCTTTAGGTGCCACGGGTTGCGGCTTCACTGGTGTGGCCTGTGGTTTCGCCGGTGTTGCAGGTTCTGCTTTAGGTGCCACGGGTTGCGGCTTAACTGGTGTTGCCTGTGGCTTTGTCGGTGTTGTAGGTTCTGCTTTGGGTGTATTACCTCCAATGATGGTGGGTGTATTTTGCTTAGCCACAATCACTGTGGGTTTTGGAGTTGGCTTGGGTTGTGGTTGTGGTTTGGGTGTTGGTTTGTCGAAGGTCAACTGATCCACATTTTTCACCTCTACCGTAGGACGTTGCTGTCCCTCGATGGTGGTCTGATTGAGAATATCCTTGATGGTCAGTTCCACTGGTGGAGTATCTTCAGGATGTTTTTGCTCGTCGTAGATGACAGGTTTCGGAGGTCCGGGTTTGGTATGTCGCTCCACGGGTTTCTTGGCTTCTGCCTTTTTCCATGGGTGGCGCAGAAACTCGATAAACTCCTTGTTGGCATCGTCGATGAATTTGTCGAACGAGGCATTCTCTTCTTGGATGAATTTGTCAAAATCGTCAGTAACGACTTGAGCAGACAAGGGAATACTTGCCAACGCTGTTACGGCGAGAAAAACGAGTCTTTTCATTGTTGAAGGTGTTAATGGTGAACAGTCTGTGAATAATGAAAAAATCGACAATCCGAAGCATACGACTGCCTTGCGGTCGGCTTTCGGATTGTCGATATGTGGTCGGTTAATCCTGAGCTACAGGTTCACCGATGAAGTCTTCTACTTCCTTGCTCAGATTCTTGAGAGCGGCTTTCTGCTTGGCTTCGCGTGCTGCGGCCTCGCGTGCTTTCTTGGCCTGTGTCTCGTCGATAGAAAGGAATACCTGGAATTCTTTCTTACCGTCTGCGTTGCGAACCATGGCGAAGTGTTCTTTTACCAAACCGGCAATCTTGGTGTTGACAGCCATTTCGTAAGCCTGACCGAATTTATCAATTTCCTCGGTGGTCATGCTGCTATTGTCTGAAGAGGCAATGCTCTTGGCTTTACCTACTACCTGAGCCTTCGCACGCATAGCATAGTTGGAAACGGCACTCATTGTAGCATTGTCGCGACCAATCTTGGGATTAGAACCTATTGCAATGCCGATGAGGCTGATACGGTTTTCCTCGTCTCCTTCAATATAGGTACGATACTTGGTCAGAGCATAATCCATGGTTGAGGCTGATGCAAGCATGGTCCAGCCAGCCTTCTTCCATTCCTTGGTGGTTTTCTTGATGTCCTTTGCTAGGGCTTTCGACTGTGCCGAAACCATGGTTGAACCACACAGAATCATGGCTGCAAGGAGCAGCAGGTTGAAAATACGCTGTTTCATAATCTTCTTGTTTTTTGAGTTATTATTTAATAGTTTATAAACGGTTGCGGGTTATTCTTCCCAGTTGGTGGTGTAGGGGAGTGACACCTTGACGCGCTCCACGCCATTGGTGGTGGGGTTCACCACGGTGATGGTGCCTTTGACGAAAGCGAAGCGCGACTTCTTGGTGGTACGGGCTTTCATCGTGCCTTCTGCCAGTGCTTTGACCTGGATAATGCCTTTAGAACCGAAGATGGCGTCGATGTCGTCGAATACCAACGGGGCGGTCAGTTCGGGCACTTCAAGTTCGATGCTCTTCAGACCGAAGGTAATGCCTTGACGATTGTTGAGAGTCATGCGGATATTGATGTCGGTCAGGGTGCGGTCTTGCTTGTTGACAGCATTGGCGGTGAGGATGATCTTGCCTTCGGGCACTACGGCTTGCGCAATATTAATGGTGGCATCGGCATCCACACCGATGATGGCACGCTGTTGCAGCTTCTTGTTTTCTATGCGCAACTGTATGTCGAGGAAGTTTTCTTCTTCGGGCAGACAGTCGGTGGTGTCAAAACTGATGAGGAAGGCACCGTCCTGTGGCTCTACGCTGATTTGTCCGGCGCAGTTCGACTTGACGGTGGGCACCTTGGCTACGCGCACGGGTTTGCCTTTCAGCAATACTTGTACCAGATAGGTATTGTTATCGGTGAAGCGTCCGGTGATGGCGAGGGCATCATAGAGTTGGCGGTAGCGCAACATAAGCCCTTCCACTTGTTTCACGCGGACATCATCAAAGAAGTACTCCTTCAATGCTGCCAACTGGGTGATGGCGGCTTTGATGTCTGCCACATCGGCAATATCGTCAATACCGTTTTCCAGGGCTTGGTATTGTGCCACTTTCTCGGCGTCAATCTTCTCAAACTGACTTTGCAGCGTGCGCTGTTCGGCACGGGAGTAGGGGTAGAGCACCGAATACTCATAAAACTCCTTCTTGGTTTGCTTGTCGCGCATGCGGCGCCAATAGACCTCTTCCACCTTGGCTTGCGAGATACCTTTGAGGAACGGCAGGTTGGCAGACTTCATCTTAGCGATGCGGTTGTATTCGTCGCGCGATTCCACACCGTCGTTGGTCACGGTCTCGCTGGCCACGTTGCGTTGTGTCACGCTGACATTGCTGGCTACCGAGAGGATGATGCGCTCAGTCACTTCGTTCATCGCCTTGACCTGTGCCTGGGCTAAGGTGGGGGCTGTCACGCTGACCACGAGTTTGCCTTCTACGGCTGTGCCGAGCCATGCGGGCACTTTCTTGGCACTGCTCTCCACCACCTTGTTTTGTGCATGGATCGTCACGATGGCGAGCATCATGCATGCGAGGGTTATCAGTCGTTTCATAATGGTCTGTATTTATAAATAGGTGTTATGCTACCATTCTACTGGCAGATTGCGAATCTCAATGATGGCATCGCGCACTTTCAGTTTGATGTATGAAATCTTGGGGATGAAGTGGTCTGCCTTGATGAGGTAGAAGTCTTGCTTCATAGCCAGTTTCGGAGGCATATTGCGCCAGTCGTAACTGCTGTTGTTTTCGTTGACGGAGAAGTTGTAGTGCTCCAACTCCTTGGCATTCTCGTCGAAGGCTGATTTGATTTCAATATCACCTTTTTCTGTGTCCATGCGGCGGTTGCAGAATTCTGTTTCGATGGTGATGCGGTTCTGCTCTCTATTGCCGTAGCAACGCAATATGCGGAAATCGAGGTCGTTCACCGAGATTGTCAGTTCGTAAGGAGGCATCTGGGGTGCCTTCTGGTCGATGACGGGAGTGGCGGGCTGTGGCTTTTCCACTTCCACGATGACGGGTTTCTCCACTTCCACGATGATGGGTTTCTCCACTTCCTTCTCTACGATGACGGTATCTGGAGCGGCAGGGATATTGGCGGCAATCTCTTGCTGCAGGGCATAAGCCTGATCGTAGCAGGGGATATTGCCTGTCACAGCCGACAGATAGATGACAGCCTCCTGATAGCGGCGTTGGTTATACAGCGCTTGTGCCTTCTGTAGGATGATGGCGCAGTTGGCAGCATAGTAGTCGGCTATCTTCTGACGGGTGGTACGTATGAATCGGGTGAAGGCGGGGTTGGTCACTTTGATATTCTGCACCAGCTTCATCAGCGCCTTGTCTTTATCGCCTACGGCATCTGCCTCCACGGGGATGGTCAGGCTGTAGTATTCCGTGCCGTCAATGATATTCTTGGCAATGAGCACCAGTTCGCCTTTGGCAACCGATACGTTGCGCACCATTCCTTCGGTAGAGAGCACATCGCCCAGCGAGAGGGCTGGCTCGATGGCAAACACATTATACACGTCGGCTGCTGCTGCGCTGTTGCGGTTGAGCACTTGGTGCATCTTGAGGTCGAGTGCATCAATGACTTCGGTAGGCAGATTCTTATCCGTGGCTTTCACGGTTGAGAAATGAATGTCGCTCTGCGCATATCCTATGATGGCAAGCGTCATCATTGCTATTTGTGTGAACAGTCTTTTCATACTCTTGGTAATTATTATTGACAATCAGTTCCTGGGATTTATTCAATGACAATCTCCAGTTTCTGTCCCTGTGCGGTAATGGTGGCTTTGTAGTTGTCACCAAACTGTGTGCGGAAGAATTTGCGGAGGTCGCTGCTGAAATTAGAGATGGTGTATGAACGTCCGCGCTCTGTATTCCACAAGGGGATGTTGAGGGCGATGTGCACAAACTTATCGGTACTGTTGCTCATGTCATAGACACTCTGCTGGGCATGCTCGCGCAACCAGTCGTCGAGGGCGTCTTTGAAGTTGTCACCCGATTCAGGACTGTCTTGGTCGAAGTCCCAGTCGCTGATGCTCTGCGAGAGAGTCAGGTCGATATAGATTTCACGTCCGTCGGCTACCATCTTCTCAAACGAACTCTTGATCTGCTCGAAGAAGTCGGCAGTAATCTTTTTCATTGAATACTCCACGAGTTCGGTATTGCCTGTACTTCCCTTGTAGTATTTGCCACTGGGGAAGGTGGCTGCGGCGAGGTTGCCGTTGGTCTGATTCTCCACAGCACTCAGGTTGAGGTTGCACTCGATGTGGTTCTGGTTGTCTGCCAGTACTTTGGCGCCAACCTTGACAACGATGTCGCCTGGCAACTGCTGCACAATCTTGGTTTTCAAGTCCGACTTGCTGCCCATGCGCATCATCTCATCTCTCTTGGAGTTCTGCAACTGGGTGATGAAATTGCGGGTCTTGTAACCATGCTTGGCAAACTCAGCGGTGACACGGGTGAGGGCGTATTTCAACGCCTCATTATTCTCTGCTGCTTTGCGCATTGCCTCAAAGTCGGTACCGTTGCTGCTGTTCACCTCTGGCACAATGACGATGGTGGGATTGAGGGCTGCAGTGGCTTTCACCACCTTCTTACCATCCACCCATGTGGGCGAAACAGCGATGCTGTTGTGCTGGAGGTCAGCAATCAGCGACTTCGTATTGATGGTCACCGTTACAACCACTTTCTTTTTCTTCGTCACCTTCATATCATCAACCTCCTTGGGTTCGTCGGTGAGATAGTTGATGTATCGTGACTCAGAGAAGAAACGGTAGTCGTAGTCCTTGCGGGGTACGGCTATCATGGGAGTACCACCTTTCAGTCCTGCCACACCAGAGTGAAACAGCGTGTTGAATGCTGACTTGATGGCGAGGGCGGTAGCTTCCTTTTTCTTGTCGGCAGTGCCCGATGATCGTAGTGTTACATTACCGTTTTCCTCCGACACCAGTTCGGCATCATTGGAATACACTTGTGCGAAAAGGTTGGGACAGAGCATCAGTCCCAACAGGAAACAGATAATCTTTTTCATATCTATACTTCGTGGTTTATTGGCGTAAACCCTTATCGGTCAGCAGACCGACGAGGGAGTGATGGCTGTATAAATCAATTTCCTCGGCAGTCTTAGATACGGATACCGAAGAGGGTGCTGACGAATTTTGACTGAAGGGTGATGGTGACTCCCTGGTCCATAGCCGCTTTGAGCTCTTTACCGCCCTTCTTTACCTTGCAGAGCGAGATGTCTTCGCCCTCTACCGAGCTGACTTTCAAGAGTCCGATTTCCTTGTTGGCTGTGCGTCCGGCAATCTGGCGACTTACCTTGATGCTAAACCAAGTTTCGGTGTCGATACCGTGTAATGTACCCAAATCGATATAAACCTCTTTGGCTTCGTCCTTCTTCAATTTGCTGATTTCGAGGATATGACCGTATAGGGGAGCTATGGATTCGAGCAGTCTGTCGATAGCATTCGAGGTACTAACGCTTGTCAACGCACTCTGAATGGCTTTTTCCTCCGATGCGTCGTAGCCGGAATTTTCGTTGGTCTCACTGGCAACGATGGTACCGTTCTGCGGATTCACAAACTTAAGGGTGTAGCTGCAGGTGGCAGTATAGGTGCGTTTACCTTCTTTGTCAGTTTCAGATTTAGTGGCAATCGAGTTGATTCTACCCTGAAGAATGAGGTTGGCACCAATGGTCACCATGGTCTTCATACGGTCCATATCGCCTTCTGCAGAGGCTTCTGGACTCTCGCGACGTGACTGCTCCAGTTTGAGCGATTTGTCAGAATCCACGTCAATCAGAATAATGCGCTTGCGATACTGAATGTGTTCAATCACTTTGTTGCGCAAAGCTTCAGCTTGTGAAAAACTGAGGTTCTGTGGACGGTTGAAATACTCGATGTAAACAGTCTTCTTTGCTTCAGACTGTTCGTTCTGTGCGCATACGTTGGCGCAGAATCCCAAGAGAAGAACTACTGTGAAAACGAAAGTGCTACGCAATGTGTACTTTTCCATATTTATTGATCCTTTTAAAATTGTTATTGATTTCTTAGAAAACCGTTATTGGTGGTGCAAATATACGTTTTTTTTATTGATTAATAAAATTTAAGTCTTAAAAAACTACTCCGTAACATGATTTTTATACGCAATGAATATGTTTTTTACCGTATGATAATTATTTTGTGGCGTTTGTCATGCGGTTGTAATCTTGTCTGAAAACGGTCTCGTTTTCCATCACATGGCGATGAGTCCTATATAAATAAGGTGTAGCGTGGAAATCCTGTGAATAAGCATTGTATTTGATGTAAACTGCTGATAATTCATCTGTTATTATGTTTATGTAACATCGGAGTAGGGGATGGTTCTTTCTTTGTTGTAACATGCAATCCCATCTTTTTTTTCGCCCACTTTAATATTTTCCCCCTTCTTCTTTTGCTGTTTCAAGAAATCGTAGTACATTTGCATCATCATACAATACGATTATAAAATAAAAATAAAACCATGAAACGTACTTGTTTCGCATTTCTTTCCCAATGCCTGCTTGTCATCCTTACACTGACATCATGCAGTGACGACCAAACAGATCTCTCCCCTGATATTAACACCCCGATTACCGGCTATTGGCAAATTGCCGACGGTGACATCAATGGCGATGGTGCCATTCAAGGCATCGTGGTACACAATGACGAGACCGTCAGCGAATGGCTATATACCGGAGAAACCGCCAATCCTTATCAACTGGGATTCAAAACAGGTAAATGGAGCGTGAATGGCAACCACTATGAGATGCAACTTCCTATCAGCAACGGCACCTATTATCATGTGACTGTGGCAGCAAACAATGACAGGACAATGTATCTTGCGTATAACGGAAAAACATCCGTAGTGCCTTTCTATAAGCTGACATCCCTCCCTGGAAATGGCAACGAGATGATCAGCGAACTTGAAGGCATGAAGATGACGGGATATACGATGGCTGACTTCACGGGTTATTGGGAACTGGATAACGAGAACGGTACAGGCTTCTATATCGATAATGAAGGAAACATCTCTGATTTGACATGTTTATATGGTGTGGAAAAATATTATTCCGTGAAATATCATTCGGCAGAGGTGATACTTAACGGCAATAGCTGTGTTATCTCTTCTTTGGGTTCACAATGGACGGTGTATGCCGTAGGCAGCAACTCATTGCTTGCCATGGACCGTAATAACAACAGTCAGCAGGTGGAACACTTCGTGAAGAAAGATGTTCCTGACGAGATGATGCGAGCCGACGAGATCATGAAGACTCCTGTGCCTGCAGAACTGCTTGGCAAGTGGGAAACCATCCATTATACGCACATGATCAATGGCGAGAATGTTACCGATATAGATATTCTCAATGGTGACGAATGGAACAAGCAGTTTTGTAAGACCTCACGGAGAGGATTGCGGCAGTTTCACACTTGATTTTGAATATACAAAACAGGAGCTTCAAGAAAAAGGTGAAGCGATGCCCGAGTATGTGCAAAAACAGTTTGACCTCGATTTTGAAAATTACAAGAAAATGATTGGTTTTGTGAACGCGGAGGTCAATTCATATAATAACAGCTTAAATGCCTCTGCTTTACAGCTTCTGGAGGAACGAAAACAGAGGGCTGATTCGTTTTCAGCTATTAGCAACGCTCTACAGATTCCTTTGGTAGCCAGTAAGAACGCCCCTAATACCAAGCCCATACAGCTAAAACGAATTGTTCGTCCGCCATCTGTAAAGCCAGCTACACCTCCTGCAAAAATCGAACCATATATCAGTGATAGCGATTACGAGAATATCAATAATATCATTTCCATGTGTGGTACAACCATGGAAAAAACGGCTCGAACCTATTATGCAAATACCGAAGAGGAACTTCGTGATCATTTATTGGCAACGTTAAATACGCACTACGATGCGGCAACGGGAGAAACTTTCCGTAAAATCGGCAAGACTGATATTCACATTGAGTTTGATAACAAGGCTGCATTTATCGGAGAGTGTAAAATCTGGCACGGAATCAAACAATTCCAAAGTGCGGTTCAGCAGGTTATTAACTACTCTACTTGGCGTGATCTGAAGGTGTCAGTGATTATCTTCAACAAAGTAAATCAATCGTTTCAGCAAATCCTATCCGCAATCAAGGGCTGGGCTGATATGAATACTGTGTCTTATGTCCAGCCTCAAGTTAATATTTGGAAGTGCAATTACCATCGTCAAGATATGAATGTGGACATTCAATTAACGATTTTGGCGTTCGATTTATATGTAGATAAAAGCCAGTTCAAAGACAGTCGGTATAATAACTGAATCTTGACGGGGAGACACAGCCTGCGTAGAATTGGTTTTTGACGATGGAAGCCAGCTTTCCATTGACTGCACCGCCGTTGAAAACGAAG
>OQVT01000385.1_pt1 | contig 23858 bp, 19 predicted proteins | sample 1691561 | NCBI WGS metagenome assembly OQVT01 (sample SAMN03418260, study PRJEB22391) | human gut metagenome | biome: human-gut; feature: organic feature; material: feces | host: Homo sapiens | place: Tanzania | collected 2013-01 | reverse complement strand
TAGGCTTCGAAGTCTTCAGGATATCAAACTGCATCACAGCCACATCTTCCTTCTGAGTATAATCTATCTGAATCTTAACCGGCTTGCCTGCTTTCAGAGAGAGCGGTTTGATGATAGGCGCCACACGGCCCCAACACTCCCTCATGTTCACGATGGTATCGCCATCCACTATCAGGCGGCAACCGTCATCAATACCCATATTGATGGTAAGATTCTCATCCCTGTCAGGAGTCAGCACACCCTCATAGCGGGCTGAGAAATGAGTAAGATTCACACCCGGCGCAAACACGGTATTACCACCATGCAGAAGTTTGGGCTTGGCTATTCGGATAAATACAGTGATGATTTGTACCGCTATTTAAGAAAGCTTGGATATATTGAAGGACGTAAACCTAATTATTATTTGGCTCATCATGTAGTGGAAACTCTAAATGACGCAAGCCTAAAGAGCCAATACATTAAAAATAAAAGTTTTGATGATGATTATTTTAAAAAAATGATAATTGACTATCTGCGAAAATTCAACACGGCTTCAAGAAAAGAAATTGACAATCTTTTAAGAGAAAAGTTATCAGATGTACTCACAGAAGAACAAAAGACAAACAAAATAGGTAATTTGCTGAAAAAGTTGAGAATGAAAAATATTATTGTTGTCACCCAAAATAAACATTGGAGATTGGTGTGATTTACTCGAAATTTACCTGAAGTTTACTCGAAACTCATACTTATATAACTGTATCTTAATAGATTACACACTTTTGATTAAAATTTAAATAAAATTTCACTTTGTGGTTCTATAACTAAAAATTCAGCTCGGCATGGAGGTGATGCCGAGCTGAATGTGTAATTATCTTTACGGATTATGGGGCTATTGGGCGGTTTGGAGGATGATGTTGATGAGGGAGGTGACGTCGGTCACGTTGAGGATGCCATCGCCGTTGAAGTCGTAGGCATCGTCCTTTTCCACTGTGCCGAGGATCATGTTGATGAGGCGTGTCACGTCGGTCACATCATATTTCTTTTGGTCAGCCTTTTGCGTCACCTTCAGGGTGATGGTGTCGTAGCCGTCGGTGAGCGTGATGTTGGCTGTGCGGCTCTCCATTCCTGCCGGCAACGCATCGTAGCCGATTTTGAGGGTATCTACCGTCAAACCATTCTGCTTGTTCATGATGCGGCACCAGTTGGCGTCCACCACAGGGTCTTTATAGCCAAAGAGCGAGAAAATCTGCTGCTCTGCTACGCCAGCCGTGGCAGGAACCACGATTTCATCGGTGCCAACGGGCAACGTGGTAATCACGGAGTGCGCCACCATCGGGAAGATGTAGAAACTGGTTTGGCCGCCGTCGCCACCTTGGAAGTAGCCTGTGAGCGGTGTCCATTTGCCCTTTTTCAGCATGTAGGCGGTGTTGCCTTCGTTGCGGAATTTCGCCATGGCGAACGACACGTTGCAAGAGTCGTTCCACTCTGGAATACCATCGATAGTGAACCAAAACTCATCATCTACCACCTGTGGGGTAAACTGAAATTCGGTGCCCACGAGGTTGGAGCCGCCCACCTCCAGTTCAAAGGTGCGCCACCATGCCGATTCGAGTTTCTCGCCCGGCAGTCCGTTTTCGCTCTTGCGCAAATGCACGCCCACGTTGGCGATCTGGTCGGCAATGTGGGTGGCTTTGTTGGTCACGAAATAAACGTATGCGCCATACACCACCATCGGACGCGAGGGCTTGGAGAAACGCTCGCCATACTCGGTAACGCCCATCTGGTTGCTGCCGGGGAATGTGCCGTTGCCCAAATCGTAGGTGATGGGGCGGTCGTCTGGCAGAAGATTGTTAATCACCGCCTCGTATTCAACCTGCACATCCATCTTATCTTCGCTTTTACCGTGCTTATTCTCCACTTGCAGGCCCACGCTTTGCTTATGGAGGAAGTCGTAACTCACCTTGGGGCTTTGCTCGGTGGAAGCGGCTGGCGATGCGCCAGTGAAACTCCAGTTCCACTGGGTGGGGAAACCCTCGGAAGCATCGGAGAATTGCACCGAAGCCAACGGAGCCACCAATGGCAGATGGCTGGTGGCCTCGCGGAAGGTGGCTGGTGGCATGATATGCGCCACTGGAGCCTTGCCGGTCACGGTCACGAAGCCCTCGCGAGTGACAGCCGAATTATTGCCTTGCGCATCAATCACCTCAAGGCTCACGTTATAGGTGCCGTCTTCCTTATAGTAAACTTGCGGATTTTGCTCAGTAGATGCCGATGGAGTGCCACCGGGGAACGCCCATTGCCACTTCACTGGCGCACCTTGCGAGAGGTCGGCAAACTTCACCACTTCGCCAGTGGCCACGTTCACGCCGTCGATTGAAGCCACGCCTGTCACTTCCAAGCCGTCGATGGCGTAGTCGGCCATATATCCGCCCGTCTTAAACTCGTCGGCGGTGCCAGGGCCGTAGGTGAAGCGGAATTTCACCGATTTACCGGCGAATGCGCTCAAATCAGCCTCAACTTGGTGCCAAATGTTGCCTGTATGCCCCGATTCCATCGTGCTATTCCACAAGTCGGTGGAAGTGGCGAAATCGTCGGTGGATACGCTCAAAGTGAGCACGGCGTAATCGTTCATCGCCTCGCTATACTTCACATAAGCGTGGAATGCGCCGTTCGACGGCACACTCACACCTGCGCTGGTGGCATAAGCCACGGCACGGCGAAACATCTGATAAGGGCCCTCCACATAGAGCGACTGCACATCGGCGGTATCAACGGTGTTGAAGCCCTTGTTTTTCAACGACCACTTCACATATCCAGCAGGGTCGTTGGTGAGCGTCCAACTCGATGCGCCCTGGTCGAAATTATCGCTCCAAACGGCAGTTTGCGACGATGCGCCTTGCACACTAAAGGCGGCTTTCAGCTCGCCACTCACATTTGCACGCACACGCTTGGGCATTGCCACGCTTGCCGCCTGCTCCACCTTCACAGGAGAGAACGACGGCCGCTCTGCCGCATTGCGTACAGGCTCTACCACCTGTGCTTGCAGCGAGAGGGCGGCAAGCACAAGGGCAAAGGAAGATAAAAAGGTTTTTTTCATGCTTTATTTTACTGTAATTTTTCAATTATCATTTCACAAACTTCACATGGCTCACCTTGCCGTCGGCGGTGACGATAGAGGCGATATACACACCTGAACCGAGGTGAGAGAGGTTGAGTTGCGCCTCAGCGTCGGCAGCAGCCACCACCACGCCATTCACAGCCACCACGGTCACATGGGCTGGCTGGGCGAGCATCAGGCATTGAGCCGCGCGGTCGTAGTAGTTGATGCCCAAACCGATGGTTTCGGTGATGCCTGTAGGCACGGTGCACTCAATCTTCACATTCTTGATAGAGATGCCCCAAGGGCTGGTTGACATCTGCTTGAAACCGATATTGTAAATGCCTGCGGCATCAATGGTGAAGTTGACGGTGCGGGTTTCGTACATGGCGAATGCGATGTCCTTGTCGGGATATTGCGCCAGTGTGGCGGCGTTGGCGTAGTCGCTATTGTTGGCAAGCACCACATCGTAGGCATCGCCATAGCGATAACTGTAGCCGTGCACATCGTAGGTGAGCATGTGGGCACCCTGCACGGTGCGGAATGGAGGAGTGAACGCAGCATCGCCAGCCTTTGCGCTGAAACCCGATTCAATGGCTGTGTTGCGTGTGCTGTAACTCCAAGTCTTGCTGTCGGCGTCGGCATCGTAGAACGACCAGATAGCGGCATCATCGGCATTATCGAGGGTGGTTTCGTATGGGAGTTCGAGCGCATCGCCAAGCACGAGGCCGTTGGTCAGCGCCGCCTCGCTCATCAGTTCACCCACCTTTGCCACGATAGAATAACTATATTTTGCGAGTGGCAACACGGCATTGTCGGTGAAAGTGGTAGCCTTCACGCCCTCTGCCACCACAGCCTCGTCGGGCAGACGAGTGATGGTGTAGCCCAACGCCTCGGTGTCGATATAGCCACCGTTCACGCCAGCAGTCACAGCATCGAAAGTGACCACAGGTTTACCATCACTCAAAGCCAAAACGGCGTTAGCAGGAGCCGCAGGAGTGTCGGGACCCACCCAAGCGCTAGTCACGGTAGCATCTTCACTATTCATTTCATCGGCGTAAGCAATTAGCGTGTAGGTGTATTTGCCAGGTTCGCTCACATTATCGGTATAGGTGACGGTTGCGCCCACTTGTGGCGTGTTGATAATGGTCACCAAATCGCTGCCACGGAACACTTCCACCTTGTCGAGTTTGGCGAGGTCTAAGCCGCTCACAGCCTTCGATGGGTTCACCCAACTCAATTCCACAGCAAGCGCGCCCTTAGCGGCTGGAACGGCCTTCAAATCGCTCACAGCGGCAGGAATCACTTGCGCCTCGTCAACGGTAATGTTGTCGATATAGATTGAGTAGGAGTCGGTGGCGCCGGTCACGTTGAATCCGAAGTTGAATCCGCCGCTTGATGGTGCGGTGAAGTAAGCCGTTTTGCCTTCCATGATTGCAGACTTGATGAGTTCGCCAAAGAGTTCGGTGGTTTGAGCCTCTGGAGTGTCGCCCTTGCCCACATACACGTTCAGTTGCTTGTAGTTTTCAGGCTTAAATGCCTTTTCAAGGCCAGTGTTGAACTTCAATTCATAGGTTTTGCCCTCTTCAAGAATGATTGGAGGAGTGATGAGCCAGTGGTTGGCGGCAGTTGATGTGCCCCAATAATCCACGCACTTCTTCGACGAGTTGTAGCGCCATGTGCGTGTGCCGCCAGAGAGGTTGTGAATGGCAAACAGGTCGAGCGATGCGGCTTGGTCGAATGTTTCGCTATAAGGCACTGGGAAGCCCTCGCCAGCACGAATTTTCACGGTTTGGGTAGTCGAACGCTTGGTGCTATACTGCGCCTGCACGCCGTAGGTGTAGCTGCCCAACTTGGGCACCACATTCTGGTAGGTGGTGGCGGTGAATGCCTCGTTGAGCACTTCCGAATCGCGGGTGATGCGATAGGTGACATTTTCAAAATCCACATAACCGCCGTTTTCGCTCTCGGTTGGAGCGGTGAAGGTGAGCGTCACCTTATCGCCGTCGGCAGTGGCTGCGAGATCAGAAACTGGTTTTGGGGTGTCGATACCCACCCAACCCGAAGTCACGGTTGGAGCACCAGTGGTGGCGTCGCCGTCTTCATTGTAGGCGACCACGGTATAGGTGTATTTGCCGGGATTGCTGATGCCCTTGTCCACATAGGTCATCGCCTCGCCCTTTGCGCCAGCCACGGTGCCAAGGTCGGTGGTGCCGCGTTTCAACTTCACACCGCTGAATTTAGCGAGGTCGTTGCCATCGCTATCCTTGGTGGGGTTGGTCCAAGTGAGAGTGGCTTGCAGCGCACCCTTCTCCCCTACTGCCACGGCAAGATTCGACACCTGTGCGGGCACAGGAGCCACCTTGTTGATCACGAACTTCTGGAATCCGCAATCGCCATGATAACGGGAACTGGTCAGGTGAATGGCAAAATGATAGTCACCAGCGGTGCTCACAATAATGCTGGCCGTGGTGGCTTTGTAGAGTTTGCTTTGATACGCCTTTTCGGTGACAAACACATTGGTTTGAGCCTCAACGGTAGGCGCATTGCCGTAGGTGAATTGGAACGACTGTTTGTCGGTACTGAAAGTGGAGCGCTGAATCACATAGCCGCTCACCTCATATTTTCCGGCTTCCAAATACACAGAGGGAGAAATCAGCCAGTCGTTGGCGGCTGCTTTCGTGTCCTGGGGATAGAGTGCTTCGGAGTTGCTGTAGCCCCAAGTGTTGGCACTCGTTGTAGCGTTTGCGTCAATCACCGTCCATTTGGCAAAACTTGCCTCGTCAGCGATGTCGAGCGTGACTGGGAAAGTAGTTTGTGCCCAGCTCACAGCGGCAGTCATCACAACTGCTGCCAGTGTCAGTAAACGTTTCATCATAGTAGGTGGTTTTATTAATTGATTATTGTAATTTTCGAGCGATTTACAAGCGATTTTAAGCGAAATCTCTCCAAAAGTTACAAAGTTACTATTTTTCCCAAAAGAACAAAATTTTTCCCCGAAAAATTTTGAGGTCAACGAGACAACAAGTCAACAAGACAACGAGTTGGGGTCAGATAGGTTCGATAGGTCTGATAAGTCTGATAGGTCTGATAAGTCCGATAAGTCCGATTCTGCTGCCACTGGGAAATAAAAAATGCGGAGCCGTGGGGGCTTCGCATTTTTTGTGTTCACGAACTGTTTGGGTTCGTGTATGGGTGTGGGGGGGTGGATTAGAATGGAGATACTTCGGTTTCGGTGAATGATTGGAAGAGGGCGTTTGCCAAACTGCTGGCACCGATACGGAAGTATTGGTTGGTGAGCCACTTTTCGCCGAGCACTTCTTTCACCACGGTGTAGTATTTCACTGCGTCGGCTGTGGTGCGGATGCCACCTGCAGCCTTGAAACCGATCATCACACCGTGCTTTTCGTAATATTCCTTGATGCACTGGCACATCACATAGGCAGCCTCAAGGGTTGCGCCTTCGTAAATCTTGCCGGTAGAGGTCTTGATGAAGTCGGCACCGCTGTACATAGAGAGGATTGACGCACGCTTGATGTTTTCGGCAGTCTTCAGGCAGCCAGTTTCGAGAATCACCTTCAAGTGGTGGTCGCCCATTGTGGCCTTGATTTCTGCGATTTCATCGCACAATTCCTCGTATGCCTCGTCGAGATAGTAGCCCATGTTGATCACGATATCCACCTCGTCGGCACCGTCTTCGATAGCGAGGGCGGTTTCTGCCACCTTGGTCTCGATATGAGCCTGTGAAGCAGGGAAACCCGCGCTACAAACGGCAATATTCACGTCGCTCACCTCAAGTGCGCCACGCACCACTTCTGCGAAGTTGCTATACACGCAAATGGCAGCCACGTTCTTGTACTGTGGATAGTTGGTCCAGTAGTCGTTCACCTTCTTGGTGAAAGCAGCCACGCTGCGTTCGCTGTCGGTGGTGCTGAGTGTGGTCAAGTCCACACAGTTGAGCAGGAATTGATACACTTCCTTGTTATCATTTTCTGCGATATGCTCTTTGAGGATTTTTTCCACTTCAGCAGCCACAACTGCGTCGTTGGTTTCCACCTTGCTCTCGAGGAAAGCCTGTTGATACTTGTTAGGAGTTTCCTTAGAATCGAATTTTTGTTCCATGTTGTATAGTTATTTTATTTTGATAATTTTTCGTTGTTGAGATGACGAAAGGCATCACGGTTAGTTTTCTTGTCGAAATTACGCTCTAAAGCGGCGGTCAGGTCCACCCCGGTCTGGTTGGCAAGGCAGAGCACCACCCACAGCACATCGGCAAGTTCATCGCCCAAATCCTTGCCCTTGTCGGAGGGCTTGAACGACTGTTCGCCATAGGTGCGGCTGATGATACGCGCCACCTCGCCCACTTCCTCGGTGAGTTGAGCCATATTGGTGAGCGGACTGAAATAGCGCACGCCGTAGGTGCGAATCCACTCATCTACTTTTTGTTGAGCCTCTTGAATAGTCATTAACTTTGCAAACTTACGAAAAAAAAACCGTTTTTCCAATCATAGATAGATTTTCACCTTTATGCAGGTTGGGAAAAAATGTGGTTTCGCCCAAACGAGTGCACATGCCTTCGGCATGATTTATTGCCAATCACCGATGTATCAACGCATTACTCTTTTAGAAGGGAGTCGATGATGATGGTAACGGGGCCGTCGTTGACGAGCGACACCTGCATGTCGGCACCAAATTTGCCGCGCTGCACCTCCTTGCCCATCAGGCGGCTCACCTCCTCGCAATACGCCTCGTAGAGGGGGACAGCAAGGTCGTGGCCAGCGGCATGGATGTAACTGGGGCGGTTGCCTTTCTTGGTGGAGGCATTGAGGGTGAATTGGCTAATGGAGAGCACTTCGCCGCCAGCATCAATCACACTGCGGTTCATCACGCCGTTTTCGTCGTCGAAAATACGCATATTCACGGTTTTCTGGGCAAGCCATTTCATATCTGCCTCGGTGTCGCCCTCTCTCACGCCCACCAGCACCATCAAACCGCCGGCAATTTTGCCCACGATTTCGCCATCAATGCTGACCGATGCGCTGGTCACTCTTTGTATCACTAATCTCATTATTGTTCTGTATTATTGTCTTTTTCGTTGATATTCAACGCATTATAGACTATTTTCGCTTTTGCTGTGCCTACCACTTCGGTGAGTTGAGGCAGTGTTGCCTCCTTGATGCGCTTAAGACTCTTAAACTCTTTGAGCAACAGTTGTTTAGTCTTATCCCCCACCCCACGAATCTCGTCGAGAACCGAATGTACTTGGCTCTTGCTGCGGCGATTTCGGTGGTGGGTGATGCCGAAGCGGTGCGCCTCGTCGCGCAAGCGTTGCACCACTTTCAGCGTTTCGCTGTTCTTGTCGATATAGAGCGGCAACGAGTCGCCAGGGAAATAGATTTCGTTGAGGGTCTTGGCAATGCCAATCATGGCAATCTGCCCACGAAGCCCCAACTCATCAAGCACCTCGACGCCTGCGCTCAACTGCCCCTTGCCACCGTCGAGAATCACCAACTGCGGCAAATCCTGCCCCTCGCTCACCAAGCGAGAATAGCGGCGCGTGAGCACCTCCTTCATCGAAGCATAGTCGTCGGGGCCTTCCACCGTCTTGATGTTGAAGTGGCGATATTCTTTTTTCGAGGGTTTGGCGTTGCGAAACACCACACACGCCGCCACGGGGTTGGTGCCAGAGATGTTGGAGTTGTCGAAGCACTCAATATGATGCGGAACGGCACTCAAACGGAAATCCTTTTGAATGGTGGTGAGCGTGCGCATGGCTCGCTGCTCAGGGTTGAGTTTCTCCATCATTTTGAGTTTGTCGGTCTTGTACTGCTCGGCGTTTTTCAGCGAAATGGCGAGCAACTTGCATTTATCGCCACGTTGTGGCACCACAAAATTCACACCCTCAATCTCGAAATCGGGAGCCACATTCACGATTGCCTCTTTCACACGGTCCTTCCGATAGGCATCGGCGAAACGCTGACGAAACTCCCGAATGGCGGTCGACATCAGTTCGGCATCGGTTTCATCGGTGTCTGCGTCCACAATCTTGTATTCAATGGTCATGCTTTGCACCACACTACCCTCTCGCACGTGCATATAATTAGCGTAGGCGGCAGAATCGTCGCGAATGAGCGAATACACATCAATATTGCTGATGGTGGGACTCACAATCACCGATTTTGCGCGATATTTCTCCACGAGCAGATATTTGCGCTTTACTTGCTCGGCTTCCTCAAATTTGAGGTCGGCAGCGTAGCGCGCCATTTCATCGCACAAATAGTCGCTCACGTATTTTGTCTCACCATTGAGGATATGAATGATTTCATCGATATATTTAGCGTACTCATCGGGCGAAATCAAGCCCTGGCAGGGACCGTCACAACTCTTGAGGTGAAACTTCAGGCAAAGACGGTGTTTCTTCGATTCCACCGCTTCTGGCGTGAGATTGTAGCGGCACGAACGAATCGGGAAAATTTCCTTCAGCGCGTCGAGCAAAGCCCATGCCACTTCGGTCTTTGGATAGGGACCGAAAAAACGCCCATGCTTGTTCACCTTTTCACGAGTGAGATACACTCGCGGAAACAGTTCCTTGGTTACGCAAATCCACGGATACGACTTATCATCTTTCAGCAGCACATTGTAGCGCGGCTGATAGGTTTTAATCAAACTGTTCTCAAGGTCGAGCGCCTCCTCCTCGGTGTTCACCACTATATATTCCAAGTTGTGAATGTGGCGCACGAGCATGTTGGTGCGAAGCACAGAGTGAACCCTATTGAAATAAGAGCTCACCCTGCGCTTCAAATTCTTCGCCTTGCCCACGTATATTACTGTACCCTCTTTGTTGAAGTATTTATACACACCGGGGCAATCGGGCAAAAGACTAATCTTGAGTTTTAAGTCGGGGTTCAAATTATATAGTTCCGATTTATACTTTATTTGTCGGGGAAATCGAATAGCGAAGTCACTTCCACATCTGCTGGGAACAGCGCGCGGCCATTAAGTCCGAGGAGTTCGCAAATGAAATTGATATACACCTTCTTCGGATTCATCGATTTCACCAGTTCGTAGGCAGCCATCATTGTGCCGCCAGTAGCAAGAAGGTCGTCGTGAATCACCACGATATCATCGGAGGAAATGGCATCTTTGTGGATTTCTATCACATCGGTGCCGTATTCTTTCGCATATTCTTTCTGAATGGTTTCGGCTGGCAGTTTTCCCGGTTTGCGCAATGGAACGAATCCTGCGTTGAGATCCACAGCAAGCATAGCGCCACCGATGAATCCGCGGGCTTCAATACCCACCACCTTGGTGATGCCTTTGTCCTTGTAGAGGTCGTGCAGACCTTGGCGCATAATTTGAAGCGCTTCGGGATTTTTGAAGGCTGTGGTAAGGTCTTTGAACTGAATGCCCGGTACTGGGAAATCAGGAATGTTGCGAACTACGCTTTTCACTTTGTCAAGTTGTTCTTGTTTCATTGTTGTATTTAGTTGGTTGTTTTATTTTTTTGTTCAACACATATGTTCCACGTGGAACAATTTTGGGTTATCTTCCTAAAAGCAAGAGCAATATATTCACGTCACTCGGTGATATGCCAGGAATGCGCGAAGCCTGCCCCACCGTTTCGGGATCAATCTTTTCAAGCTTCTGGCGCGCCTCGGTAGAGAGCGAATGAATGTCGGCATATTTGAATTTTCCACGAATTTTCACATGCTCCAGGCGAGAAAGTTTTTTTGCTATCGCTTCCTCGCGGGCGATATATCCATTGTATTTTATGGAGATTTCGGCAGCTTCCACAATCTCTTCACGGCGTGTCTGCTCCAGTTCCAAAATGCGTTTTTGGAGTTCGGGAATCATTTCGGCAAGCAAGAAAATGGTGAGTTGCGGACGCAAAATCAGGTCGTAGAGTTTGCAACCGTGAGCTAGAATTGGGAATCCGGCACGCTCAAATTCGGGGTTGATAAGCGAGGTTTTCACCGAAAATTCCTTGGCAAATTCCACCAAATTTTCCACCGATTCCCACTTCGAACGCATCAAATCGTAGCGCTCTTGGGTAGCCAAACCGAGGGCGTAGCCCTTTGGGGTAAGGCGTCGGTCGGCATCGTCTTGGCGAAGCAAAATGCGGTGCTCTGCCCTACTGGTGAACATGCGATATGGCTCGTCAACACCCTTGGTCACGAGGTCGTCGATGAGCACACCGATGTAGGCCTCATCACGGCCAAGCACGAAAGATTCGCCTCCTTCCACGGCTTGATGGGCGTTGATACCAGCCACCAAACCCTGCCCAGCGGCCTCTTCATAACCAGTGGTGCCGTTGATTTGGCCTGCGAAAAACAGGTTTTTCACGAGTTTGGTTTCGAGGTTATGATGCAGTTGTGTGGGGTCGAAAAAGTCGTATTCGATGGCATATCCAGGACGGTAGGCCTGCACATTTTCAAAGGCAGGAATCTTGGAAAGCGCATCAAATTGCACCTTCCACGGCATGGAAGATGAGAAGCCATTCAGATACATTTCGTGAGTGTTCTCCCCTTCTGGTTCGAGGAACAACTGGTGCTGTTCCTTGTCGGGGAAAGTGACCAATTTCGTCTCGATGCTGGGGCAATAACGTGGCCCGATACTCTTGATTTGACCGTTGTAAAGTGGCGATTCAGGCAGTCCCTCACGCAAGATTTGGTGTACTTCCGAGTTGGTGTAAACTATCCAGCAGGGGCGTTGCTTGAGTTCACTTTTCACCGTTGGAAGGAACGAAAAGTGGTGAAAATCGGCATCACCCTCTTGAATTGTGGCCTTGCTGAAGTCAACAGTTCGCTCATCAAGTCGCACCGGAGTGCCCGTTTTCATGCGCTGAACAGTGAATCCGAGGTCGCGAAGTTGCTCGGTAATTCCGTGCGAAGCAGGCTCCGAAACACGGCCGCCCTCTATCTGCACAGGCCCCACATGCATCAATCCATTGAGGAAAGTGCCAGCAGTCAATACCACAGATTTAGCGGTAAATTCAACGCCAAAGGCGGTTTTCACGCCCTTCACCACCCCATTCTCGATGGTCAGACTCACTGCGGAATCTTGCCACATATACAGGTTGGGCGTGTTTTCGAGAATATTGCGCCATTCGGCAATGAAGCGAATGCGGTCGGCTTGTGAGCGTGGGCTCCACATGGCTGGACCTTTCGAGCGGTTCAACATACGGAATTGGATAGAACTGCGGTCGGTGACGATACCCATTTGACCGCCAAGTGCATCTATCTCTCTCACAATCTGACCTTTAGCAATACCGCCAACGGCTGGATTACAACTCATTTGCGCAATTTTGTTCATATCCATAGTGATCAAAAGCGTTGTGGAGCCAAGGCGCGCAGCGGCAGCAGCAGCTTCACAACCGGCATGGCCGGCACCAATCACTATGACATCGTAGGCATAATTCATGATTCAAAAATATTTGAAGGCACTATAGCAAGTGCCTCATTTTCATGTTGTTCCATAATTTCTCGCTCTCCCGGTCCCTTGTCGTTGATGCCACACAGATGCAGCACGCCATGAATAATCACACGCAGCAATTCCGAGTCATACGACTTGGCGAACTGCTCCGCATTGGTGCGAACGGTGTCGAGCGAAATCACCATATCACCACTGATGCGACGACGATTGCTGTAGTCGAAGGTGATGATGTCGGTGTAATAGTCGTGCTGGAGATATTTGCGGTTGGTGTCGAGCATGTACTCGTCGTCGCAAAAAATATACGACAACGCCCCTACCCTCTTTCCGAGCGAAGCGGCAACTTTTTCAACCCAACTCGCCACAGCCTCATGATTGAGTTGAGGTAGCACTACGTTTTCTGCTATGTAAGAAATTTGCGTCAAAGCCTTACTTTTTAAAATCCGAAAATCTTAATATTATTAATGTGCAAGCCGCGCCAAAGCGAAAGTATTGGCACAGACTTTCACAATTACAAAGATAATTCTTTTGCGTGGAAAAATAGGGTTAAATTTGTTCAAATTTAGCGTTTGCGATTTTTCTGAACGAAAATCAGAAACAGCAAAATTGCGTCTTTCATATTACTACTCAACCGTTTAAGCCATTTTTTAGGCGTTGAGAATCGCATATTTGTTCGCCATCTGGGAGTTTGGTGGGGATTTTTGGCGAAATTTGGCACATATTTTGCACTATTTTTAGGCAAAATGATTTTTGAGCAAAAAATTGCCATATAAGTAAAATTATGAGTATCTTTACTAACTCAAGCAATTTACCATCAAAAAGCAAACATTAAACGACAATTAAAATTTTTTATATCATGATTGAATATTTTCAAACCAACCTCTGGCTCATGTGGATTTTAGTGGGAATCTTTTTCCTCATCCTTGAGCTGACCTCGGGAGATTTCTTCTTCATGAGTTTTGTACTCGGCGCAGTAGCTGCCACACTGGTGGCGCTTTGCGGAACCGGACTGGTGCCACAACTCTTAGCATGGATTGTGATTTCGATCGGTTTCCTGGTTCTGGTCCGCCCCTTTGCGCTGAAGTATCTGCATCGCAACGACAAAAACATCGCCACCAACATCGACGCACTGATTGGTCGCGAAGGCAGAGTGGAAGAAGCCATCACGCCAGGCGAAAGCGGATATGTGGCTGTGGACGGCGACGTGTGGAAGGCTGTTTCACGTGAAACAGATGTGATAGAAGTGGGCGAAAAGGTGAAAATCGTGGACCGTAAAAGCCTTATCGTGACGGTGGAGCGCATCTAAGCGCGCCCCAACCCTAACAAACGAAACAAGATTATAATTTATTCATTCTAAAGCAAATAGTAGTATGACAACAGCAAGTATTGGTATGTGGGTACTGATTGCACTAATAGTGTTCGTGCTCATTCTCGTGAAAAAGAGTTTGGTGATTATCCCTCAATCCGAAACCAAAATTATTGAGCGATTGGGTAAGTATTACGCCACGCTGAAGCCGGGCATCAACGTGATTATCCCTTTCATCGACCGCCCAAAAACCACCGTGGCTTACTCCAACGGCAGATATTTCTACACCAACACCATCGACCTGCGTGAACAGGTGTATGATTTCGACAAGCAAAATGTGATTACTAAAGACAATGTGCAGACTCAAATCAACGCGCTGCTCTACTTCCAAATCGTGGAACCTGAAAGCGCGGTGTATGAAATCAACAATCTGCCTAACGCTATCGAAAAACTCACGCAAACCACCCTGCGTAACATTATCGGTGAACTCGAACTCGACGAAACACTCACCTCGCGCGACACCATCAACACCAAACTCCGCGCGGTGCTCGACGACGCCACCAACAAGTGGGGCGTGAAGGTAAACCGTGTTGAACTTCAGGATATTACACCTCCACAATCGGTGCTTCAAGCCATGGAAAAACAGATGCAGGCTGAGCGTAACAAGCGTGCCACAATCCTCACCAGCGAGGGCCAAAAAGCGGCTGCCATTCTGCAATCGGAAGGTCAGAAAACTGCCCGTATCAACCAGGCTGAAGCCGACAAGCAAACACAAATTCTGCAAGCCGAAGGTGAAGCGCAAGCACGAATCCGCAAGGCTGAAGCAGAGGCTATCGCCATCAACAAGATTACCGAGGCTGTGGGACAGAGTGCCAACCCTGCCAACTATCTGCTTGCACAAAAATACATCGGCATGATGCAGGAAGTGGCTGAAGGCAACAACACCAAGACCGTTTACCTCCCCTACGAGGCAACCAACCTGCTGGGCAGCATCGGCGGTATCAAAGACCTGTTTAAAGACAAATAATCCACTCCCCCTTTCGGGAACAAAAAGCACCCATTTGAGAAATAATCGCTCGTGTGGGTGCATTTTTTATGTCAAATTGTAGGATATTTTGATAAAAAAAACGTAAATTCGCTTTTTGAAGAATATCCCTTAACATAAACACGACGCGATGATTAATATTTTTCACATAGTGAGTAACAAAATCTGGAGCGGACCCGAACAGTACGCCTACGATTTGATGCTGAAACTCAAGGATCAAGACGAGTATTACGTGGAGATGGTGTGCGGCAAAAGCGAGACGGTGCTAAACCGATTCCGTCCTCTCGAAATACCGATTTCTATCTTGCCGCTGAAGGGCATAACCGACCTCGATAGCCCCAAACGCTTCAAGCGTCTGCTCAAGCGTGGGCAAAACATCATTCATGTTCACTCGTTTAGCGATGCTGTGACGGCTGTGCTGGCCAAGCACATGAGCACCAACAGCAAGAATGTGAAAATCGTGCTGTCGCTCCACGGCGTGGAACGCCCACGGCTGAATATGATTTCGAAGAAAATCTATCGCGAACTCGACCGCATCGTGTTTGCCTCGCAAAAGGCTTACGATTCGTTCATTCCACGCATCAAGAATTTCGACACATCAAAGGCGGTGATTATCCGCGACAGCGTGCTCCGAGCCGACGACACAGCCACACCTACCCCATCGCTGCGCGAGAAATTCGACATTCCTTCCGACCGTGCGCTCATCATGTACCACGGCAGACTGTGCCGCGAGAAGGGCGTTGACACACTGATTAAGGCGTTGGCGCAACTCGACCGCGACACCTACCACCTGGTGCTCGTGGGCGAAGGACACCACAAGTTTATGGCGCAAATTAAGGGATTCGTTGTGGCTAATCAGCTGCTGAAAAATGTGTCGTTCATGGGCTACTGCCCAAACGTGCAACCGCTTGTGAAACAGTGCGATTTCGGTGTTTTGCCAAGTACAAAACCCGAAGCACTGGGATTGAGCAACCTTGAATATATGATGCTCGGCAAGGCGCATATCACCACTAACAACGGTGCGCAACTCGAATACCTCACCAACGGTGAAAATGCCCTGCTGGTTGACCCCGAAAACCAGTTCCAACTCGCCGACGCCATCAAGCAACTCATCGAAAATCCCGAACTCCGCAACAAAATCGGCACCCAAGCGCAGAACGACTACGACCACCACCTCGGCTACGACTCCTTCTACGCCCAAATGACCGCCCTCTACCACTCCCTCTTCTAATCCTAAACCCCAACCCAACCAAATACAGAAAAAACACCTATTTTATCCAATTAAAATCCATTCACACCAATTATAACAATCGGTGAAAATTGGGTAATAATGGATAAAATCGGGTTTTAATTTATCAAAAAAAGCGATTGATACGATAGGGACGTGATAAATCACGTCCGCCCACAATTATAGTAGCACATTGATATACAATCATTTAATGCGGACGCGAAATATCGAATCCCTACCAATAAAACTCAAACTCGGTGAGATTTAACGCTATCAAAGAAAAATCTGTGAAATCTGTGGGATCTGTGTGAGGAACAGCCAACAACAATGCACACTTAAAGTGGAATCTGTGGGAGGCACAGGCTGCGGCAATGCACACATCTGGCGGGATTCGTGTGGAGGTGTGGGGAAAAAGAAAAAGGCTCCAAGATTTGAAGCCTTTTCTGTGGGCAGGGACAGATTCGAACTGCCGAAGCCGTGAGGCAACAGATTTACAGTCTGCCCGTTTTAACCACTTACCTACCTACCCGTGCTTATTTAGCGATGCAAAGGTAAACATCTTTTTTGATTTACACAACTTTTTCGCAAAAAACCATTCATTTTAGTGCTTAATCAATCTTTAATTGCTATTTTTGTAGTATAAAATTAAGCATTATTATGAGAAAAATATCTTTTTGCATCATATCCACACTTGCCCTGCTGGGCATTATCACCACAAGCTGCAGCAAATCGTTCAAAATTGAGGGAAATATCCAAAACTTAGGCAACCAAAACGTGCTCATGGTGTGGGCCACCGCCGAAGGCGTGAAGGAAGTGCGCACCGTGGCAAACAACAACCGCTTTGAGTTTCAAGGCGAAAGCCCCGACCCTGCCCTTGTGGTGCTCTACGACTCGCAGAGCAAGATGATAGCGCACTTCGTGATGGAAAACGGCGACCACACGCAGCTGCGTGGCGACCTCAACGACGTTTACGGCATTGAAATAAAAGGCTCCGACGTGAACGAGCGATGGTATAAGTTTATCAAGGACCACCGTGCCGAATACGATGAGTTTAACCACGCCACACTCGATGCGTCGATTGAGAAATACGCAGCCGAAAACCCTTCCGACCTTCTCTCTACCCTACTGCTGATTGTGGACTATAGCCAACTCAACAACCAGCAGAAAATGAAAGGTCTGCTGGCGAAAATCGACAAAGACGCAAAGCCGGCATGGCTGATGAAAGCGTATGAGCGACTGGTGGAACGCCGCCCGAAAAGCGCAGGAAGAATCAACTCTATCCTCTTGCTGGAGGACAACGGCGAGTTTGGCTCGCTGAGCACCAACACGGCGAAAGCCACCCTGCTCTATTTGTGGGTGAACAGCAGTTCACACAACAACGAGATGAGCAGCATCACCAAGTGGGCGGAGGAATTTCCCGACAAGCACCAACTGCAAATATGCGACATATACATCGACCCCGACACCGTGTCGTGGCGCAGTTACACCCAGCGCGACGGCTCCACATGGCGCCACTTCTGGGCTCCCGAAGGTCCGCTCAACAATCAAATCAAGGGCTTGGCAGTGACCTCTACCCCACTCTATGTGGTGACCGACTCGCTTGGAAATGTGACCTATAACGGCTCCGACATCATCGATGCCGAAAAGCATCTCCGCACCCTCCTGAAATAAATATCCCCTGAAAAAAACCTCCTAACGGAATTTCGTCGCACACCTTCTTCGGGAAAAAATTTATATTGAATCCATAAAATAACAGAGTGTGTCAAATTTGCGATTTCATCATAACGTAGGGACATGCCTTCGGCATGTTTCGATGCAAGCAGCAATTGTCAACGCATTGGAAACATGCCAAAGGCATGTCCCTACGCTATGGCGTAATTGTCTTGAAAGATTTTGACACACCCCCTTATTTTTTTATCTTATCCCGCTATTAGCGTATATAGGGCGAACATCCAGTGCGCGGTGACGGCGGCTACGAGTCCGCCACAGAAGTGTGCCATGATGGCTTTGGGCGTGAGGTCGCGATAGCCGATAGAGTCGAGCATGGCGGTGTGCGTGCTGAGAAATCCACTCCAACACATACCGATGGCGGTGAATACGGCGATGGCGTTGCCGTCAATCCAGCCGTGGCTGACGAATCCCGGTATCAGACCGAGGGCCGCTCCTACAGCGCCAAGAGCTGTGATGGGGAATGCCACGAGATGTGGGTCGTGGAACCCGAACAGCCACTCAAACACGAAGTCAATCTTGTTGGCAAGCCACGGCAGCAGTTCCACACCCTGATAGGCAGCGCCGTTGTAGGTTCCGTCGGCTGCCGGACCGAAGGTGAACATCATTACGAAGGTGGATATGATAAGTACGCCGGGGATAATGGCTATGCCCACATCAACACCGCTGCGTCCGCCGTCGAGCATGGCATTGAGCAGACGTATGAACACGGTCTGCTCCGTCTTCTCGCTTTCCTCCTCCTTTTCTTCTGTCTCCTCTTTCGGCACAGCGTCTTCCACGGCATACTGCGGATAGGCCTTCAATACGAAGCGCTGCATCAGGCGTGTGGAACACACGCATCCACAGCATGCACCTACCAGTCCGATAATCGGAGCCACATAGTAGCCTTGGCTTACCATGAACACAATCACGAGCAGCCCCATGCCGAAGGCCGTACCGAAGTTGGTGAGCGATATGAACTGATACTTCTTGAAGTAACTTGCAAAGCGTTTGTCTTTGGCGAGCGATATGATGGCGGGGTTGTCGGAGAGGAATGTCATCACGGCTCCTAACGATGTAACGCCCGGCAGATTGAAGATGGGGCGCATCAGCGGGCGCAATGTGCGCTCAAGCAGCGCCACCACTCCAAACTCAACGAACACTCTGCCTATGGCACCTGTTATCACACATATACTCATCAGATAGAGCACGGTGTTGAGCAATAGGTCGTGGGCTGTCTTCATTATCGTGTTGAGCATATTGGGCACCCCCATCACCATTCCAAGATACCCGAACAGAACCACTACTGCTACTACACACCAGATTCCGCTTGCGATGAGCGATTTGCTCTTTTTACCGTTCTTTGCCATAATATGTATGCGTTAGATTATTTGTTTTTCCACGACAGCAGGTGCAACTTGGCGATGAACGACAGGCGCACCGTGGTCTGATTGTCATTTAATGTTCCCGATGGGTTACTGTTGGTGCCCGTAGAGTGAGATACGCCCAAACTGACGCGCACATCGGGCTTTCCTTTTGTGGGGAAAAACTCCACGCCGCCACCATAGGCAGTCATCTCAGTGCCGGGCAGCACACTCATGTCGGCTTGTGAGTTGGTGCGGTTGACGTCGTATGCGAGTTTGCCATACAGTCCGAGGTAGGGTATCGGGCGATAGTCAAGTCGTGCCATCACCGAGCAATCCTTGAAGAAGAAAGTCTGATGGCTTGAAGCGCGGTTCATAAAGTCGAGTTCTAACGACATATTGCCTACGCTGAATTTGTTGCCGAGGGCAATGTACGAGATATATCGACCGGGCACATACTCTATCATATTGGCAGAATAGAGAGTGTTTAGCCACCCATAGTTGCCTGCCCAGTGCAGATGATAGGCCAGCATATCGCGGTTGGCAGGGGTGTTGAACAGGCTTTGAGTCACCTGCGCTGTGAAGCGGTTCTTGCCGTTAGTGGTAGTGTAAGTGGCGCTGGCACCGAACTGAAACGGAGCGATGTTATTCCAGAATTCGGAAGACACATATATGTCAACAGGGTTGCGGTCGTACTCGTATCCGCCCACCATAGCCACCTGCTTTCCGGCGGCCACGCTCCAGTGGTCGTCGAGTTTATAGTCGAGATACACCCAGTCAGTGCCGTCAAACCGGTCACTTCTCTCTTTCTTCTGATTGATGCGCTGACGCCATGAATATGTCAGGCGGTCGGTAACCTGTCCGCTCACGCTAAGCAAGAAGTAGTCGCCTTTGAATCCCGAAGCATCGTGGCGTATATGATTGTCGATGCGGTCGTTGAGATAACTGACGCGAGTCTGAAGGTCGATGTTGATACTGGGATTGAAATTGCTCTCAGCAAATGTCGGTACAGACACACTGAGCATACAAGCAAAAATCGCATTGATGGCTTTCATATCTACGATTAGTGTAATTTATGTTATGGTTGTTTATAGTTGTTTATAGTACGCATTGGCAAAGATATGAATAATTAGTGAATAAAGGACAATCTATGCCAGTATTTTGGGTGTGAGAAACAAAAAATGGTTTCTAAAATTTATTTATAACCTTCATTCCGTGGTGGTCAAAGTCAAGACCCAACTTGGAAAAAATATCCATAATGTGATAAATTCCACCAAAAGAAGTGAATTTCTCGTTTTTAGTTGCTACCTTTGTCTTGTCAGAGTTTTCTTTACTTGTTATCTTAGTAGCACCAAGTTAATTGAGATTTCTGTCATGACCAAGCGTCATTAGAATACTGATTCTCTGACACTTGTATTTATCACAACATTTTATGCTGCGGAATTAAGACAACCCACAAAAAAATATACACCACTATGAAAAAAATAACATGCATGCTCAGTATGCTTCTCATACTGATTTCAGCCAACGCACAAACCCTGCGTGGCGATGTGAACGGCGACGGAAAGGTTGACGCAAGCGACGTCAGCGACCTTGTGACCATCATACTAAACGCCGGCTTGACGGAAGACGATATTTACAAGAAATACAACACCCCAGCCATCAGCTGGATTGACGACGACTTTGCCGCCTTCGACAAGCAGGGCAAGCTCACGCCCGTGTATCAAAAGTTGCACGACTTCTGCATCGCGAAGGGCATTTACGGCGATTTGGCGCTCCGCCCCTTCTCCTCCCCTGCCGATGCGTGGATTCCAACTGGCATGGTTGACATCTGCAAGCAGTGGCAAAGCGAGGGCTTCGAATTTCTGTACCACCCCAACCACTCCGAAGGCTGGTACGACCGCGATGCCCAGCACCCACACGATGCCAGCAAGATTGAGGCTTCGGCACTCGACTGCATCAAGGCGTTCAAACTCTACGGACTCAACGCCCCATCTATCCTCGTGTGGCCAGGCAACTCAGCAGAGTTCCCCGACAATATGCCCATCGTGAAAAAGCTTTTTGAATGTGCCGTGGCTGCCACCTACAACCTTATCAACCACAATTCCGACAACGACCGACACAGTCTGAAGCGACTGTCGTTTGAATCGCTCTCGCGCGGATGGCTCACTAAAACACAGATGAAAAAGCGCATCAAAGACGCTATCGACAATGGCGACTGGGTGATTCTGGGCTCGCACTTCAACAGCATATCCGACTCTGAAACGCCCGACGAAACGTCGTACAACATCGCCAACGTGCTCGAAATCCTCGAATACGCACACAGCCTCTGCCCCATACGCCACACCTCCGACGTATGGAACCAACGCAAGCCCATGTGGCTCCTCCTCGGAAAATAACCCCCACCCCTCCCCCACACAATCATCCACAGGATTGCAAATTGGTGCGAAAAAATGTTGGTGATGTGAAAATTTATGTGTATTTTTGCCATATATAAACCGCTATTTATATAAATCCCTATTTATATTATGAAATTCTACAACCGTGTAAATGAACTTTCTATCATTCGTGAAAACGAAAAACAGTCATACGACAGTGCCGTGTTTATGGTGCTTACCGGCCGTCGTAGAGTAGGCAAAACATCCCTTGTCACAAAGGCGATGGAAGGTAAAGAATATGCCTATCTGTTTGTGTCGAAAAGTTCAGAATCGCTGCTTTGCCAGAATTTCCAGCGAGAGCTTGAACAGCAAATCGGACTCACAGTGTATGGCGAAATCACACGATTTAAAGACTTGTTTGAGGTGATTATGAGGGAGGCACAAAAGCGACACTTAACCATTGTGCTCGATGAGTTTCAGACGCTCTATAAAATCAACCCAACCATTTTCAGCGAAATACAGGACATTTGGGACCGATTTAAGCAAAATGCGAAAATCCACCTCATAGTTTCGGGCAGCATACAAACTCTGATGAAGCGCATCTTCGACGACAAGTCGGAGCCTCTATACGGCCGCCCGACCTCAAAACTCGTATTGCGCCCTTTCACCACCTCTGTGATGAAAGAAATTCTTCATGAAGCAAATCCCACCTACGCCCCCGACGACTTGCTCTGCCTATATATGATTACTGGTGGTGTGGCAAAATACATCGAACTTCTTATTGATGCGAAATGCTACACCAAAGAGAAAATGCTCAACTACATTTGCCGTCAAGACTCCTATTTTATAACAGAAGGAAAAGACCTTCTTAGCCAAGAGTTTAGCAGCGAACATGGCACCTATTTCTCAATCCTGCAAATCATCGCATCGGGAAAAACGAAACGCAGCGAAATCGACAGCGCTCTTCAAAAAGATGTAGGCACGTTTTTACAAAATCTTGAAAGCAAATACGAGCTTATCCGCCGAAAAAAGCCATTGTTGGCAAAGCAAAACAGCAAGGTGAGCACTTACGAAATTCGCGACAATTTCCTTCGATTCTGGTTCCGCTTCATCTACCCTTTCCAATCGTTGATTGAGCGCCAACTGTTCGCCCCTCTCCGCGGCAATATCTCCAACCACTACGAAGACTATTCCGGAAGAGTGCTTGAGCAGTATTTCCATGACAAGGTGATGGAATCGGGGCAATATACGCAAGTGGGTAATTGGTGGGACAGAAAAGGCCAAAACGAAATCGACCTTATCGCCATCAACGAATTCGACCACACAGGCATCATCGCAGAAGTGAAGCGCAACCCCAAAAAGATAAATCTGCAAAAACTTGCGGAAAAGGCTGCCGCGCTCCCCTCAAAAGACTTCGCCCCATACCACCTGCAACCACACCCCCTATCGCTATCCGATATGTAAAAAATTTCAGTAAATATTTGTTTGTTTTTTAAAAAAGCATCTTTGTATTATTCATAGTACTTTAAAAGAGATCAATCATGGGAATACTATTCGAAAATTATGTTACATTTATAGATGGGGGAACATCTGATGGAGTAGGCTTCTTTGTAGGCAACTTCTTTATTACAGCAGGTCATGTATTTAATGAAGGCCAAACTCATTCAACCTACTTTGGCGGACAGAGAATAGTATTGGATAAGAGCGAGGCTATATTCTTCAAATCTCCATTGGAGATTTTTTCGATCCAGATATACCTGATGTAGCTATATTCGATTGCGCAGGGGTTAATAGCCCTCTCGTTTTTGCAGAAGATATGCCTATTATCGGTCAAGAACTAACTAATGTTTCAAAGCGTAGGGTGGTTGTGGATGATAGCCATTCAGGTTGTCCTTCTATTTTCACAAGGAAAGAGGTCATTCAAATACATACTTGTATAGGAAAAGTGACACATACAACAGATTATTGTGAATGTCATACAGACAAGATACTACGCAAAGGAGATAGTGGTAGTCCCTTGATGAACGGAAATACCGTATATGGAGTATTGATAGCTGGAGAACCAGGAACTCCAAGATGTGTGTTTCAATCGTCAGCAAGCATTGTCACGTTAATAAGGAACTCCACGCACAGCAAATCCGCCTCAGACAGCATATAAGTCCCCTGAAACAAAGATATATAATACAATCCTGGCAAAGTGTCAATACCCACGAGAGGCATCTTCTGCTGTCTTTTTTGCAAGAGAAGAAAAGCGACAACATCAAATTGCCCATTGATGGCGAAATCGCATCCCGCTGGGATGCGTATTTGTTGCGCGATATTTGC
>OQVT01000382.1_pt1 | contig 23902 bp, 27 predicted proteins | sample 1691561 | NCBI WGS metagenome assembly OQVT01 (sample SAMN03418260, study PRJEB22391) | human gut metagenome | biome: human-gut; feature: organic feature; material: feces | host: Homo sapiens | place: Tanzania | collected 2013-01 | reverse complement strand
TTCCGGGCGTATTTCCGATACAAAAACGGGATGTCCCATAGAAAGTCCCAGCCCCTTACGCTGTCCAACCGTATAATTGGTAATTCCTTTATGAACCCCAAGAATCTGTCCGCTTTCAGACACAAAATTTCCGGGACCCGGCATCCGGTCCGGTACTTCCTTTGTCAAAAATGCTCCGTAATCTCCATCCGGAACAAAACAGATGTCCTGACTGTCTGCTTTATGTGCCACCGGAAGATGACGTTCCATGGCAATCTGCCGGATTTCTTCTTTTGTATAATCTCCCACCGGCATCAATGTATGTTTTAACTGTTCCTGTGTCAGATTATACAGTGCATAAGTCTGATCTTTTTTTGCCGTTACCGAATTCCGAATGGCGAAACGTCCGTTTGCAAGCTGCTCCACTCTGGCATAATGTCCTGTCGCAATATAATCTGCTCCGATATTCAGACTGCGTTGCAGCAATGCTTCCCATTTTACATACCGGTTACAGGCAATACAGGGATTTGGGGTTCTTCCATTTAAATATTCTTCAACAAAGTAATCAATTACCTGTTTCTGAAATTCCTGCCGGAAGTTCATCACATAATAGGGAATATCCAGAACCTGTGCCACGCGTCTTGCATCGTCCACCGCCGTAAGTCCACAGCATCCACCGCTGTTTTCCACCTCTTCCGGCTGTTCCTCCTGCCAGATTTGCATGGTTACACCAATTACCTCATATCCCTGTTCTTTTAACAGACACGCTGCCACCGAGGAGTCTACGCCTCCCGACATTCCGACAACTACCTTTTTACTCATCTTCTTGTCTCTGCTTTCCAACCAAATTATTGATGGCAGTTTCTCTGAAAAAGCCTGACTGCTGCAAATCCTCTTAAGCCTCTACCGGATCATCCTCATGGATATCATTTTTCGGTTTCTTCAAACCTTCAATGACTATTCCGTTCTTTTCTGCATAGTCCCAAAGTGCTGCATGCACTGCTTCCTCTGCCAACAAAGAACAGTGTACCTTTACAGGCGGTAATCCGTCAAGTGCCTCCATAACGGCTTTGTTTGTTACCTGCAATGCTTCCTGAATGGTTTTTCCCTTTACCATTTCCGTTGCCATACTGCTTGTTGCAACAGCTGCACCACAACCGAAGGTTTTAAATTTACAATCACGGATAATCTGGTTTTCATCTACATCCAGATAAATTCTCATGATATCACCGCATTTTGCATTTCCTACGGTTCCTACGCCGCTTGCGTTCTCTATTTCTCCCATGTTACGGGGATTTGTAAAATGATCCATTACTTTTTCACTATACATCTCATTACCTCCAATCAAATTTTCCATCCGGATGATTTTTTATAAAATCTGCATACAATGGAGACATATCCTGTAATCGCTCCACAATCTTCTTCAACTCATTGACTACGGTATCCATTTCTTCCTGTGTATTCTCATGGCTGAGTGTCAACCGCAGGGAACCGTGTGCCAGTTCATGCGGCAGTCCGATTGCCAGAAGTACATGTGATGGGTCTAAGGAACCCGAGGTACACGCAGAACCACTGGATGCACAAATACCCTTCATATCCAGCATAATTAACATGGATTCTCCTTCGATAAACGGGAAGCTGAAGTTCACGTTGTTCGGAAGTCGTTTTGTTCTGCTTCCGTTCAGCTTACAATTGACAAAATTCTTTTCAATCTGTGAAATGAGGTAATCCCGTAACTGTGTTTCTTTTGCCATGTTCGCTTCCATATTTTTCATGGCAAGTTCTACTGCCACACCAAGTCCAACGATTCCCGGAACATTTTCTGTTCCAGCACGACGTCCCCGCTCCTGTGCGCCACCATGAAGATAAGCACCGATTCTTACTGTTTTACGGATATAAAGGAAACCAACACCCTTTGGTCCGTTCAGCTTATGACCACTGGCACTCAGATAATCCAGGTGTAATTTTTCAACATCAATCGGAACATGTCCATATGCCTGTACCGCATCCGTATGGAAAAGAATACCTTTTTCCTTAGCAATGCTGCCGATTTCTTCAATTGGCTGTATCGTTCCGATTTCATTGTTTGCAAACATAACGGAAATCAGTATGGTATCCGGACGAATCGCATTTTTTAAATCCTCTATGGAAATCAGTCCATCCTTGTCCACCGGCAGATATGTGATTTCAAATCCACGCTTTTCCAGATATTCACAGGTATGAAGAATGGCATGATGCTCTATCTTTGTTGTGATAATATGTTTGCCCTTCTTTTCATTTGCTTCTGCCGTAGCAATCAGTGCCCAGTTATCTGACTCAGAACCGCCTGTTGTAAAATATATTTCCTGCGGTGTGCAGTGAAGACTGTCTGCAATAATCTGTCTTGCATGGTCTACTGCCTTTTTGGATTCCGAACCCAATCCATAGGCACTGCTGGCATTTCCGTATTTCTCGCTAAAATAGGGAAGCATTGCTTCTACTGCCTGCGGTGCACATTTTGTTGTTGCCGCATTATCTAAATAAATCATCCTTTATCATCCTTTCTTGTTTTAACCCTACTGCCTAGTGGGTTAATAGGTTTATCTATGTCATATGATACTACAATTCTAGCTTTTGTCAATTCTCTTTTTTCATTCTTATTTTTCTTTTTCTGATTTTTCTTTTTGTTCTATGCTTCGACTTCCGGTTCATATATATTTATGAACCGTGCTGACAAGGAGCTTTTATGCATTCATATAAAAAAAGGGAACTTCTTACCCATCCGCTGGTCATGGGCACTGCCATCCTTACCATCACCGGATTTTTGAGCCGGTTTATCGGTTTTTTCTATCGCATTTTCTTATCCCGGGTGTTCGGTGCGGAAGGAATGGGCATTTACCAGCTTATTGCTCCGGTCCTTGCTCTTTCGTTTGCACTGACCGTTTCCGGAATCCAGACTGCAATTTCCAAATACGTTGCAGGAGAGGAACTGACCGGCGATTACGCCTCCTCGCTGCTGCATTTATTTACCGGATTTCTGATTGCCATGACACTTTCCATCCTCTGCGCAGTTGGAATTTACCATTATTCTTTTGAAATTGCCGTTTTCTTTCTCCGTGAAGAACGTACAGCACCACTTTTGCGCATTATTGCTCTGTCCATTCCAATGGCGACCGTACATTCCTGTATCAACGGCTATTTTTATGGCATTAAAAAAACTTCCATCCCCTCTGCCTGTCAGCTTGCGGAACAAATCATCCGGGTAGGAAGTGTTTATCTTATTTATTATTTTTTTAAAAAACGGGGACTTACTCCCACCATCAGCTTCGCAGTAGTCGGTCTTGTAATCGGTGAGGCAGCCTCCATGACCGTTTCCCTGATTGCGGTAAAGCTGCATTTCGATAAGGTATATCCCTGGAATACCAACGCCCTGAGAAGACTTAAGCCTTCCCGTCTGCTTCCTGTTACCAGGCAGCTTCTTTCCCTTGCGATTCCGTTGTCCATGAACCGTATCATCATTAACTTTTTGCAAAGCATTGAAGCAATTTTCATTCCACAGAAGCTTCTCGCCTATGGTTACGATACGACTACCGCTTTGAGTGTATATGGCGTGTTGACCGGCATGTCGCTGCCACTCATTCTTTTTCCCGGTGCTATTACAAACTCCATCAGTGTCCTGCTTCTTCCAATGGTTTCGGAGGCGGAAGCTGTTGGCAACCGGAATAAAATTGCAAAAGCCGTCCAAAGCTCCATCCGCTATGGATTTTTGCTCGGACTGCTCTTTACCGCTCTGTTTTTCTTCGGTGGAAAGTTTCTCGGGAATCTGCTTTATCAAAACGAAATGGCTGGGGATTTTATTCTGGTTCTCAGTTTTCTGTGTCCGCTGATGTATATTGCCAGCACTCTGAACAGTATTCTAAACGGTCTCGGACGCACCATGGAAACCTTTTTCTACAGTATGGTCAGTCTGCTTGTCCGCCTGGGCTTCGTGTTTTTCCTGATTCCTGTTTACGGAATCTATGGCTATCTCTGGGGACTGCTTGCCAGCCAGTTCGTCCAGACCGTGCTCTGCATCCTCGGTGTCCGTAAGCTGAAGTAGACTAGCCAAGCTGTTTCAGCAATGCTTCACACCCCTCCATGATATCCTCATAGGTTTCGTCGAAGTTTCCGGTGTACCAGGGGTCCGCGATGTCGCGGGTACTTCCTGCAAATTCCAGCAGCTTGTATATTTTATGTTCCGGGTCTCCACCCACTATGCGCTGCATATTGCGGATGTTCCAGTCATCCATTCCGATGAGATAGTCATAATTTTCATAATCTGCACGCGTCATCTGGACTGCCCGGTGTGGAACTACCGGAATTCCGACTTCACGAAGCTTTTGCACCGTACCATGATGCGGTGGGTTGCCAATCTCCTCGCGGCTCGTCGCCGCGGACGCAACCGCAAAGTGGTCGGAAAGACCACGCTGGTTTATCAGGTGGGTGAAGACGGATTCTGCCATCGTGGAACGGCAGATGTTGCCATGGCATACCATGAGAATTTTAATTTTTCTTTCCATATCGTTTCATATCCTTGCATATCTTCGTTTTTCCTAGGTTTTATCAGCTTTTCCCAACAGAACCCTTTCTTCCCTATCCTAGCATAACCTCGCATATCTTTCCATATCCTGGCAAGCAAAATGAGTAAAAATCTAGGTAAAACCTCTCTTTTTACTCATTTTTACTCACCACTTTATTTCAGGTATCTTTTATCCTTTTATCGTGCACATCTTTTCAACTCTTTTTCTACGTTTTCCAGACGTTTTATTTCTTTCTCCGCATCCTCTAACTTTAAGTGAGTGTAAACATTTAAAGTCACACTGATATCCGTATGTCCCATAAGATATTTCAAGGTCTCTACGGATATTCCCCTCTTTGCCATATTCGTACAGAATGTATGGCGGCAGACATGGGGTGTTATCTTTGGGAGTTGCACCCGATATATCTTGTTATATTTTTCAACAGAATGCTGAAACCGCTTCTCCCATTGATAAGGCATCATAGGCATTCCACGTTTATCCAAAAACAGAAAACCTGTATATCCGTCAATACATATTTCAATCTTCGGTTTCTTTCGGTTTGCTAACACCCGTTTCATTACTTCATATACTTCTTCCGACATGGGTAATACCCTCGTTCCTGCGTCCGTTTTCGTTTTCTCAATGTATTTCCCTTTGTTACCAACGTATTGTAACTGGTGGTCAACATTGATTGTTTTCTTTTGCATATCAATATCTTTCAAAGTAAGTCCACAGAATTCCCCGATACGAAGTCCTGTGTGCAGAAGCAGATACATTCCGTCGTAGCACTCACTGAAATGTTCATCCTGCTTGATAAACTGCAAGAAATCTTTTTCCTGTTTTCCCGTCAGTGCTTCTCTTTTTACCGAATCATTGATTAAGAAGTTATGTAAGTCAAAATCAAAGGGATTCTTGTGTATTAAGTCCGCTTCGTATGCCATCTGGAACGCAGGTCTTACAACTCCACGAACCGTATGAATGGAACTGTAACTCTTTCCATCCACTGATTGAAGCTTTATAATCCATGACTTGGCATCCATGGTATTAACCTGCTTGATTTTTACGTTTCCAAACGCATCCCTTTTCAAAAGGTTGACTACGGTCTTATAACCTGCCGAAGTGGTAGGACGAACATTTATCTTCTGGCTGATATATTTTTCAACCAACTCTAACACTGTCATATCCCCACCTGACAGGGATACCCCCTTTGCCAAGTCACGCTCCAGAATCTTTTCCTTTTCCCTTAATGACAGGTCTGGTTTTTTCCCCTCTGGTAACTTATCATTTTTTTCAAGTTTCCAACTGTACAGAAACTTTCTTTTCTTTGTAACCGGGTCAATGGTACTATACAGATACCTTCCATCCGCTCTCTGTTGTTCTCCTAACCGTAAAATACGATTCTTACTATCTCTTCTCTTTTCGCTCATGGTTTTATCCTCCTTTTCTCTATCTCCCCACCTCCAAGGGGTGGGGATTGTACCGGAACTGCAAATGTTTTTCAAGGTATTTTTCAGATTGAACTCGTTTCGTTTATGAACTTCTCAAAGAGTTCTCGTTTCAACAAAACTTTGTTCCCAACCATGAGGATATAATCCGCCGTAGGATTGTCCGAAATTACCCTCCGCAGACTCTTTTCCCCAATATTGAAATACTGTGCCGCTTCTGTGATTGTCAGATTGAACTTTCTGTAAAGTGGAATCTGATTTGATGTTGTCTTGTTTTGAGACATCATAAAAAACTACCTCCATTTTCTAAAGATAGTTTTCATAGAAATTATGTCTCCCTTTTTAAAAGGGTGGTTGATAAGGGGACGTGTCGGGTGTTTTGGTGATGCTATGGGAAAGTTTTTCAAACACTTTAGGGTGTTGGTTACTGTCAGCAAGGGGAAAGGGTATGTTATGAGGGGGATTTATAATGATGTGAGGGGTTGAGAGAGACGCTAGAAGGATAAACTTCCTTTCTCCCCTTCTTATTTTTCCTATCCCTTGCTATAAAAATTTCTAATCTTTATCCCCCATTTTTAAGTTCCTAGGGGGTGTAGCAAAACTCCTGCTAACTTGTTCCAAACACGCTTACATTTTCCGAAACGCCTCACGCTACCCTGATACGTCACTTGAGGTTTTCCTATCTGGGCTTTCTGACAGCTGCTATTGATAGGAAAATAACAGGATAGGAAAATGGGATTTATTAGTTGATAGTATTCTTCTTGGGAAAATTTACTGCTGAATAAAAAGCGTGAGTGCTTGGGAGATTTTGCGAACTTGTTTGGGAAATGGATAAGAAATTGGGTTGCTTCGGACATACATTATTTTCTTTCACTCTCTCATATTTTTTCTGAAATCCTTTGTTTCCTATTCCTTTTTCTATCGTTTTGAGAAAATTTTATTAAACTACCCCTATCCCAAAATCTGGGTTACTTCTTACCTTGGTCTTTTCGGAATTTTTCTGAACATAAGGAAAGCCTTGCAACAGGGGAACTGCTACAAGGCTTTGCGTAATGATTTTACTATCTTTATTCTGTGTCAACCTCTCCATAGATATTGATTTCTATATACAACTTTCTTATATCCAAGGACTCCCATGGTTCTTCGGGAGTGTTGTACTCTAGTAGGTTCTTGTTCGTATCTAGGGAAAGATAAGCATCTGGTATCTCTTCCCCATTGATTCTTACTCTCCCACTTACATCCCTAATCTTGGAATCATGCAGGATATCTATAAACGAAACTCCCTCATCACTGGAATCCATACAACAAATGATGCCTGAATTAGGAATCTCTTTATTGTTAAATTTTACTGCTAACATATTAAACACCTCCTGCCTTGATAATCTTAATTTTTATCTGCTCCGGGGTATACTTTCCATTCGCCAGAGCAGTAAGTTGCTCAAGATTCATACCCCTGTGGTAGGCATCTACCAACTGTGCCGTGGTGATGTCCTTTACACCAAAGGGTACAATACGAACTGCTCCCTGTGGAGTCATTGCTAAACCCTTGAGTGTTTTCTCCATCCTCCCAAGCATAGCCTGCTGGGTTACTAACTGCGCTCCAAGTCTCTTAAGGACTTTGATAAGTTCCTGATCCATTTTTCCTTCCTCCTTTAAATCAATTTTTCTTTCTATTCTCGTTTATGTCTTTTCATAGGAATCACAAATAAGGAACAGGCAAGCCACACACATATCACATAATTTTCATGTTTTATTAAAAAAAAATAGCCAAGTCAGTATTAAAACCAACTTGGCTGTTATAATTCATAATATTAAATGTCAGACCATCCACCTGTTCCTCCATATTTAGCATGACCTCCACCCATCTGCTGTATTATATCTTGGAATTGCTTTTCTAAATCGGATGTGTTATTAGTTGTAGAATCAGTACTACCTCCATTATTATTTGTTTTTGTGCCTTCTGTATTGGTAGGTGCAGTTGGTTTTTTATCCGATAATAGACTAGCTTTGATATATACTACTCCATTCCCCCATGTTACTCTATACCAATCATTACTTGTTCTTCCTGTTACATGCAGACTCGCAGATTTTTCCACTGTGGTTACTTTATCACTGGATTCATCTGGTTTTGAATATGTATCACAATCCTCTAAAGCATACATAGTAACCGACATAGGTTCTATGGATTTTAGAAATTCAACTTCTGATTGTAATTGCTCTAATTCTGATTGTAAGGAATCATTATTCTCCTGTAATTCCTCATTTTTAGTAGTAGAATCTGACAGTTGCTGTTGTAAGTCTGATAACTGATTTTCTAGGTCAGATATTGAATCTTGGATTTCTACAATAAAATTATTCAAGTCCTGATTATTAGAATTCACTTTATTTAGTTGCAAATATAATGTAATATTACCTATAATAGAAATGATAAGTATGATTGTTAGAATTATTGATAATGTTTTCTTCATTAAGGTACTCCCTATATCAAAAGAAATGTTTTAAAGCATAAATGTTATTGAACTGAAAATATTTTCAATTCGGCTATTTGAAACTTTTATTTATCTTTTAGTAGTTAGTAGTCTCCTCTCATTCCTTGACCATCACCATAACCAGTAATTCCATTACTAGTACTAGGTCCAAAAAGATTGTCTAAAGTCTCTTGCACTTTTTCTTGAGTCATGTTACTCGATTGGTTACTGTCAGAATCTCCCTGCTCCTGTGACACTTGATTACCCTGTGTAGGTTCTTGAACTTCAGATGCAACCTCACTTCCACTTTGAGAATCGTTGTTGTTATTTACAGTTGTTTCCTCTAAACCTGTTGCTTGCAACTTCTCTAACTCTGCCTGCAATGATTCTATCTCTGATTGCAGGAATTCATTTTCAGATTGCAATTCTTCGTTTTTGGTGTTTGTATCTGAAAGGTCTGCTTGGACTTCGGATATCTGGTTTTCTAGGTTGTCCATAGAAGCCTGAACTTCTGATATAGTAGTATTCAGGTTTTTATTATCCGTAGTTGATGTTTTTAACCTTGAATATAACAATATATTTCCTGTAACTGATACGATTAGCAATATCATTAAAACAACGTTAAATGTTTTATTTTTCATATTCTTTTCTCCCCACCTTCCTAATACGCAAGCGGGGCATCCAACAAGCAGATGCCCCTAATAAAAATGAATTTTCCTGTTAAACAATTACCGTATACCTAACACGGTCAGTAGGCTTGCTATTCCACCTAACAAAGTACAAATTGTGCCTGCGTTTTTGATTACAGGATACTTCTCAATATCCTCCTCCAGAAACTTCTTCAATGTAGTTAAAATGGCAGTAGGAAGATTTACCTTTCCACTTTCCATTTCCTTTGCCAATTTTTCAATATATTCCTTACCTTTGTTTGTTGTAGCATTGTCCTCATCCGTTAAACCATTTTCATATAAAACGTCCGTAATTTTATCAAATTCCTCCGGTGTCTTAATATCACTTGATACAATCACTTCCCCAATGCCACCTGGCGGAAGATTCCCCGGGTTCTCTTCTTCAAAATCCTCAATCGTTTTAATTAGAATCAAAATTTCCAATTCTTCTGGTGTAAGTTGACTACCCATTTAGTAGATTCCCCCTCTCGTATACTGCTATTGTTTGATTATATCATCTTTAAGCATACTTTTCAATGCTTTTAGCATTGTGTGAATTGACCTAAAGATAACAGATAAACTTTAAAATAAAGATGTTGGAGGTACTTATCATGATTCAGGGATTAGGAGAACGCTTACAGGAACTTAGAACTTCACAAAATCTTTCTCAAAAGGAAGTTGCTGAAATTTTAGATGTTTCGCCTTCTGTTATCTCCAATTATGAAAGCAGTGAACGTACTCCCAGTGTTGAGAAGTTAGTAGCACTCGCCCGTTTGTACCACTGTCCCACTGATTATTTACTCGGTTTTGATGTAAAAACCGAAGCCACTTCCATAGACATTTCCATGTTATCAGCTGAACAAAAAAAATTGCTCCAGATGTTTTTATACAGTTTGAATCGTTAAGTATTCTGTACTGTTTCTTTTTTCATCTGTCGCAATTTTTCTGTAACCACATTTCTTATATCACTTACGCAATATCCAATACAATCTATACTGTCAATTGCCTGTTGCTCCATGTCCTCTCGTTCCATCCCCATGCTGATAGACTCAATCACACTATGAAGCTTTCCCAATCGCAATGAAATCATTGTGAGGTCATCCACATACTTCAACAGTAACCGTTTTTCATCCATACGCTTAACACCTCCCTTCCTATTGTCCGGGAATTGTAACGCCTAATTATTCCCATGTCAATGAAATTTATTTCATAGTCCCTTTAGAAATAGTATAGCAATAATTGTACATTGTTATTATTGGTGGGTTGGTATATATATATAAATCCATTATATGCCTATTTTAAGGATGCCAGATTTTTTAAATTATTTTTGAAAGGGGAAAGCCTGTTGAAGCATTCACAAGACCTGTTTATTTTTCCCAAATAGCTGTACACTATTTTCCATACCCATGTTTATTTAGTACTCTATATACTGTCGTTTTTGAGCACCCCAACTCTTCCACAATTTCTTTTACCTGCAACCCTTTTTCATACCTATGTAATATCTTCTCCTCATTACAGTTATCTTTCTTTGCCAATAATGCCCCTTTATTTAACCTTCCACGTTTGTCTCTTACAATATTACGTTTCTTATTCCAATCTATCTTGTACTGCCTTTTCATTTCCCTGTCACAATATTCCGTGTCCATGTAAAATTCATAATCAACGTGGGTTTCCCATTCTTCATAGTCGCCAAAAATATCACTGTCTTTGATATCATCCATGTCCTTCATGTTTTCCGTTTTCTCCTATATGTTTATAAATTTTATCCCAATGTTGCAAAAAGACACATGCCGTAGCATGTGTCAAACACTTGTATATTATATATTGGTATTTTTGGTATTCCGGTATTCCGGTATTGTTATTGCCATTTGTTTATATATATTGTAGCACATTGACATAATATTACAATCAATAATTTTGCCACAGCACCTCAACTCTGCGGTTACTTTTTTTACTTCCCACACCTGTGTATGTCCGATAATATGTTTTCTTCCATTCACTCAAATATCGGTTGTATAACTCCACATCATAGTTACTAATTAGTATCTTTGCCCTCGTATCGGACTTCAAAAGTTCCGCCAGAAGTTTTTCATGTTCCTCATATTCATAGGACATACGATAGACTTTCCCCAGATTTTGTTTTTCATCGTCCACCTTTAAATAAGACGGGTCAAGATATAACATAACATCCTCATTGGTTCTATACCACCGAACAAGGTCGATAGCATCACATTGTGTGACAACTACATCTTGCATACGTTCTGACACTTTTTTCAGATTACGGACAGCCTTATAATACCGTTGAATATTTTGATTCTTTTCACTGCTCCATGCAATTCCCATGCCGTCCCTTGAACAATAATACAATTGAAAAATATTAAAGGCTATCTCTATGTCACTGACACTTATCCCCTTTTCGTTTGATGTTAAAACATCCGAAGTATAACTATGAATCGCATTTAATGCACACTCTCTGGCATACCGCTCTTTTCCCCTCCGGTACAACTTTTCAACAGCATTTGATGAGGATACCGTCATATCAACTAGTTCATTCCATTTAGTCTCATAATCTTTCCCGGCATTATCATAAACCACCTGATAGGTTTCTTTTACCAAATCCCAGTATTGCTTATATAGCTTGCGATAATGCTCATAGCGCAGCCATTCCAACGCATCCAGTTGATACATCTTATTGCACAGTATATTATCAATGAGTTCTATAATCTCCTGATATTGCTCCTGTTTAACCGCCACCCTGATTCTTTTAAAGAGCGAATGATTATATTTCCTGAAACACTCCATCGATAAAACAGCCAGTTCCTCATTGGTCGAGGTATTCAGCCTGTCTTCTATTGCCATTCTTTCTATAACCAGACGATTAAACAATTCTATGCTCGGTGGATTTTCCAGTAGTTTTTGAATCAATGCTTCTGTCTGCTCCCTGCTTGCCATTACGGACATAAATGTAGTAAGTCCATGACCAAAATCGTTATATATTTCCTGCTGATGTCGTTTCTTATTTAATAGCGTTCGGCATCCGCCACCATAAGGTTCTATATAGATACTTGCCTCATAGTTCAGCATGGAACATATTACATTGCACATTTTCGCTTTACCGCCATAATATGGAAATGGAGAGAGAACCTTACTCAATTTTCGTCCTCCTCATAAGAAATCTTATCCAGAACACTGGTGAAAAAGCGAATGACCTTCTGCCCTCCAATCGTACAATCCGTTCTCCCTTTGGTTGGCTTATCCACATACTCATAGATTATCAATGCTTCCTTGATATCCCTGAACGTGTATCTCCTGACGGGGCTTTCCTTATACCAGTCATTTAAGTCTGTTGTTTTCACATCATAGTGTTGTTTGTCATGGGAAAGATAGACCTGCAGGTCTTTTCCCATCTTTTGGCGGCAGAACTCTGCAAATTTTTTGATAACCCCCTTGGGGATTTCATTATCAATATAGTTTCTTTCGGTAACAGCCATATCAAAATAATGGGCACAGATAATTTTTGCAAGTTCATCCAGATAGGAGGGTTGCATGGATATCCCATAATTTTGAACCTTATAAATATCCTCCGCAATTTTACTGGTATTTGAAATAATTACACCATCTTCCTCCCCATCGTTCATAATTTGCAGATATATCGCTTCCTGACGCGAACAAACATCCTTCAGACGCACTATCTGGTATTCTATTTTACAATATCTTTTATAAACCTGACATTTTTCTTCCAACCTCTTTCCCTTGGAAAACGCATTACGGTATTGACTCTCTATATCAAGAACAGCAAAATTAATCTTAGAAAGTTGGGTTTCGTCACAGCTTTCCTTTTGCTTTCTAAGTTCTTCGCTTTTTTTCTGCAATTCTTTCACGGTATCAACCAGCTGATTTATCTGTTCTTCTGCTTTTGGAATATCTATATCCTTCATTTTTACCGTGTAGGTTTCATTATCCGTTTCCCACTCCCAATACGCATACTTTGTATCTGTAAAAAATCCCATGTTACACCTCCTGTATTCTATACATTATAGTGCAACATGGATTCTATTTCCATTTATAAATGGATTTTTCGCTATTCTTTTTATGGACTCCTAACTCTTATAAAAATTCCACAATTTTTTTCCCCCTTACTGCTATCCATTTTTTTCACTTTATGCAAACTTCTTCACGGCATCATGTAGTCTCACAAAATTTACAAGTCAGGTAAAGTAAAATACCCCTAATAAGAAAATGTCAAAACAAAAATCCATTTTCCCCTTAATGTAGGAAATTTTCTAATGCTTCTGGAATGTATTACCCATTTTTCATAACGTTATCGTTTTGTGGTAATCACTTTACAATCGGAGTGCTTTCAGAATTGGAAATCTGTGTTTCATACTCCTTTATCCTTCGGTAAAAGGTGTTGGGTTTTAGGTTTAACTTTGTCATGGCTTGCTTGGCTGTTATCTCATGGGATTTCCATTGGGAATAAACTGTATGGAACTGAATTTCATTGACATAGATAGCCTTTCTCCCAAACTGCACACCCTTTTTCTGTGCTTCAATAATTCCCTCTGCCTGTCTCTTGGCACGTTTTTCAAGTTCCTGTTGCGCCATTGTGGAATATACCTCAATTAGCAGGTTTGATACCATATCCATGACCCATTTATTTTCCTGACTTATATCCACTAGCGTTGTAGGGATTTCCAAAATTCTGGTATATATCCCATGTTCCCTGTACCATTGTAATTCTCTCTTGATACTTTCCTTATCTCTCCCCAACCGATCCATTTCTTCAAAGACCACCTCCACCATCTCACTGTTTTCATTGGCTTTCGCTACATGTGCAAGAATCACTTTCATTGCATTGTATCCCTCTCTGTCAAAAGTCTTTCCTGTCATCTTATCCCTGAATATGTTCGCTTCCGGAATATCAGGTCTGAATGTTTTTATGGCTGTGTCCTGACGCTCTAAATTTTGTTCTTTACTTGAAACTCTCTCGTAAGCATAGGTAATCATAGTGTATAACCTCCTTCTAAGCACTCAACTTTAAAATAAAATCTATCCCCTAATGATTGATAAGTCTGTGGATATCGCAAACAGTAAAAAGGCTATTGCCCTTTATCCATTGTTCCGCAGCATCTGTGTCACATGAAATATGTCAAAAATCCTACTTTTTGACATACCACTTTTCTATCCATTTTCCCTGTGTCATATATCCGATTTCCCTATTTTGAAATATTTCATTTTTAAATCATACTTTTTGAAATATTGGTAATAACGGGCAAGAAAAAAGCAACCCCTGTGACAGGATTGCTTCTTTCTCTTTACTCGTTGTCTTGAATTATTTTCTGAATGACTTGCCATCCTAAGAAAAAGAACTGTTTCGATATCCAAATTATGTTACTTATGATAAATACGATACAAGTGATATTAAATATTGTTTGGTTCGCTAATAACTGCATGATATATTCATATTCCATTGGGTTTCACTCCCTTCATAAGAAATGACATCCCTTAGGATGCCATCTCTTTTTCTTCTTTTGGTTCTGTCTGGGTTTCTGTGGTGGACTTCTTTTCTAAGGGTGCTACCTTCAAGGTGTTTCCCTCAATCTTTAAACCACCACTGATAATCCCCATCTCATACAATGCTTTGATTCTCTCTTCACTAAAACTCGTTCTCTCATATCGGGAAGAAATCACATCATATAACTGGGTTCCCTTTTCTTTGTGAGTGCCTGTTACAATGTAAAACAGGTTTACTAAACTATCATTTTCAAACTTGGGAATCAGGGAATTGATGTGACTCTTTACCATCCAGTTCCTACAATAAAAATTTTCTGTATCTGGAATCAATTCCCCTGTTTCTTCAGATATCGTTAAACCATATACCTCTTCTTTTCCAGTGAGGATAAGATTTCTTAACTGCTTATCCGTGAACTCTACAATTTCTCCCTTAGGAAGTGAGTATGCTTCCCATCCTAACTGACGTGCTCCTAAATACAACTCATTAACTACAATTAACTTTCTACACATAATTTCTACCTCTTCTTTCTGTACCCTCTGGTACTAAATATTTTGTTTTCGGAGACTCTTTATTTTTCTTTGTCCTCCTTACATTTAATACCTTAACGCTGGTGAAATGGGGTGTCATTAGGGGGAGTAGCCAAAGATAATTACTTTCTATTAGTGACAATGTAGAACATAAAAAAGGACACTCATTTTATTGAATGTCCTAATCTTTTTGACCGATATTTTCTCATACTTATGTACAAAATGTAAATAAGTAAATCATAGGTAAATACATAATTACAAAATGTTCAAAAGTTCTATTTTACACGCAATTTTCCATTTTCTTATGGAATGCCGTGGCAGATGAAAAGTACTTTTATCATAGTTATCAAACTCCTTAGATTGCCCAGAAATGCCGTATTTTGCGGGTAATTCCGGGGTGTTGTTATAATTCTCTTTTCTGTGTCAACTAGGCAAATTATAGCATAATTTAGCAAGTTGTGACTACCTGTTAGCAGTAGGAATAGTAGTAAAACGGGAAGTCTTACTACTAAGGGTTTTCCTCATTTTTTAATTCAGTAAATCGTTTCTTCATTTGTACCGTTCTAAGTATTCTCAATTCATCTAACAAAGTTTCATAAAACGACCATCCCCCTTCTTCTGGTATCTTTTCACATAAGAATTCTTTATACTTATCGTCCTCACATAATTCCAAAATTCCACTGACGCAAAAAGCCCGCTCACATTCTGCATAGCCTTCTTCTCCATTTCCAAACAATTTCCAAAAAAGATTTGTTTGAATTATTGCTTTTTCAACATAATCTAATGGTTTGCTCGCTTTACTTTTATCAAATTCACATATGTACATATTTCGTAATGCTTTGAAAAATAAAAAAGGATTATCGTTATACCCATACGTTGAATTACGAACATTATTAACATTACTACGGTAGTCATTTCTTATTCGCGGTAAAATAATATATGACGAAAATATTTTATCATTTTCTATATTTTGCGGTGTTTTTCTATGATGATGAATTCTTCTCCACATTTGCTTTTTTGTAATCAAATTATCACCACTCAAACATATGTCAGTACCTTTCAAATAGAAATATTTATCTTGGAAAACAAACCTTTCTGCTTTACTCCCAAAAAACATTTCTATTTCATCTTCAATTGTACCTATACTTGTATCTTTGCATTCTTCTTCAACTGTTTTTATATTCATCAAACAACTTCTCCATTATGAATATCACATCGTATCCGGATACAATATATTTACCCAATCATAATTTTTATAATATTTTTCATATATAAAATCCAAATCCATAATTAAGCCTCTTATCATATCTATATGCATTAAAGACAACTCTTCTTTGTACGACATATAACGCGCATCAACAAAAATATTATTATTTACAAAATAATCAATTACACTCTGATGCGATTTCATCCTTTGTCGTATCACGTTAATCTTCGGAACATCTATATTAACAATTTCATCAAGTAAGGCATTCAAATTGTGACCATTTTTTCTGATTTCTGATTCCACATAATCATTCTCTTCCAACAACGATTTTAATAAGGTTTCTATTACCACACAGAGTTCTGCATATATAGCATAAATATGTTCTTTATAAATCAAGTAATCAACTCGGGGAATATCAATCGTTTTAAATCTCTCTGCACAATTATCAATCATGTTATTCAGCAACTGATAATGTGCAAAAAAGGCAATAGTAAAATGACCTACCTCCTCAATCTCCCATGTAAACATATTTTCCAATATTTCAAATTGTTCATCCCGATTCATAATTCTATTTCTTCTTTCTTATACCTCATAATACAGATAGCAAATAACGCTCCAGTCATTGCCGGAGCGTCATCTTCACTAATCATTTTTAATCATAAGTTCATAACCTTTTTCATCACTACCAAATAATGTGATACCAAGTTCTCCATAATAATATCCATTTGCTGTCTTTTTTGTATCAACTTCGTTAATTGCCTCATTCAAATCAGCAGCACTTAATGATTCATCCATCAGTGGAGACATTCCTTGCATAAGGGCTTTTACTTGCTCAAGACTTGTATTATTAGTATAAACTCTAAAATTCAAATCACCCATATAAGTTTTTGATGCAACCAAATCTACAACTTTATCCCCTAATAAGTAAGACTTTCCTACTGCATCTTTATATGCCCCTAATCTGAATTCTGTTTTATAGTGGCTACTGCTTTTATCCGAAGGAGTAAAATCTTCTGCAAACATAAGATGTTCTGTCGCTTGTGAATTATATTGTTCTACAATATTTGTAATATAACTATCTACATCTACCACTTCATCAATTTCTGTTTCCGATGATTCTATGCTTTCAATATCTTCTGCGGTTTCTTCTTGTGTTGTATCTACTGACTGCTCAACTTGTGTATTCGCCATCTGCGTAGATGATGTATTATTTGTGTTCTCAGTATCACCAGACACCCCAATAATAAGATACAGTATCCAAGCAGCCGCTATAATACCGTATTTAAGTGCAGGTTTCATATCCTTCTTTCTTAATAAAAGAATTGTTAATGGCAATGGAAATATACATATCCAACCAAGAACCCATAGCCATGTAGGAGTTCCTTTCTTTCCTCCATTAGCACTATTTACATTAGGATTCCATGTATATCCACAACTCTGACATAAGCCAACTGTTCTATAAGCAGCCTGACTCACTGATTGACCTTTTCTTCCCGAACCAACAACATTTTTACGAGAAGCCGATTGGATAGTCATTCCTACTCTCTCTCTTTTAAAATTTATTTTTGTACTACCACATTTCGGACATTTTCCTGCAGAAGGCTCAGTATCTCTACTCTGCTGAGTCGTTTCCCCATAAAAGTTATTTGTAATATTTATAGTCGCCTTTTCTTGTAGCATCTCACTACCACAAAATTCGCAGATTTTATTTTGTGTTTCTGCTCCACAGCTTGGACATTTCATACCAGCTACTCCCTTATACATTATTATGTCTATAATAATATCAGATATGCCAAAATTCCACAATAAAAGACACCCCAGTATGACTGAAGCATCTCTGCCATGCAGAATTGCTACGCCACTTTAAGCATTTTCTGCGATACCGCTTTTGCATCGTTTTTCTTCTCAATCTCTGCCTGTGCTTTTCTGAACTCCTCCATACGTTTCAGTTCTGCCTCGACATCATTAAATCTGATATGTGTATACATTCGAGGTAACGCTAATATCCGAATGCCCCATGAGGTATTGTAACGTTTTTGGATTCATTCTTGATTTTGCCATATTCGAGCAATAAGTGTGGGCAGCACATATGAGATATTATTCTACATCTGCACCCTATAAATATCGTTGTACCTACCGACCATACAATTGAACCTATGCTGCTAGTGCATTGCCACTAATGGAATGTCGTCATCATTGCAGAAAAGAAATCCGGTGTAACCGTCAATTACTTTCCCTAACTTCGGCGGCTCCCTGTCCTCGATGATGGTTCGGAACATCATTTCCACACCCTCTATTATAGGAATCTTCCTCTTTTCCACTTCGGTCTTGATTTCTTCTATAATAATATATAATATATCGCGTATCACAGGTTCTCTATAACTGATAGTCGATGTTTACCGTCCGCTTCTCAAGGTCTTTAGGAACTTCCTCATCTGTTTACGGCTGATTGCCTCTCTGGTAACTCTATCATTTACCACCACACCTGCAAGCTAAAAACGAATGGATTCTTTACCAAAATGTCATCATCTACCACCATCTGGAAGACTAGCCTAAGCACTCTCCTTATGATATGAATGGAACTGTAACGCTTGCCATCCTCCTATTGCAACTTTACTAAAAAAGACTTCGCATCGAAAGTTTTTACCTTTCAGATTTTCTTTTGTCCGAAAAGCTCCTTTGTCAAAATTCTCTGTGCCACCACATATCCGGCTCTAGTACTCTGTCTTACCCCTGTATCACCTTATCTGCTTCGATAATAAATTCAATATACGATACACATGCTTATATTCTAGTAGCTTGTTTCAATTTTGCTAATTTCTCTTTACTTACCCTTATGCTCATAGAAATCATTTTGTGTATTACCAATCCCTCCATGTCAAAAATCATATTTCAATCCTCAACGCCTTAAATCAAAAATAGTCACTTTTTGTTAATAGATTACTACTAACAGAAAATAGCTGTAGATTAGCATTTTACAAATTATTTTTCATAACTCCTAAGTAATTCTCTGGGATGCCAATCAACTTCAAATCAATATCACTTCTATATTCGTCTATCACTGTTTCCACTGTCTGTACTAAAGCTTTCTTACCCTCTTCATCCGGGAGTCTTTTTAACCAAACCTGTGTATACGTAAATAATGATTCTTTATCTCTGGATGCCTCCACAAAAAGGATGTTGCGAACTTTACCAGAGAATTAAAATCCGTATTATACATTCTAGCTGCATCCTAAATAATTCCTTATATTTTTTCTTCTGCAATGTCAGAGGAATCTGACACGAGAATTCGTATAAATATCGCTGATACTACACTATATATGCGTACAAAGCACCCTCTTTAGATCACAAAAAATCACTTACATTGACTTACTATTTTTTTTCTTTGTGCATCGTACAGTTGCTTTATCTGCTTCTTGTATTCGTCTTTTTTCATTTGAAACTGCAAGCTATTTTCATCAGAAAGTTTAATTTTTGTTTCTGTAATCAACTCAAGCAGAATACTATCCATTTGCGGATTGTTTCCAAAATACCACATATCATAGTAAAATCCCAATTTTGTTAACATTAGTTTTAAAATATCTTTTGAATCCTCTTCGTTGATATAATTCCTAAGAAATGTTTTTATATTTTCATTGCTAATATCACAAAGTAAGAATGATAACATAAATCTGGTGAATTTCTTATCCTTGTTTGCTTGAATCAACTCAGAAATTACAACTTCCAATTTTGGCGTTCCTACATTATCAGCCACATTAAACTGAATAGCTACAGGAAGAACTATTTTTAATAAATCCAAAACATTTTCTTTTATCTTTTTATATTCCTCATCTGTTAAATTAGGATGCTTTTCTTTAAGTTTCTCTGGCAAGTCTTCTTTGGTCTTACTCGTTAAATATGCCGAAAATTCATTCATCATTAATCCAAATTGGAAGTTCATTCCCAACATATAGTTTTCTAAATGAATTTTCTTCTGGTCTTTATCGACTGTTTCTGCATTTTTGATAACATTTCCGTAAATCAAAAGCAAATCCATAAAAGATTCACTCTCTTCTATAGAGCTAATTTTAGTAATTTCCATAGGCGATGTTTCTTTATTTGCAGGTAGTACTTCTCCCAACTCGTCTATTTCTTCTATAGAACGTCTACTGCTTGTTATCGCTTCTGTAAATTCTTTTCTGTCCATGTTGAACTCGATTCCTATACTTAGTTTCTCAATCTTGTCCAATATATCCATATTTTCCACAATAGTAGCTGTAATTTCATCATTCAAACTATTTAATAGTTTTGAACAATCTTGAACTATTCCAGAGTAAAACGATAATTCATGTGCAAAATTAACTCGATTTCCTTTGGCGGTCATTAAATCATATAATGTTTGATCAACAGCAGCATATGATGCAAGACAGTACTCCATAATGCTTGTATTGCTAAAACACACATAATCACCATTGATATATAATATATTATTTTCAAAAAAGATTATATCAAATTTTGACTGTGACTTTTTGAATCCCTTTTTGTTATGGTATTCATCGACCAGACTATTAAATTCATCGACAGTAAAAAAATACTCATCTTTCTTGCACATCTCATATGCTAAATATCCAAGAAAATGCTGCTTAACATCATAATCATATTCACTTCTCTGAAATCCTTCAGTAGAAAACTTATCTAAAACTGTTTCCAAATAAGTTCTCATAACTTTACCTTCATTAATAGGAACAAAATTTCTATCAACATCCCAAATAGTCATAAATATAGCAATATTAAATGGAGTCATTGCGAAATGGATATTATTGCAGTATGTTACGATTTTCTGCGTCATTTCATTTGCATCAAATCCCTCTTTACCTTCTCCCCATTTAGTAACCATTTCTCTAACTTGTCTTTTCCCAAAACACTCTAAATATACGGCTTTGTATTCTGCCCCCAAATCTGGAAGTTCCTTCAAAGTATATGTTTGATAGAACCTTTCTTCTGAAGCAAAAATAAATCTATTTTTAGGAAAAGCTTTTGTAAAAGCTTGAATCCAAACAATATGGTCTGCACTTGATATATTAACATTATCAAAAAGGCAAATAATCTTCCCATTTGATAATAGATTTCGTACTTGATTTTTTGTAATCGGTACATCAGATGACATGTTATTGAATATGAAATTTTGACAGGTAACCAAAATTCTATCTTGTCCTTTATTAAGTTTCATCATATCAATATATACTGGTATTTGTTCACTTTCATAACTTGTATGCGAAATACCAAACCTCTGTAATACTGTTGTTTTACCGCATTCTTTCTTTCCAATAAGCAATATATTATTAGAACCATTTATTAGGTCAGTTAAAGGAACTGGAACTTCCTTTTTGTCCTCTTTTCTAGTTAACTCTGTACGCTCATACTCAGATTTTTCAAAAATTGTAGGCTCCACGAAGAAATCGCCGATTTTATCGGGAGAATAACTATCAATGTTCTTTAACATCGTGTATTTTTCTGTTGCCTCTTCATAGTATTCTCTAAGTTGCAATTTCAAATCATATTCTACAGCTTTAGCTTCATCATAAGCAGTAAGTTGGTACACAGCTTTACCATTTTCATTAATTCTTAGAGCCATATCAAAATCCTCTCTCGGAGATTTCAAATATTCTCTTGAATAAATACAACAGGTACTTAAATCCATATCAATATCCAAGATGGAATATCCTGAATAGTAACAATCTATAGGATAAAGTTTTCCTGATGTATTATATATTGTTTTATATTTCTGGGTACAAATTTGCTTATCATCTAAATCGTGAACATGCCCTCGCAAAACTATATCAAAATAATTTAGCTTTCTTTCTACATTAGTCATTTCCAAATCCGACAACCAATCTAACGGATGGTGCATTAAGCAAATTTTCAAATCTGCATCTTTGATATTGTTATGCAATACTCCAACTTGTTGCTCACCAACAAGCATTTTACCTCTTTCTTCCCTGCCTGCTCCTGTTGATCTCCATGCTGAATCAAGTCCTACAATTCCTACATTAATACCATTTATATTTTTCGTAATTGAATATCCAAGACTCCATTTTTCTGCATCTGTCACATATTTTTCATACATATAATTATAGAAATATTGCAGTCTATTTTTATATTCATCTTTCATATCGTATATAGTTTCATTAACTTCTTCTATGGAAGATATTAAAGCCAAACCTTTTTCTGTAATTTTAGCAATTTTACTTTTATCTACCTCGTGATTTCCTGGCACAAGAATAAACTCTTTTTTAGTTAATCCTATTGCTTTAAGCAAAGGCTGAATAAAATGCTCCTCTGCTAATTGAATTTGCATTTCATCATTGAATGCTTTATCACCTCTACCAATTAAATCACCAGCGAAACAAATCAAATCTATATTAATATTATTTTCAGCCTTAACCTTCTTTATGTCATTAATTAATTTTTCCACTAATGAATCAATTTTTGATATTGAAGAAGCGTTAATATGTATATCTGATATATGTAAAATTCCAATTTTTTTCATTTATGGGTTTCCTTTCTCTAATTTTAAAATTAGATTTTTTCTACAGTGTTTTTTCCATTATGCTATTGAACGTCTCGCGTTTTAAGCATGTCTCCAAAATATTTAGTTATCTGGAACTTTTTTATATCACCACATTAAAACACTAAACATGCTTATTGTATAATCATCAAAATCAATATCCACCTTTCTTTTTTGTATAAGTTTCGGTGTACTAGCTCTGACAAAATCTGCATATTCGTTTTTAGCAAGCTTTATACTCATATTCAAAGCATATTAAAATCGTTCACGCTATTCCTGTGCTTTTATAGGTAAACTAGAAACCTCCTGCTCTCTTTCAATACAGTTCACTTCCCGAAAGTTTAAGAGTAATCTATAATATGCCATACCATTCAATATTCATTATTGTCTAATAATGTACTTTTCATATCGTATTCTCAATTCATTAGTTGCTTATCAACACCCCTCTCAAAATGTTTATTGCTGTAATAACTGATAGATATAAGAAGCTATAACAGATGCCACAACACCTAAAATAAAAGAAATAATACGTTCGCACCACTTATTTTTTCCCGATGCATTATTTTTCAATAATTCGTTATTTTCTATCAGGTATCTCATCATTTCATCCTTATCAATAACTACAATTTCTTCGTCACTTTTTTCTGTTTTTTGTACATCTTCTACTGTTTTTCCTTCATTAGTCAAAACTATTTTTTCTACTAGTTCAGGACTTACATGCGCTATTTTTCTCTCTAACCCTTGTATCGGAATCTTAATCAAAAAATCAGACATGATACAAACATCCTTTGTAACCCCATTCACCGTTAATGTAGAATATACCCTTCTCTTATCCTTATAGTTGCGTACATTCGTTGTTAGTGGTGCTGCGATAACAGATTCCTTTTCTACTTCAACTACAATAAATGGTCTATAACATTCACGAATCCCCGTACCCATATTATCCTTTAAAAGATACGTATAAACATCTCCTATTCTGATCACTTCTATTCTCCTCCTTTGTGTTAC
>OQVT01000380.1_pt1 | contig 23938 bp, 24 predicted proteins | sample 1691561 | NCBI WGS metagenome assembly OQVT01 (sample SAMN03418260, study PRJEB22391) | human gut metagenome | biome: human-gut; feature: organic feature; material: feces | host: Homo sapiens | place: Tanzania | collected 2013-01 | reverse complement strand
TTGTAGAGCATATTTTGATGGGGGGCTACTTCTGAATGTTTTCGCTCTTAGGTTGACGCTCAAGAACGTAAACGATAATAACCGAAACAATAGTAGTGGTGAAAACGGCACCACTGAGCCAATCGTGCCCCAAAAAGCCAAGAACAAAAGCTATAGCAGAAAGAATAACAGCAAGGAAACAACCGATGTTCTGCCCACGAGTATGCTGCTTTTCCATGGCAGAAATCATTTCGTTCTCTGCCTCGTGGCGATGGTTCTGCTCTTTTTCTGCCATAGACAAGATTCTATCTGCCGCACCTGGCAGGGTATTTTCATAGCCAGCGAACGAATCCGGATGCGGTAGAGGACCCGTAAAGGTTCTCTGTTCGTAACGAACCATAGCGCCAAGGACAATCGAACGCTTGTCCTCGGGTATGGAATCCAAAACTTCAGCCAGTTCTGGAGGCAAGTTTTGGATCTGCCCGTTAAGATTGTCCTCCTCTGATTGTTTCTTGGGCAACTGCCTTGGGTTACGCTTTTCTTTCATAATGGTATGGCAACTACTGCGAGATTGTAATCATTGAATGGCGAATACTCTCACCAACTCTACGCCAATCTGATGAAATAGAAGCACCATCATCATAACGGCTGCGAATTTGGATTTTTGCCTGTGGGACTGATATAACACTCACAACCCCACGAACAAATGCTTTGTCAAGGAGAAGCCTATAGCGTTTCTGCAACGATACTGATGCAGAAACGCCACTACTGGTTTTTACTTTAATGTGAGCCATTTCAATTTGTTTTTAAATAGTGTTACCTTGCAAAGATAATCATCATCAATCAATCAATCACAAAATTTTAATAATATTTTACACTTTTGTGTTGTAAAACATATATCAGAAGCCGTCCCGGATGGAAGGTTTCTGTGGTGGCACATAGTCGGGAGACATCTGCTCGAGGACCTTATGGTAGGCTTCAGCAAGGTCTTTGCCGAACTCGTTGCGCTTGTAAACCTTATCTCTATAGAAGTCGTTGTGGCCGTAGCGCAGTTTAGCAATGCCATGCTCAGCGATGTAGTTTAAGGCGGTGGTGGTGATATGGAAGTATGTCACCGTCTCATAGTGATAGAACTCCATCAGTTCACCCGTGACTGAGCTGTGCCCCATGCTGTCGGTAACATGGTCAAACTTCTCGTCGTATGGAACCAGTACCAACACCTTGCCGTCGCCCGTTTTGAGCAGCAGCGTGTCATAATGCTCCACCGCGCCCTGCATCTCGAGTGACCACACCGTGTCAGTCGCCGTGGTATCACAAATCAGTTTAACGGCAGTCTGGTGTCTCTTATCCCACTCTATCTCGCCCACATAGGCGAGTCCGGCGAATTTGCCCCACGACGGCAGGGCGAAACACGCAACCAATAATATATTAACGATGAATTTGTACATAGAAATAACGATTTAGACGGTGCAAAGATAACTCTATTTTTTAGAGTGTGCAAATTCTGTACCAAAAAATTAGACTGCTTAGCTTCACAGCCAGGCAGCCAAAGTATGGTTATTTCTATGTAGAATAGTACGTTGCAAAGGTAAAGAATATTTTTGAGTTGTCAACAAAATATTTTAGATTTCAACAATTTATTAACATTGAGCAAAAAAACCTCTCGGTGTGAGAGGCTAGTGGGTTAGGCGTTGTTGTGCTGGAAAGCGGTGGCGGCGAGAAATATGCCGCCCACCACCTTTGCGCCCATCTCCTCGAGATACTCAACCATGGTGCTGAAGCTCTTGCCCTTGGTAATCACATCGTCGAAGATAATCACCTTGCGTCCGTTGAAGAAACGGCGGTCGAACTTCAAGACCTGCACCTTAGAGATAGACTTGCACACCTTGTGCTCGTGGATAGCGAGGCGTTCACCCTCGACCTTAATATGCTTGTAGGCGTTAGCCATCTGCGTTGCCTTGCACACCTCTTGAGCGAATTGCTCGTATCGCATCTGTGTTCTCTCCTCGCTGCTTGCAGGTATGCAGACGAAGGTACAGTTTTCGAGGTCAGGCATAGACTCGTCGAGTGTTGTGCTAACCCACCGGGCGACCTCTGATGAGATGGCGGTGTCGCCGTCTTTGAATTTCCACACTTTTTTGCGGATGCCCCAAGCCTTGCCATCAGCCTTAACGGTGGTAGGGATGTAGGTGTAGCGAGCAGCCATGAAGATGTTGTTACTGTTCTCGAAATCGGAAGTGTTTGAAATGTGTACCATAACATAGAAATTTTAAGAGTGAATAATTTTTTATTTACACTGCCACGTGACGAGCAAAGAGTGAGATTGCCAGCAAGGTTTTCCAAGGCTAAATACTACCCGCAGGGCTGGAGATTTCGACTGAAACAGCGCTTGACCTTGCATATCGAGCCAAGCCGTAACTTTGCGGTGTAAAAGAAAAAATTACTCTCAAAATTTGTTATGGCACACTCACACACGACGCTGAACAATGCCACATCTGGCCGCTCTTAACACCAGCCCCCCACCAGGCGGCAAGGAGCAGGGCGCGCAGTGCGGAAATTCAGGCGACAACCGGCAAGCCCAGCGGGTGCCGTCACCGACGAATGCCCGACCCGAAACCCTTTGGATGACTGCAAGTGGAGAGAACCGCGCCGAGTAATTGCCAAGAGGTGGCGATGCTGATGGGAGCCCACAAGCCAAGGTCGAAGGGGTGAGCGCGAGAGGGGAGCAAGTCCTAAGATGCAAGTCCGTTCAACCGCCATTTGACGGTTGCAAGATGATTATGACGATGTGACAAGGGTAAGAGGCACGATGGTTGAAACGAGGAAATGGGCTGGTGGTATGCGGCACTCACCGCCACCGCAGCCGAACAATGCCCCACCAGCCACCGAGAGGCTTTAGCGAAACAAAGGTGGCGATACCATCACTGGCACCGCCACCTTAAAGTTACTATATAAATATGAAATTAAAATATCGGATTGCTTAACTATTGCCTAACTATCGCTTCGGGTTGTTTTTCATGCGTTGATAGTGCTGCCATGAACGGTCGAAGCCACGCTCACCGTCCATCACCATGAACGATTCAATGCCGTCGGCAAGGCGGGCGTTGAGCTCGTTGATGGCATCGGTCTGTCGCTCCATGGAGGCTGCCACCATCACCATCGAGGTGTCGTGCTGTTCGGCGGTGCGCTGCTGGCTGGCAGTCATGTCGCCGAGTATGGCACCCTGTCCGATGGCACGACTCACATCTTCACTCGTGAGCGAACCCACTGTGTTGTTGCGCTGCGCTTGGTCTATCAGACGAAGCACAGGAAGCAACTGAGGATTCGACACAGCGTTATGGTTCGCCACGAACTCATTGGCGTGCACCACACCGGCTTCACGGCGGTTGTTTGGATCACGGCTCGTGAAGCCACCTTCGTAGTAGCCCATCTGCTGCGCTTGGTGCGACTTCTTGATGGTGGCGATTTGCAAGGCACCAGCCGCAAGAGCCATACTGGCAGCAATCGGGGCAAGAAGGTAACCAATCATCGGCACTTGCGCGGCGCTGGCATAAGCATTAATCGCAGCCATTGCTGTCGATGCCACGGCTTGCGCCATCTCGATGACCATAGCACGTTTATCATACTTGGTCTTAATCTTAGCGATCTCCTTTTCTTTCTGCTCTTCAAGTTGTTTTCTCTTCTTGTCATTGTTGCCAGCAGCGTCAATCTGCGCTTTGTAATTCTTTTCAACTTTAGCAAGTTCGAGGTCACGGCTGGCGTTGGCATAGTCAGTGTAGGACTTCACACCGGCATTCATGACAGCGAAAGCAGCAGCCGCCATATCGGCGATGCTCTTTAGCTTCTCGGGCAATGTGCTGCCCAAGTTCTCAAAGCCAGCCTTCCAAGTCTCGACGAGCGTGGTGACCATGGTTGACCACTCCGAGCCTTGACCTTTGATGAGTTCCACGACCTTGTTGTGGTAGTTCTGCGTGATCTGGAACTTGCGCGACTCATAGTCCTCTTGTGAGATAAGCCCTTGCTTGCGTGCATCCTCGAGGGCTTTCATCTGCTGCTCGTAGGTATCTTTGGCATCGTCGAAATCTTGATCCTTGGCTTTTGTGCCGGTCTTAGAGTTCACCTCGTCACGATACTTTTTCTCGATTGCAGCACGAGCTTCCTGGTATTCCTCCTCATTGAGCAGTTTTTGGTCGTAGAGTTGCTTTGCAACGCGCAGTTCCGCATCCATCCGAGTCTTTGCGCCTTGCTGCGAATAGATGTATAGCCAAGCAGACATGTTTTGCTCCATCTGCTTGCGTTGACGCAATTCTTCCTCTTTGGCAGCTTTGTCAAGGGCCTTTTCTGCGTCGAGCCATTCTTTAGAACCCTCTTTATGGATTTTCATAACCTCTTGCAGATAGTCGAGTTCAAGTTTAGCGCGACGGTCGTTGAGCCATTGTTGGTTGTGAAAAGCCTCTTTGTTATCGGGGTTGTAAAACTCCATTTCAGCATCAAGCTTTGCTTGGTCACGGCGTTGTTGGGCAGCGGTGATTTGGATTTGAGTCATCTGCTGCTCATGCTTTGTCTTAGCCTCCTCGAGTTTTTTAGCATCTTTGGCATAGTCATCACTTTCAGCCTTGCCAAAAGCCTCATAGGTATCGAGTCGAGAGTTCCAAAACTCCTCCTCGATATTAGCCATGCGGTCGAGATATTCATAGTAGCCAAGCTCACCGGCTTTGTAGAGTCGCAACGCTTCTGTTTCAGCACTGGCACGGTCTTCGACAGTATCTTTAAGAGCTTGCTCGTATTCCTGTTTAGCCACGCGATTCGCAAGGCGTTTAGCTTTAGCAGCGTCTTGCTCTTTTTTGCGTTGTGCAGCACGAGCTTCACGTTCTTTCTTCTTGCGCTCGGCCTCAGCCTTACGCTCAGCCTTTTCATCAGGAGGAGTAAAGTCAGAGTTGCCACGGCCACCGCCGCCACCGCCTGGAGGTGTGATATCGCTTGTTGGTGTTTTAGGCTTGCCAGTGTCTTGCGCATACCAGTCTTTGCCATACTCATCCTTGAGGGCTTGCATGGCATCGTCGGTATATTTGAGTTTTCTGTTGACATCATCAAGCTTGGATTCAAGACGGCTAAGAGCCACTTTATTCCCGACAATACGCCCAAAAGTAATACCCGCTTGGTCTTCAGGATTAACACCTGGAGTATACGGGTTTTCCCTCATATCTTTGTAATCTTCCTCTTGGCGTTTCTTCTCTTCCTCGATTTCCTTCTCGAGTTTTTTCTTCTCCATCACCAAGCCTGCACGCTCTTTGCCATACTCCTTGAATTTCTCCTTAGCACCCTCAACTTCGTAGAGATGAATGAGGCTGTCAATATAGGCATCAAGAGCTTGTTTAGAATAGCTAAACGCACGAGTGGTGGCATCAATTTTACCATTGAAGCCAGGGATGGTTTTATTCAGTTTGTCAACGGCAGCCTTTTGGTCTTTATAGGATTGAGTTGTGTCGTTGGCTTTGGCAATGAGGATTTCGAGTTCAGTCTGCTCATCCACAATTTTCTTGCGAGCTTGGTCACGCACATCATTCAGTGCCTCCTCAGCCGCTTTAGCCTCGGTGAGGCCTCTGTTGTGGTCAATTAGCAGACCGATAACCAATCCAAGAGCAGCGGCGAGAGCGCCATAAGGATTGGTAGCAATCACGGTCCATAGTCGTTTGAATGCAGGGATAATATAGTTCACCCAATAATATTGGACTTGAAAAGCTATATTAGATGCATTAACGACGACGGTGTAAGCCACAATAGCTGCTGTAGTGGATATAATAGTGGCAGCATACTCACTGATGAAAGAAATGGTAGATGACAGCACATGCATCATAGCACTTGTGCCAGTGATGGCGTATTTCATAGCCGGTGCAAGTTTTTGGCCGAGTTCAACCGCCATTTCGTGGAAGCCCTTTTTAGCTTTGTCAAGGTTGGCTTGAACTGTGTTGTTTTGTACGTTGTACTCTTTCGTGACCGAAGTTCCCTGTTTGAAAGCGACATTGGCGGCTTGCTGCTGTTTCTTCACCATTTCCACATTGCCAGCGAGAGCGGCAATAACCTGCGATGCGCGAGCACCATCGGTACCCATGGCATCAAACACGGGAGCCAACGCGCTGATGTCGCCAAGCTCATTCAGTCGCTGAAGGAGCATCAACAGGGCCTCGTTGGTATCCTCTTTCAGCACCTTGTTGAATGCTTGCAGGTCCATGCCGGTAGCCTTGGCAATCTTGGTTGGATCCTGGAACAGCTTCATGATGAGTTGCGAGAGGGCGGTGGCACTCATTTCCACTGCTTGGCCTTGTGAGTCAAGCACGGCAGCAAAGCCCATGATCTGCGGAATGGTCATGTTTGCCTGCTTACCAACACCGGCAAGGCGTTGTGCGAAGTTGGCCAAATAGGGAGCCGAAGCAGTGCAGTTTTGCGACAGCTCGTTGATAACCGAGCCCACGGCGAGCAGCGACTGCTCCACACCGAGCCGGTCTTTATCGCCGAATATGTCGGTCAGCTTGGAAAGTGTCAGCGTAGCACCCTCACCCAGGTCATCGAGAGCCACATTGATTTGGTTCGCAGCCTTAACGAAGCCAAGCACATCATCCTGCGATTGCAGACCCAATCGCCCGGCTTCTTGAGCCAATTTGTTCAAGTCCTCTCGGCTGGTGCGAGTGTCCATCTTCTTGAACGACTCGTTTAGTTTTTCGACATCATCTTCTGTCATGCCGGTGAACTTGCGAACATTTGCCATCTCGGCCTCCATGTCGGCATAGGCCTGCACCGCTTGGCGTGCAGTGAACACCAAGCCGGTGAAAGCAGCGGCAGCACTGGCGATGCTCATGCCCCACTCATTAACCTTTCTGTTAAGTCGTGATAGCAGACCCTCATGTTCCCGAAGCTCGGCATCGACATTCTTGATTTCGGCTTTCACACGCTTGATGGCTTCGACATGAGCCTTCCACGCCGATGAACCACGTTCCATGTGGTCCAAGTCGGCTTTCAGTTGCTTGAGGGTGTGCCGCAGTTCCTTTGGCGATGCCTCGTTGAGCTTCGCCAAAGCAGCCTTGCACCGCTCCGAAGCGGTGCGAGCGTTGTCAAGTTGGCGAGAGACCTTGTTAATCTCCTTTTGGATTTTCACAAGACCTTTCTGGTCTCCAGCCGCCTCGAACTGACGTTTTTTTTCGTTCAGTTTGTCGAGTTTCGTTTCCAGTTCGGCAATCTTGCGCCCCACAGGTTGGGTGTTCAGCTCAATGCCGACTGTTGCTTTTGTAGAGATATCAGGCATAATCGTTGTCTTTTGTGTAAAGTTAAACCAATGCGGAAGTCTATAAAAAGACTACCACCGCTCTCATTTTCGAGTCACGAAAATGGTTTATCTCGTGGGTCGTAGAAGTTTCTGGGATAGGGTATTACCCTATTTTAGATGCGACCCACGAGGGGTGAAAGCGAACCTTTTCGCTACTCAAGCGAGCAAAACCCTTAACAAATAGGGCGTTGCGAGCGCAATTTGACCGCAAATTGCGGTCAGAACGAAAGTTCTGCCCCCACTGCCCTACGCCACCGAGCCGCTTACCGCCTTAAGTTCGGCGGAATATGCCAGCGGTCTCTCGCCGTGCGCCCATGGGCGTTTTCGGTGTGTCGTGGTGAGTCAATTACCATCCCAATCAGAATGAAGAAGTCACCTGCACCGAGTGCGAGGACTGCGGCATTTTCTCGCACCCGATACATAGCGTGTCAAAGGCATCGCTTCCATCGGTGCGAGCCTCCAGTTTGTCTTCCTCGGTCTCGGCACGCTTCTCGCCACGCTTATCCTTGTTGCCATTGTACACGCCAGCGGTCTGTACGCTCACAAGCAAGTCCTCATTGTTCTCACGGTTGAACATCGGGCGCAAACGAGCATGGCCAGCCATCATGCGGTTGATGAGCAGCTGCTTCTCGATGTGGTGCATAGGTCTACCTATATACACATCACGCACACGCCATCCTCGAGTCTTGAACTCGTTGATGATGACCCAACGGAAATCCTCACGGTTCACCGCATAGTTCGAGCCGAGAGCCGTGCTGTCATAATAGAACACGACCTCACGACGCTTGTGGAGTCGATAGTACTTGCAGAAGTCATCAATCAGTTCGGGCAGTTTGCGCTCGAACTTCACAAAGAAAGATTTGAGGATAAGCAGTTGCGCCTTGCGAGGTTGCCCCACCACAAGCCAGTTGATATTGGCGTTGTAGTCAAAAGCGATACACAACGGCTGGTTGAAGTCCACATCAGCATCGGCAAGAGAAGAAGGCTCCTTAATCTTATCGAACTGATATTCCAGGTTATCGAGGTACGAGAAGTTGGTGGCACTGTACTTGTTGCTCTCTGTCATCGAGGAATAGAAGCCATCACGAGCAATGCCGATGCGTTTGCAGAGCACCGAGGTCTGGAATGTCAAGGGCGGCAGGTCACGCTTCAGCTGGTTGATGAATGCCTCTCCCAGCACCTGCATATTGTAGATAGTCGATGCCTCACGGTAGTAGGTGGCCACCGAGCGCATTCGGCACAGGTCACGATTGAGCGTGCGCAGTTGTGAGCGCAGCCAAGCAGGGATAGTCTTGCCTTGAGCAATCAAGGCTTTAATCTTCTGCTCGACACGCCACACCTCATAGACCGTGGCTTGAATAAGCTGGATAAGTTCAGGGTCGCACTTGTGTTCATACTCCAGGAACCACGAGCCCTTCTTGGTCACAGGCATATCACTGGTAATCAGCATGCCGTGGTGGAAGTAGTGCTTGCCGAAGTATTGACGGTTGCCTCGGTTGGCTGGCAACGTCTCGTCTTTCAGCTGCTCGAAGTCGATGAACTTAGCTTCGTCGATGTCGAGTGCGTCGTAAGACTGAGAGTTCGATGTGCCGCTTCGGTCCTGTGATATGATAAAGCCAATGCTGCCGTTGTAGAACGACAGCACATTCTCATAGTTCTCAGGACGGAAGATAGGCTCGGGCCAATGCCAAGCTTTAGGAGGCTTGATGCCAATACACCAATGCACGTTGCGCAGGTAGCCCAATTTCTCCCAATGCACCAACATCGACGGCAGCGTGTTGGTGAGCGCACGCTTGCAGTTGGGAGAAACGATGCCGGTGATGCTGCCAGGCATGCGCTGCATATTGCGCAAGTTCCACATGGCATGCACCACACCCTTGCCCAAGGCACGTCCAGCGCAGAGGATGGTGTCCTTTGCGCCAGTATAGATAACCTCGTTCTGAATGTCGTTCAAATAGAATGGTTGTGGTTCAATCGGCTGCTTCATCCTGTTTCGGCTTTGGTTTGAATATATCATCCTCATTGAACTCAACAGCCTCAAACTCCACCTCTTCGATTTCCTCGTTCCAGTACGAGGCAATCTTCTTCTGAATCTTCTCGCGGATGTTAGGCACCGGTTTGAAGCCAGCCACCGACGGGTCATCAGTCGGCTTAAACGGCTGGATCATTATCTTATCGAAGCCACGGTCAACGAGGTCTTCTTTGTCGAGCTGGGTGTATTTGGCATACTTATCGGCAGCTGCCACCATACTCTTAGCATCACGGTTGATGCGTGCCATCTCATAGGCAGCACTCACCATCTCGATGAAACGGTAGCGGTGATATTCCTTGGTGGACTTCTGCAAGTCACCCAACAGAGCCTTCACCAACCGCAGGTCGGCGTAGGCTTGCGTGGGTCGCAGCTCATACACCTGCTGGATGTATGCCACCAAGTCACGATCTTTGGTGAGCGGAAACTTCAGCCAATAGTTGTAGATGTCACGCAGCCGGATCAGATGGCGTTGCGTGACTGCTGGCAGTCCAGCTGCTTCCATTTTGCTGACATCAGCAAAAAGGTAGTCTTTGGCTGTATCGAGGATAGCTGGTATCATAGATTTTCGTCAGCTTGCATATCGCGCAGGTAAGCACTGGTGAGCTGCACCGCCAGTGGCGAGCCCACCTCAGCCAGTTCAATCTCCTGCTTACGCAGTTTGTGGGCAGTCTCGGCCTTAGCCTTGAAATACACCTTTCGTACCGGTGAAGACTTGTCGTTGATGGCGAGTCGCAGCATGTCCTCATCGATGTCAAGCAGGGCGGCTATTTCACTGATGGGCGTTAGAGCGGCAGCCAGTTCAGCGATGCGGCCAAGCATATCTTGGTCAAAGCCTGTCGAGAGGTAGTGCAGAAGCTTTGAGTTGTAGGAATCCATTAGCGATATATTGATAAATCTCTAAATCAGTAGTAATGATGCCGCATTCGGTACGGTTGCCTTGTGTCTGATTCTGCGAGGTCACAATGGTCACATTATTATGATCATTGTGAAGCAGCACCACTTTGCTGTGGTTCTCGCAGAGATAGACATTATCGCAGACCGACTTGATAAAGCCAGCGATAAGAGTAGTCTTACGGCTTGCTTTCAGGTCAACATAGAGTGAGCACGAAGTCACCAAGCCGTTATTCTTTAAGCGGTGCAATCGGCGCAAGAAACCATCGCTCGTAGAGAAGGTGGAGATGGTGAGTGCCGCCGGTCCGATTTGTTGTAACACCTGGGCAATCACGTCTGCGAGCTGTAAACGGTTGTCAAAATAAGCCTGGCAGGGCGTTGTTGACAATGGTTTCAGGTGATTGACCTCACGCTTCGGCATTGTCATCAATGACTATGCCAAGCTTCTTCAAATCGGCAGTAACCGCAGCGCCGATAACGCCGCCGTTCTCTCGTATCGTATCGATACAAGCGATGATTTTCTGTCGTGCGGTGGTGGCCCGCTCGTCACTGATGTTTGCCTTGGCAAGAATTTTCTTATACTTGGTGAGCGTTTTCCGTGCCGCGTTAATCTTGCGCTGCGCTTCATCGCTATTGGGGTTGTATGTGGCGGCAGCCACAGGCTCACCCGAAGCGACGAAGTTATCATACTGCTCAAGATTGGCGCGGTACCGACGGTCGGCATCATCCAGTATCTTCAGATACTCATACCTGTCGCACGGTTGTGCCTTCTCCATCGTCTTCAGCTGTTCAAACACATTCTTGATGGTTTTGTACAGTTGAAGGTTGTTGTTCCATAGCGCTTGCACAGCTGGCGGCAAGGAGTCGTGGTTGGCACGTCGCCCTGTAGCCACTTTAGCCTCGGGCAGTTCATCGTCGGTAGAGATGACTGCCGGAGGTGTGGCAAGCGTTTTCTTTGCTGCAGGAATCACTTGTGCCTCCAGCTTGACGATGTCCGCACGGGTAAGTCCATCGAGACGGATGCGCAAGTGTTTCCGCAGCTCGTACTCCAGTTTGTCGGCGAACTTATCTGGCCGGCGCAGGATGTTGGCATAGAGGAAGCGGTTGTTGTTCAGCCGCAGCAGCAGCATTGCGCCAGCAGGTATGTCGCGTTTCTCTTGTGGCGTGTTAAGCCATTCGGTAAGTTGTTCAGTTATTTTGTTGTCCATAATGTGAGATAATTAAAAAGGCCGGGCAGTCCAGGCTACTGTTAGCGACTGGTGCCCGACCTGGGGAAGCGGCCTAACCTAGGCTACGTATGCTGAACGCAATAAGTTATCCACCTGCGATAGGCGAGCCATTAGCGCCGCTGATATTGCCGTCTTCGGTCTCAATCTTACCGGTGTAGAAAGGCGAAGGCATGATGTCGGTCACAGCCACATTGATGGTTGTTCCGCTGGCATCCGTCTCTGCACTACCGCTCTCCTGTGCAGGAGTGGTATTGGTCTCGAACATCGGGTTGCCAAGCACGCGGTACTGACCATCACGTTGTGGCCACAGATACACGATGTCATCGGCATTTGCCTGACGGCAGAATGCGGCAGCCTCAGCATTGTTGCCCGGGTACTTGAACACGCCAGTGTTGTTGAAAGTCTTGCTGGGTGCTTCACCTTGGCTTTCGCTGTTCACATTGCTGGCATTGCTCACGATGTCAATCTTTCGCCATTTGGCATCAGCGGCAAGCACAAAGTCGGTGCTGATAGTGGCAAGGTCTCCCATGTGGCCTCCACTCTCAACGGTGTTAGGCGGTGTGGGGAAAGTCACGATGTCACGCTTGGGGATGTAGTACACATGAGGGCGCAGACCGGGCAGAACGGTCGAGCCCTTGCAGTGCTCAAGGCTCTCATACAGAGCCGTGCTTGAGCAATTACTATTAGTAGGCATAATTCAGTCTCCTTTCTTTAATGGTTGTTACGCATGAAGCTTACCCACAAGCAGACGCTCGGGATTGATACTCTCGAATTGCACACCGAAGAACATGGTGGCGATGTACTGGAGTACGAAAGCCTCATGCTTTTCGATGGTGATGTCCTCTTCTTCGCCCTCCTGGTTCACGCCCACGAGCATGTTGGCTTGTGTGGTGAGATGGATGTAAGGCGAGTTGGCCTTGTTGTACAAAGGCACGAAGCTAACATTCTCAAAACCCTCAACCACAGCCTTCTTGTATTCGGTGTTGTAGGGAATAGCACCGACAGTTGACTGGTAGTCTTTCAGATAGTTGCGATAGATAGCAGGTGAGCAGAACAACTTCACTTGCTGACCGGCATCCACAAGGAGCTCGCTGGCGGCCTCACAGAATGCCTTGATTTGGTCAACCGCATTGCTTGCAGTGATAGCCTCACTGAACTCATAGAGGTTGCCAATGGTTGTCGAGATGGTTGGTGTGGCGGCACCAATCTCACTCGCTGTGATGGTGTCGAAACCATTGAACAGGTCTGCACTTGTAGTGCCGTTGTCGTTACGAACAGCATTCCAGATGTGCGACTGCAAGTTGCCACCGAGTTTAGCGGTCAGATAAGAGAGCACTCGCAAAGCGATATCCACACTTTTCAGATTCTCACCTTTGGTGATGGCGCTGTCATAGATGCTCTTGACCACACTGTTAGGCGAGAACTTCTTCACCACGCTACCAAGGAAGGTGTAGAGCGTGCGTCCCTTGATGTTCATGCCATCGTTGTCGATGCGGGTCTCGCTGTAGGGGCCCAGGTCGATGTTGCCAGTGAGCTCGCCCACAGTCTCGGCATAGCGGATGCCACGGCGCACGGTCATGTGCTGCACGGTCTCCTGCATGGCGTGCACAGGCATTTGAAGCAGTTCTTTGCGGAATTTGTGGCCGCTCAGAGCAAGAGCTTCAGGAGTGATTGTCATTTGTCCCATATTAAATCAGGTCTTTGATAGAGTTAAACATGTCTTTGCTGTTGCGAGGCTGGTTGTCTGTGTCAGCTTCGTCAACCTTACTCGTCTCGTCTGCAGGAGCAGCTTGGAGGTTCTTTACCTGCTGCTCGAGGTCGTCAATAGTGTTGTCGCGCTCAGCGATGGTTTTGGCATCGTCGGAGTGTTGCGACTCGAGGGCATTCAGGCGGTCTTCAATCGCCTGCAGTTGGTCGGCAGTGAGAGTCACTGAGCCGTCTTTGCTGGCGAGAGAGTCAACCTTGAGCACGCTCGCCACGGTCTTGAATTCTTTTTCCATGTTCACGATAATTGTGCTAGTGTATTCATTACACGTAGCGAGTTTGTCTTTTGGGGATATCATGTCCTTGATAGCCTTCAAGGAGTCGAAGATTGCTTGCAGCATACCGCCACGGTCGGGTTGTATTTCCAGCCCGGTCAGTGGCAGCCCTGCAGCGTTGAATTTCTTGGCGAGCGCGTTGGTCAGTTCCGGTGCTTCATCATCGTCTTCAAGGATCTCGTCGATGAAGCCCCAGTCAAGAGCCTCTTGTGCGGTGAGCCACTTGCTCTCTTTGAGCAGATCGAGAAGTTCATCTCGCGAGTGGCCCTTACAGCGCGAAGCGTACATGGCGGCAAGCACAGTGTCGATTTTAGCGTTTTCCTCCATGTTCTTTTTCAGCTGGTCGATGAGTGCCTCCAGGTCTGAGGCATTCATCTGATTCCACACAAACACCTCGTTGGAGCATTGATGCACCAGAAACAGCGCATATTTGCCCATAACAATGTGCTTGGCACCCATTGCGATGATCGTGGCAGCACTTGCCACGAAGCCATGCAGGTAGGCGGTCACGTCGCCGTGGTCGATGAATTGTTGGCGGATGTCAAGTCCATCGTCCAGCGAGCCGCCGAGTGAAGATATCTTCACGTCAACGTGCTGGTCGGCGTACTCCGACAGGCGGTTGCGAATCTGTCTTTTGCTATTGCCCCACCAGCCGCCGATGTAATCGTCAATAATAAGTTGGTAGTCCATTGTAAGATAATTTGTTGCAAAGATAATTGGGTTAACAAAAGTGCAAAAATACTGATCAAGCCTTAATTTTAAGGATATTCAGCGGTGTTTGCCACGATACAGTGATCTTCTTTCCGCTTTGCGATTTTGCTTTGTCGGGAAAGTCATTAGCAACAGTTGTAACCGGGAATGGTTGCTCGGTTGTGCCGATAAGGTATTGATCGCCGGTGACGGTAGTAATGCGCCATGCCAGTCTTCGGTTGTCAACAGCAAAGTCGCTAGTTGTGCGAGCTGTAAGCTTGACAGTAGTCAAACGGCTGCCATTGTCAACTGTTTGACTCACTTCCACATCTGCAAGCCCAACCAGGCACAATTCAATAAAGTTGCGCCAGTATTGTAGAGACACTTCGTTATTACCCAGCAGCACCATGTTGCTCAGATAATGAGTTTCAATGAACTCGACTCGGTAGATGTTCTGTAATAGTTGTGTCATATTGTTTAAGTTTGTGCAGAGTTGTGCGGAGTTGTGCAAGGTTGTTCACGTTTCCGAAAATCAAGGGTCTTTGTCTGAATTATTTCGGGTGAAATTTTGCAGATTGATGCCTCGTTTTTTGTAAGCCTCGCGTATGCGGTAGTATTTCTGTCTGACCGTCTCCACACGGTCAAGACCGATGCCGTGCATTTCACACCAGGCAGCAATGCGAGTGTTCACACCAATGTTGATGGAGTCAATAGGGCGCAGCTCGTTCCACAGATTGCGCGTGAACAGGTCCATGATAGCTTCGCGCACGGCTTTCTTGCCGCTATCGGTCATATAGTTGTAGCTCTCTGGAGGCTTGGCTTTGCTGGCGGGAATATATATTGGTGTCATACCTTCGGCAGCAGTTTCAGGCTTTTCGCCCTCTGGTGTCTGCTGGATGAAGGCGCGGATCACTGCGTTCTCATTTGAGCCGTTAGGGAATCGAACAGGGCAGCCCAGTGTGTGTGTCAACCACTCACTGAGATATTTTTCAAGCTTTATATAGATGATGAATTGGCTCATAGACACCGCAAAGGTACTAATTTTATTGGATTCGACATCATCCTGACGAAAACAAAAAAATATTTTTGGCGAACATATCTTCAGAGCTACATGCGCTACAATCGCCAACAAAACCATAAAGCATTGAAAAAGAGTAAAATATAAAAACTACAATATAATTGGAGAGTGCTACATTTGTAGTATTTGTATATGATATGTAGTAAAAGTCTATAATATGTAGTAAAATGTAGCGCGTTGTAGCGCATTGTAGTCGGTGTGTAGTTTGCTTAAATCGTTGTTTTTCTGCATTGTAGCCTCTGTAGCTTATGTAGCAGACAAAACCACCTCAAAAAAATAAAGTGTTTTGCTCTCGGCAGACAAAAAGCCCCACGGCCGTTGGGACCGTGGGGCGCAAGTCTGCAAATGGTCGTAAGTGTGTCAAATCAAACGAGACGCAGACTTGAAAATTCTCTACCCAGTTGGTGAATGCCAGCCTCTATTTTGCAAAGTTGTGCATCGCTGATGTATGTGCCCCCGCGCTTGTATTGGCGCAAAAGGCTGTCGTTGATGCCTACCATCTTGGCGAAGGCACTTACATTGATTACACTGTAGTATTCAAAGAGAGAGCTCACGTCAAAGTAGAACTCTGGTTCTTCGGTCAGTTCAATGGGTACAGGTTGAGCATCCTCTTTATAGGACTCAATGATTTCCTCGATGGAATTCATGAAGTCGCTCTTGGCTTCGGCAACAGTGTCACCGGTGCCGATGAGTTGCACCATGTCACCCGTCGTGTTGTAGGCGATATATGTGCCGTCGCTTTGTTTCTCAATTTGAACTTTCATAAGAGTATCGTTTAATCGTTAATAATCTATTTAATGAGGGGGGGAGGGTTGCTCCCCCTTTCTTTTAGAACCCGATGACTTGTTTCAGTCGCTTCATCAATCCTGGTCTGACCTCTTGGCTCCAGTGTCGCTCAATTTGGATTTTTACACCTGTCGTCGGGTTGACGTACTCATCATGTTTCTTGCCGTGCTTCTTAAACTCGAAGCCATGTTCAACGGCGATTTTCTTAAGTTCTGACCATTTCATATTAGTCGTTCGTTTGATTTGACAATGTAAAGATATAACAAAAACGTGATATAACAAAATTATTATACATTTTTTCAAGAAAAGTGCTTTTTTTCTCTCGACAATCAAGTTTTAGTAAGGAATGATCTGCTGTTTTGGCTCTGGGCGTGGTTCTTCGAGGTCATCTTCCACACCACTGGCAACCACTTCCAGGTTGATGCCATAATTGTCACGAACCATTTCATAGTCGAAGCAATAAGCACGGTCAACGCTGTCAGTGGTCTTCAGTTTATCGTTGCCCCATTCGTCTTTTTCAACGGTAGTTTCGTGCCGCCCGTCGATAATGTTCTTGAACCTCACAGAGCGTTTCAACCCTATATACTCTTTCGAGTTCTCAAGGTAGTATGCCAGTGTTTCGGCTGGCAAAGTTGTATCACCAACTTGCTTGCCGTTGCGTTTGTATAGCATGAACAACCTGTTTTTGCGCAGCAGCAACACCGGTCGTGCCCTGGACCACTCAATAACATTGGTCGTGTCACATTTGAAGCGTGAGACATACCTAATTTTGAAGTCGCTGTCCTTGAATATCTGACCGTCTTGCATAAGATATGCCACCACATTCCAAAAGTTTGACAGTTCATTACTTGACTTGCACTCGCTATTTTGCATCAGCACATGGTCAACGCATATCTTAAGCAGGTCGTTGTATTCAAGAGGCAGGTCAAGCACTCCGCTGAGCGTGCGGAAGGCTGCCAGTGGTACACACCAGTTCCGCAAGATGCGGTCTTGCACATCCTCATGTCGAGTGTTTTCAACTATATCACTGAACGCAGTGTTATAGTTGCCGACAAATTCAGCCTCAAACTTCGCGCGATGTTTGAGGATCTGCAAAGTGATATGCGATAAGCCACGCTTTCGGATTTCTTTTAGTTCCTCGAATTTTTGCTTTGCTTCATCGCTGAACACACTTTTGTTGAATGTGAGGAATATCACACGGGTGAACAATGCGATATCAGCGGTCGGCATTTCCTGACCGCTAAGGATAACACCACAGTCAACGGAAGTTATCTCACGTTTCTTTTCCTCCCAATTCATGCGGCTTCTACCGCTGCCATCCCATAGACCTTTCAAGAATTCAATCTTTAGGTAGTCGATTCCGTTCTTGTATTCATCAATATGTACAAGGGCATTGGCGCATTGGGCAACAATCTCACCCATTGCTGGCACTGTAGAGTTCTGAATGTTTGGCGGTGTGTTATCGATGATAAAGAATGACATCAGCGAGTGACCCAGCTCGCTCTTACCTGAGCCGACAGGGCCGAATAGGTTGAGGATAGGGAAAGCTTTTGTGAACCCAGCAACAACATCACGAAACAAAGTTGCCAGCAAGAAGCAGATGCCGACTTTGGCATTGTCTCCAAAAACATCTATGAGTTTGACGGCATAGTCTCTAAGTGATATGCCATTCAGAGCCAGGTGAACAAACTGCCGTTCAAAGGCGAAATACTTTTGGTTGTCATGATAGATAAGGCTGTTTGATGGCAGATAGAAGTTGCCCAATTCATCACCAAGGCGGACAATGCCATAATCATCTGTGGTATGCCAGTTGCCATTGTAGAAGCAGCCATTGCCATAAGCAAAAAAGCCTTTGCTTTGCCAACCTAATTGTGTTATCTCAATGGCTGTTTCAGTCTTTTCATAGAGGAACATTTTCAATTTAGTGAGGTGTTCTTCTTTAGCCAACCAGATGAAGTTGCCAAGACCCTCAATTTTCTGCCTGAACTTACCGAGTGATGATAACTCATCTTGTTTGAGTTCTATAATTTCAGATATGCCTCGATAGTTTGTGATGCGGTAGAGTCGTTTAGGCAGTAATGGGTCTTTGATGTGAAACATCGGCTCCATTACAAAGTTGCTCCATTGGCACTCTCCATCCTTGCCGATAGACCAGTAGCAGTGGCCACTCTCGTAAAACCCATATTTAGCCAGCAGCTCTTTGTTGAGAAGTTGTGCTTTGTCAGCCGAAACTTTCTCCTCTTTGTTCGCCTTGCGAGCTGCATTCAGTGCAGACTTCCACAAAGCTTTGTCGGGGTATAGCTTCTGCAGTTGCTTCAAAAGCATCTGCACCTTGACATCATCATGAATGATGGCCAATAGGTTTGACAGCTCATTCACCACGGCACTCTTGGCTTCGACCGTCTCGCAAGGTTCAAAGAGAATTTCGGCATACCACACTATGAAGTCTTTCTCCTCGATGGCAGCGAGCACGGCACCGCTAGTTATATAGCTGTCGGGGTCACGTTTCTCGTCAGGATCCTCTGGGATTTCTTTGACGGTGACACCCAAGCCGGCTTTCAGTGCTATCATGCCATTGGCGCACACGAACTTCTTCCCTGCACCCATCTTCTCGCCGTGCTTTGGTGGGTCAGCGTCAGGGATGAAGCAGACCCGGTTGGCGTGTTTGTGCAGCTGCTCGAAGTGTGCGGCACTCCATGCACCGCCCAGCGAGGCTACCGTGTTGGTTATGCCGATGCTTTGCAGCTTGATGACATCTGGTGCACCTTCCACGAGGTAGAATCTATCCTCTTTGCGTGCTGTTGTGATAGCGTTGTCTATGCCGAAGATAGTTTCTTTCTTCTCATAGACTGCGCTTGTAGGACTGTTGATATATTTAGCCTTGCTCTCACCCAGTGCGCGAGCGGTAAAGCCGATGATGCGCCTGAATCTGTCACGAATTGGAATCATAAGCCGGTCACGGTAGAAATCATAGATGTCACCGTGTTCACCTCTGCGAAGCAAGCCAAGTTCTATCATCAACTCAATGGGCTGCCCAGCCGGTTTCGCTGCCTGGTAAAGCGAGTCACGTGTCCCGTCAGCGAAGCCAATACCGTTCTCTGCAACATATTCAGCGCCCCAGCCGCGACTTTCGACTGCATAGTTCAGTGCAAACTTCGCCTTGTCGTTGTCTGCTGTAATGGCTTTGACGTAGAATTGGCCAGCCCATTGATTGATGGCAAGCATAGCTTCTCGCTTTTGCTGTGCCTGTATTTCTTCTGCAGTGCGAATGTCGCGTGTATCTTCTATTTTGATCCCGTAGAGCTGTGCAAGGTCTTTAACTGCCTCGGGGAAGGTGAGGTGTTTATACTTCATCACGAAGTTAATCACGTCGCCACCGTTGTCCCCCTGGGGGCACCCCCCGAAGCAATGCCATGTTTGAGTGCGCGGGTTGACATGGAACGATGGCGTGCGCTCGTTGTGGAACGGGCAACAAGCCTTATTGCCCCGACCCAATGAACCCATGCATCTTTCTACGACATCAACAATGTCGGCCCGGTTCAGAACTTTTTCTATATCTCTCTCGCTGATCATGGACTCATAGACTGATATTAAAGTTATACAAATCGCCATTGGCTGTGCCGTTGGCGTTCATGCACACACCGAAACAATTCCACCTTACACGGCGCTTGCGCTTGCGGTAAACACCTCGCACCTTGCGTTTGGTGGGCTGCATGATTGTCCCGATAACAACATTGACCCAACCGTCTTCGAGGTAGATTTCTTCAAATTCAATATCATCTCGTCTTCTGATGGCTTTTTCCCAATCAGCTATTTTATGGCCTATATATCCCATATTAGTCTTGGTCTTTAAAGTGAGCTATAATCTGGTTTGTATGCTTGAAATGCAGTCGCGCTTTGATATTGGCCATATGGCGTGAAACGGTATATACTGATATCATAAGCTTATTGGCTACCTCGAGTTTGTCATAGCCTCTGCCTAAAAGCAGTGCAACTTCTCGCTCTCGAGGCGAGAGTGTGGACTGTAGTCGGGGGCGACAAACGCAACCCTCAAGCCGGCACTCTCCACGCATGGGGCATTTCACTTCCTCTATGTGCAAGCCACCCATGGCATCGACATCGGCATGTAGTGCGTCGTATTCGCCAAAATTACAGCGGATAAAGCGGTGCACAATGCGGTATTCATAGAATGAGCGGTGGCGCTCGCTGGTAGAGTAGAGTTCGCTTAGTGCTTTGAAAGCATCTGGGTAGAGCTCTTTTATGGTCACAATCATCTCTTCGATGAGTGGTCTGCATGACTCATCGAGTATAAACATCGGTTTGCCCTCGGGCTTGCAACACACCGAACCATCAGGCGTGTTGTAAAATTCAATTTTCTCGATTATCTTCTTGGTATTTTTGTATATAGTTCATGATGGCTTCTTCTTCCAGTTTTTTGAAGGTGTTATACTTCATCTTTTGGAAGAAGGTGGAGTAGGCGATGCCAGTGATGTCAATAACATCTTTAATGAATTGACTCTTTGCTTTTTGGTCAAGTTTGTTGTAGTAGTCAATAATAACCATAATCGTATTTTTTGTTAATAAAAATTTGGTCGCTCTAAAAAATAGAATTAATTTTGGAGTACAAATTTAAATAGATTTGCGAAAACCAACAAAATATTCTTGGTTTCTTAAAGTTAAATTATATTAAAATTATTGGTTTCTATGTACAACGGTAAAGTTATCAGTGTGTTGCTAAAAGAGCGTGGAATGAAAGCCAAAGATTTATTGGAGCATCTTCATCTCCAAACCAATGGCTCAATATCTTCACTCGTGCGTGGCAATCCCACAGCAGAACGACTAGAGAAAATCGCAGATTTCTTTGACGTGCCGATTGATGCGCTGTTTCAGCGCAGCAAGAGTTACGGTTACAATGTGGTGGGCAATTCTAATAATGTAGCCAACATAACCATTGGCGAATTGCGTGGAAAGGCTAAATCTTTAGAACAAATTATAGAGGAAAAGGATAAGCGCATTGCTCTACTGGAGGAGATGGTTGAACTGCTAAAAAGGCAACAAAACCATTTGCTATTATTGCAAATACGACAAAGGGTAAAGGTGTTTCATTTATGGAAAATAATGCAGGTTGGCACGGTAAAGCCCCAAATGATGAACAATTTGAGCAAGCAATGGCTGAATTATCTGCATAGTTCTGTAAAAGATTAAATATGTATAAAAAGGTAAAACTTTTAGTTTTGCCTTTTTATTTTAGGTCTTCTTCATGATAGACTGTAAGTAATAAATTGTAAGGAGAAAAAATTGGCCGGAAGAACTGCAACAAAAGAAGTACCATCAGATATGTCACAATTGATGCCTCAAAACGTCGAGGCAGAAGAAGCCGTATTAGGTGCTATATTAGTAAATCCTAGGTGTCTTGATAAGGTTATTAGTATTTTAAAGCCGGAATATTTTTATAAACCTGCTCATAGATATATTTATGAAGCAATTATCCAACTTACAAATAATAACGAAGTTATTGATATTGTATCTGTATCTGATACTTTGAATATAAATCAGAAATTAGAATTAGTTGGCGGTCGTGCTTTTATAAATGATTTGAGTTTTAAATGTATTCAAACTGCTAACGTTGCATATTATGCGAATGTTATTGAAGAAAAAGCAATTAAACGTTCTTTGATTAATGCTGGTTCTGAAATTACTACTTCTGGTTATGATTTAGCACCTAGTGCGGAATCTCTTGAAAAAGCAGAAAAACTTATTTTTGATATTTCTTCTAAAAAAACATCATCAGATTTAGTACCGATTGAATCATTGGTATTTGATACTTATGAAAAAATTGATTATAGGTATAAACACCGTGATGAAAAAACTGGTGTAGAATCAGGTTTTTATGATTTAGATGAAATGACAAATGGATTTCAAAAATCAAATTTGATTATTTTAGCAGCACGTCCAGCAATGGGTAAAACAGCATTTGCATTGAATATTGCTCAGAATGCTGCTCTTAGATATAATAAGACAGTTGCTATATTTTCTCTTGAAATGTCAAAGGACGAATTGGTTCAACGTTTGATGTGTTCTGAGGCAGAAGTAGATTCACAAAGATTACGTTCTGGTAATATGCAATCTAGTGACTGGGAAAAACTTGCTCAAGCAATGAGTACATTGTCAGAAGCACCAATATATATTGATGATACAAGTGGATGTACATTAACTGATATTAGAGCAAAGTGTAGACGTTTAGCAATGACAGATAAAAATCTTAGTTTGATTATCATTGACTATTTGCAACTTATGGAATCAAGTGGACGTGAAACTGATAGAACTCAACAAATTTCTCAAATTTCTAGAGGTTTGAAAATTTTGGCAAAAGAACTTAATGTTCCTATTATTGCACTTTCTCAGTTATCTCGTGCTACAGAACAAAGAACAGATAAACGACCAATTATGTCTGACCTTAGAGATTCAGGTTCTATCGAACAAGATGCTGATATTGTAATGTTCATTTATAGAGGTGAATATTATGCAAGTAAAGGTCAAATGGAAGGCGAAGAGGCAGAAGAACTTGCAAAGAATAAAGGTGAAGCAGAAATTATTATAGCAAAACAAAGAAGTGGTCCAGTTGGTACTGTTAACTTAATCTTCCAAAACAATATTACAAAATTCAAAAATAAAATGAAGACAACTACTGAATTTTAATGTTGCCTTCAAAATTGAACGTTAAAGTATTAATATTATTGTTTTGTTGTATTATTATGTTTTTTACCGTTTCTGTAGCCTATCCCTGCACGGTATCCAGAAATACCGTACAGTATAGGAAGTGAGGGCTCAATCCATTTTAAACCTGACATTACAGCAACTGTTGCAATGTCATCTGAATGTAGACAGATGTCTAGTGGTTCAGGTGTTCTTTCTGCATTTATTTCTTTGAAAGATTTTTTCTTTTTAGATTTTCCATCGAATATTGGGTTGATGAACTTTTCCCCGATATAATTAGCAATTGTGCTACCACCTATTATACCTGTTGATATAATACCTGTAACCATACCAATTGCTCTTGTTGTTTTTGATTTGATATTCATTTTTTCCATACCAGCCAATGCGATACCTGCACCAACATTGCACAAGAAAATATTTGCTAAATACTGATAAGCACCTTCTTTTACTCTATCAGCCATTTTTTGTTTTGAGATTTTTTTATCAGAAATTTTTTCTCCAACAATTCCACCAGTGACACCACCTGCAACAGGTATGAATCCCATTATTGATAATCTGCCAATATCATCTCTTATATCTTTTGCTGAAATTGTATCAGGTTCGGGTATTAATGTATTGAAGAATTTCTTCCCTTTTTCTGTATTGGTAACTTCTTTATGTAAAGTTTTAACTTCTTTGTAACTAAGTACTTTTTCTTTCGCTTTTTGTAAAATATTCATTGCCTTATCAGAAACTTTTTCTGATGAAATAAAATCATTTACGATTTCAGTATTTTTCTTTTTGATAACTTTTGCACTATATTTTTCGTATTCTTTTCCTACTAGTTTTGCAGAAATTTTGGGTGCTGCAAGTGCAGATGCAACAGTTGCTGTCATTATAGAGGTAATATTTATTGCAGTTTTTTTGCGTTCTTCTTTTGGTGCTTTATATATTTCGTGTGCACCATATAATGCTGAACCACCAATGAATGCAGGAGTTACTGCTGTTTTGAATTTTGATATTAGTAATGGCTGGTCTAAATATTTCCCTGCTAATTTAACTTTGCTAATCATTATTTTTACCTATAAACGACGTTGTGTATTCTTTTAATTTTTCAAATGCATTTTGTGTGATAACGTGTTCAATACTGTAGACTTTTTCTTTAAGTCGTGCATTGTCTGATCCCATTCTGTTTCT